>JACCDG010270555.1_pt1 | contig 12642 bp, 12 predicted proteins | sample 7442471 | NCBI WGS metagenome assembly JACCDG01 (sample SAMN15323444, study PRJNA562643) | freshwater metagenome | isolation source: river surface water | place: USA:Blue River Watershed | collected 2017-08-17 | reverse complement strand
TACGACTCACATACTGTACGAGAGTGCAGTTTTCCTTGTTTTTTGGTCCAAAACGTGTAGAATAGGACTATTATTGAGTAAATAGAGTATTCACATATAATGAAAAATAGATTGATAGCGTTACTTATTTTAATAGGTGGAGTAGGACTCGGGTATTTTGTGTACGCGAGTGACCACTCATATATTCATCACAAGGCAGTTCCTGGATGGGTAAAAAAATATCCTTTCAAGCTCGGGCTTGATTTGAAAGGAGGATCACATTTGGTATACAAAGCTGATGTATCCAAAGTTGCCCCAGGTGAAGTAAGTGCGGCAATGGCATCACTCAAAGATGTTATCGAACGTCGTATTAATGCATTTGGTGTATCAGAACCAATCATCCAAACACAAGAAGCTGGGTTCACCAACAACAATGAGTATCGATTGACTGTCGATCTTCCTGGTGTAACTGATATCGAAGAAGCAATCAAAACAATTGGTGAAACACCAAATTTGGAATTCAAGACAGAAAATCCTGCTTTTGATCCAAAAGCGCCACTATCAGTAAAGCCAACTATCGGTGCTGATGGTCAATTAACACTCGGTGCGATTGATCCATATGCTAACAAATACATTACCAGCACATTAACCGGAAGGTATTTAAAGAAAGCAACAGTTCAATTTAACCAAACAACATACGCTCCTGTTATCGGGCTCCAATTTGATACCGAAGGTTCAAAACTTTTTGAGGAAATGACCAAAGCAAATGTTGGTAAAACGATCGCTATCTATCTCGATGGTCAGGTACTTTCTGCTCCTGTTGTACAGCAAGCTATTTCTGGTGGGCAGGCAACTATTACAGGAAACTTTACTCCACAAGAAGCCAAGACGCTCGTCGGCCGTTTGAATTCAGGAGCACTTCCTATCCCTGTCGAACTCCTCTCTACACAGACTATCGGCCCAACTCTCGGTGAAAAAGCTATCTCTGCAGGGATTCATGCTGGATTAATAGCGCTTATATTTATCTCTCTCTTCTTTGTGATTTGGTATCGACTTCCTGGTATTATTGCAGTAGTTGCTCTCGCATTGTATGTAGGGATAGTGCTCGCATCATTTAAACTGATTCCTGTGACATTGACTGCATCAGGGATTGCAGGATTCATTATATCGCTCGGTATTGCGGTGGATGCCAATGTGCTGATATTCGAACGTGTCAAAGAAGAATTAAAATCTGGTAAAAAATTGCAAGAAGCACTTCACGATGGTTTTGATCGTGCATGGACATCTATTCGTGATTCTAACCTTTCAACATTGATTACTTCACTCATCCTTTTCTGGTTTGGAACATCACTGATCAAAGGGTTTGCACTCACACTCGGTATCGGTGTCATCGTTGCGCTCTTTTCTGCTGTTATCGTAACTCGGATTTTCCTCTATGCACTACCAGCTTCAAAGTCGACAAAAGTAAATAAGTTCCTCTTTGGGTCAGGTTTCTTGAAATAAGTTTACTCATTTAATGTAATAAAACTATATGTGGATAATTAAAAATAAAAAAATATTTCTTACACTTTCTGCGCTTCTTGTCGGATCATCAATCCTCTGTGTTATTTTCTTTGGGCTCAAATTAAGTATTGATTTCAAAGGGGGAGCACAAACAGAAATGGTATACGATGTACGGCCAACAGCTGACGAAGTAAAAAAAGCTCTCGCTGATATCGGTCACAGTGATGCTTTGGTCCAAGAAGTTGGTACACAAAAAGTAAGTATTAAAACACTTGCATTGACTGAATCAGATCGTCAGACCATGGTTGCTTCATTGGGGTCTATTGGTACTGGTGGCAAGGTAGATAATTTTAATTCTATCGGGCCATCAGTTGGTAAAGAATTAGTACGTAAATCACTCCTCGCAATACTCCTTGTTTCACTCGCTATTATTCTTTTTATTGCATACGCATTTCGTTCTGTATCCAAACCAGTTGCATCATGGAAATACGGGCTCATCGCTATTGTGACACTCGTGCATGATGTTGCTATTCCATCTGGTGTCTTTGCACTTTTGGGTAAAATTCGTGGTGCAGAAGTCGATACGTTATTTGTTGTCGCGCTCCTTACTGTGCTCGGTCTGTCTGTATCAGATACGATCGTTGTATTTGATAGAATTCGTGAAAATTTGCGTAATGCCAAAGGTGCTTCATTTTCTGATACTGTTGGTAAAAGTTTGTCACAAACATTTGGACGTTCTATCAATACATCACTCACTGTTATCCTTGCACTCCTTGCACTGTTTTTCTTTGGCCCAGAAACAACCAAAAACTTCTCACTCGTGTTGATCGTGGGAATGTTTTTCGGAACATATTCATCTATCTTTGTTGCATCACCACTCCTCGTTATTGTTGAAGGATGGCAACGTAAAAACGGCAAGAAATAGATTTTGTTTTTTTTGAAGCGGCGCGGGCCTATGGTCCGCGCCGCTTTTCATTTGTAGCCCTTCATCATATACTATCTATATGAATCCAAAACGAAACATACGCATCATCCTTCCTTGGTGGTATCGAGTTAATCCGATTAAAGCATCGATTATACTGATACTTATTTTGGGTATCAGTGGTTCTGTCATTTTCTATACAGTCGTACGCCAACATAAAGCACATACCCATCACCACAAAGCACCTCTACTCCCAACTTTTTTTCGTAGTCCAACACTTTCACCAGTGCCACATATAGCACATGCAACTATTGCACATATGAGTATTCCTGGTTGTGCTACCTGTAGTGCAGATATAGTAATGCAGATAGATGGCGTACCTGATGAAACGATTGTTCAGATTAATGATGCAGTAACCTACTATATTTTTGATGGCAAAGATATTCGTGATCCTCACAATCGCATATTGTCACCTGATGTTGCTTCAATTCAATCATTCGATAATCATATTCTCTATATTGATCATGGTGTCATTGAATACACTCGTTCTTTTGAAGCATATATCAAAGGGGCAGCACATCCATCGAGGGATCCTGGGTCAGACTACATGATCGAAATAGCCGAAGATCCAGAAAATACAAGACCACTTTTTGATCGATCTAAAGGTGCTTTTGTAGATCAGAAAGTTCTCGAACATTTTTATCCTAATGGTCGACAATTGTTCAATCAGTATCTACACGAAAAAGAAGATCCAGATAATCCGTGCTATGTTCCTTTGGATTTTCCTCAAAATTTCCTTCCTTCATTTCGTCCACTGACACGTGAAGTTGTCTTCGCTGTATCATTCCCCTATGCAACTATTGGTGCATGTAGCCCTGGGTTACAGATAGCTGTACCACTTGATGCTATTTTTGACGAAGTTCCCGAATTTGTCCATGCAGATTCAGTCTTGTCACGCTTTAAATAAAGATAGGTTATTGCACCAATTTCACCTTTTGCTATACTATATCTATGGAAAACACACAAAATAGTATGCCTGGAAAAATGGCACAAACAATGAATACAGTCGGTCAAGGTATGAAAAACCTATCAGAGGGTATTATACTCATTGCTGTTATTATTGTTATTGTATTGTGGGGAATTACTGTTCGTAATTCAATCGTTACGAAAAGCCTCGCAGTTGATAAAAGTTTTGCAATGATCGACACGGATCTACAGCGTCGGTTTGATCTCATTCCCAACCTCGTCTCGACAGTTAAAGGATTAACAGCTCAAGAGCAAAAAGTCTTTGGTGATATTGCGACTGCTCGTTCAAACTACGCAGGTGCAACAACAACCAATGACAGAGCCAAAGCCGCAGGTGAATTCGAAGGTGCGCTCAGCCGACTGCTTGTGATTACAGAAAACTATCCGGCACTCCGGTCATCTGAAGCATTTCAGACACTCATGGCCCAGCTTGAAGGTACAGAAAATCGTATTGCTATTGCTCGCAAAGATTACAATGATGCAGTAACTCTCTACAATACAACAATTATCCGTTTTCCAGCAAATATTATCGCTAATCTTTTTGGCTATAGTGCAAAAAATCTCTTTGAAGCCACAGAAACAACACGACAGAATCCAGCGGTAGACTTTAGTAAATAGTATGCGTCGGTTCGGTCTCATTCTTATCTCTACTCTTGCACTCTTTCTTTTTTTAGGAAAGGGTGTTTTGGCGTATGTCTCACCTGGCACCCCTACCGGCTACGTTACTGACTTTGCCGATATGATAAGTGTAGAGACAGAAAATACTCTCACCCAAACCCTCACAGACTTTACCAAACAAACCTCGACAGAAATAGCAGTCGTCACCATAAACAATCTCGATGGTGATAGTATAGAAAACTATGCCAATGAATTATTCCGACAGTGGGGAATCGGTACCAAAGAAAACAATAACGGAATACTGCTCCTTGCATCCAAAGAAGACAGAAAACTCCGTATCGAAGTCGGCTATGGACTCGAAGGTGCTATCCCTGATGCTACGGCTAGTAGTATTATCAGAAATGATATTACTCCATACTTTAAAGAAGGAAACTATGATCAAGGGATTACTGCAGGGGTAGACAAGATTATCGAGGCGACAAAGGGGGAGTATGTGGCGCAACCAGAAAAAAAGAAAGGCATAGCATCCAATATTGTTGAAGTACTTTTCTTTGTATTTGTTTTCGGTTTTAATATTTTGGTCTCAATACTTGCTCCATCAAAATCATGGTGGTTAGGTGGAGTTATCGGAGCTGTTGTCGGTGGAGCAGTTGGATTTTTTATTTGGTCTATCATGGGGAGTATTATCCTGGCTGGTCTATTGTTTGGGTTAGGTCTATTAATAGATTTTCTTGTTTCAAAATCATATCAAAAACATAAAAATGACCCCAATCACCCTGGTGGATTTTGGGGAGGATTCGGTAGTGGTGGGTCGAGTTCTGGTGGAGGGTTTGGTGGATTCTCTGGTGGTAGCTCTGGCGGCGGCGGTGCAAGTGGAAGTTGGTAAAGTGTTTCCTTACAATTTTTCCTCTGCTAGATTTTAATGTATACTGTTATATATGCATACTAATTTAGTTCAACAAAAACAAAAAAATATACGCAAAACATGGCTTATTATGGGGCTCGTGACGTTTATCGTTTTGATCCTTGGATATTTTCTCTCTACTCAGTTTCAAAATCCAATGATATTTAATGGTTTCATTGTTTTTTCTATAGTTCAAAATATTATTTCTTTTTACTTTTCTGATAAAATCGCACTCGCTTCATCTGGGGCAAAAAGTGTCACGAGAGAGGAAGCCCCAATGCTCTATCGTGTAGCAGAACGTGTTGCACAAAAATCAGGGGTCAAGCTTCCACGACTGTATATGATACATGATGATGCGCCAAATGCATTTGCCACAGGACGAAATGAAAACAATGCAGCAATAGCAGTGACGACTGGGCTTATGGATATATTGACCGAAGACGAGCTCGAAGGAGTTCTTGCTCATGAATTTGGACATATACAAAATAGGGACATTCTTGTCGGGACAGTGCTCGGTATTATGATCGGATTTATTATGATGATACTCCATAGCTTTGCCCGATTTGGTGGTAATCGTGATACTGATCGTGGTGGGGGAATTAGTTTAGTGTTTATTGTCCTTGTGTCTATTCTCGCACCATTATTTGGGCAGCTTATCCAACTTGCTATTTCTCGTAAAAGGGAATTCCTCGCTGATGCGACTGGTGCTATGACTACTGGTGCTCCACAAAACCTCGCTTCAGCATTGCAGAAAATCAGCAACCATGCACAGCCGTTGCGACAGGTGAGCCAGGAAACATCACATCTCTTTATTGCAAATCCATATGGTATTGCAAAGACACTATTTATGTCGCACCCTCCTGTCGAAGCCCGCATCAAAGCATTATTGGGTAAATAGTATTTGTATGAAAAAAGTATTTATTGTTCATGGGTTTCTCAGTCAACCAAATTATGGCTGGCAAACATGGCTTATGAATAAAATGGAGGAAATTAATGTATATGCTTGCGCATTACCAATGCCAACACCTGACAAGCCTATATTAAATCAATGGATTGAAACAATAGAAAAAGTTTGTAGTGAACCTTCTGATGAAATATATTTAATTGGCCATAGTTTAGGTTGCCAAGCAATTTTGCATTTTTTAGAGAAAACAAGCTCTTCTGTGTCTAGTGTTTTTCTTGTTGCGCCCCCTTTTGAGAAAATAAATCCAGAGGATATGTTTTCTAAATTAAGAGCAACAGATAATTTTTATACTATACTTGATAATCAAAAAATTATCTCATCAGTAAAAAAGATAACTATTATTCATGCAAGAAATGATCAAAAAGTACCGTATGAACACGCAGAAAAATTAGCACATTTTTTAAGTTGTGAACTTTTGACTCTTGAGGAAGGAGGGCATTTGGGTCGAAGAGAAGGTGTTTCAGAATTACCTATTCTTCTAGATTCGTTAAAAAAGGAATTAGTTTAATATTGTACATGTACGAAATTATTCATACCAAAGCGATTGTGCTGCTCGATCGGGTAGAGCGAGAATACGATAAAACATTTTTTCTTTTTACCGAAGAATTAGGGCTTATTTCTGTGACAGCTACATCGATACTCAAGCCTGGTGCCAAATTGACGAGCATGCTCCAGCCATACAGTATCATTTCTTGCGATATCGTACTCGGCAAAAGCACAAAAAAGATTACCACCGTTATCGAAAAAATATCATTCGAATCGATTCTGCGTAACCCTGCAAAAAAACAATCCTTTCTGGCTGTATTTAATTTTATCGTCCATATGATTCCACGGAATACAGCTGTCCGTGACATTTATGGGCTTTTTTCTCTTTTTATTTACGAATTACAAATACAGGATATAAGTCCCGAACAGATTGCCGAATTCGAAGTCCGGACATTGTATAAAATTTTGGCTCTATTGGGGTATATCGACACAACATACCACGATCTCTTTGATAGAGAAGAAATCCATGATTATACGACGCTCTATACTACAGTCAATAAAGTCCTGCGTGAAATTCATACGTAACTGTGGTATAGTATAAAACGTATATGGATAATTCATCCCAAAAAAACAAATTTATAAAAAGTTCTCGAATGAATCATCTCGAGGATTCACTTTATAATCCTGCAACTGAAGATATCAGAATTAAGACAGGGCACCTTAACCCTATCCCTGTGACTATTGATCGGGATTGGTCCCATAGTGATACCACCGAAGACAATGAATCCCAAGAACGCGCGCAAAACCTTTTACTTAATCAGGATGTTATTATTAAAAAAAGGACTTCATTTTTTAAAACATTTTTTATTTCTTCACTCCTTTTCTTTTTTGTTGCTGTTGGTTTCGGAGTGTATTCATTCTTTATCAAAAATAAACTTAATCCAGAAGGGAATATCGCTATCGGTATAGTAGGGAGTACTTTTACCCAGTCTGGTGAAGAATTACCGCTCAAAGTAGAAGTCGAGAACAGGAATGATTTTGCGCTCGAAGTTGTCGATTTGATTGTTGAATATTCTCGTATTGGTGAAGTTCCTGATCCATCACTTGATACAACCGAACATACACGTATTACACTCGGTACTATTGAACCAAACAAACGTATTGTTACTGATGTGCCATTAACATTGTTTGGTAAAGAAGGCGACAAGAAAGAGATTCATTTCACCCTAGAATACACGATTGCACATGCATCAACTATCTTTCAAAAAGAAAAAGTATACAATGTCACACTTTCATCATCACCGGTAACGATGGTTATTCGTGGTGGGGAAATAGCAGTACCGAACCAGCCATACCATTTTACCGTCGAGATGACAACAAATACCAAAAAACCTCTTAATAATATGCTCATTGCTCTCAACTATCCTCCTGGTTTTACTTTTGAAAGTGCATCTACATCACCGAGTCAATCAACCAATGTATGGGATATGGGTACACTTACACCAGGAGAAACCAAACAGCTCGACATCTCTGGTAAATTTTCTGGGACACTTGGTGATGAACGGTCAATCAGACTTTTATTTGGGACATACCTCGATGGAGATCATGCAAAAATAAGCACCAATTTTGGTACACTTATCCAGACTGTCAGGCTCGAAAAACCATTCCTCTCTACTGACCTCATTGTGAATGGATCAAATGATGATACGACGCATATTGGGCTCGGGGAACAGGTTCAAGGTACTATTGTCTGGCAAAATAATTTACCAACACAAGTGCTCGATGTCGAGATTAAACTCCACATCAAAGGTGATTTGTTTGATCGTTCTCAAATCGAAGCAACTGATGGATTCTATGATTCCAAAAATGATGTACTCATCTGGAATAAAAACACAATCAATGGTTTTGTACGTGTTGCTCCACTCGACAGCGGAACGCTCTATTTTACACTCCCTACTCGTGTCCCAGATACTGATGGTACGGTTAAAAACCCTCAAGTCGAACTCGAAGTATCAGTCCGCGCCCTAGAAGACAGCGAAGGCACCGTACCAAAAGTTATAGAATCGCTCGAACGCACTATCGTTCGTATTGGTGGTAATGTATTTATGACACCTACAGTTAGGTACAGCACCGGCCCAATACCAAATACAGGACCATTCCCACCGCAGATCAATACAGAAACAACCTATACAGTTGAACTCAACATAGAAAATACTATCAATGATTATACATCGGGAGTATTCCGTGCCAAATTACCTCCTAATGTGGGTTTCACTAATGTATTTAGTCCTAACACCGAAGTAATACGATATGATGAAAAGATAGGAGAAATCATCTGGTCTATCGGTGATATACCACAACGTGCTGGTATCGCTCGGACTATTTCTTTCCAGCTCAAAGCTATTCCGTCACTTTTGCAGATTGGGCAACATATGCAATTATTAAAAGATATGACATTTACAGCCACTGATTCATTTACCAAACAGTCAGTAACACAAAGTATAAATCCAATCACTACAGAAATTAATAAAACATTAGAAGATCATCCTAATACAGGACAAGTAGTCAAATAGTATGTCACAAGAAAATACAAAAATAGATAAAGAAAGTACCGCAACAATGGAAAAAATAATATCACTCTGCAAACGACGTGGGTTCATTTACCCCGGGTCAGAAATATATGGTGGACTTGCAGGTGTATATGATTTTGGGCCACTTGGATTCGAATTACTAAAGAATATTAAGAATTCTTGGTGGAATTCTGTTCTCTATCAAAAAGAAAACTATTTTCCTATCGATTCTGGTATGTTCAAAAATCCTATTGTTTGGGAAGCGAGCGGTCATACACAAGGTTTTTCCGACCCACTTTCTGAGTGTAGAGTTTGTAATACGCGTATTCGTGTAGATAAAATCCTTGAATCAATACATGTTACTGCTGATGAAAAAATGTCCGAAGAAGAAATTAATATTCTTTTTGATCAAAATAGAGATAAAATAAAATGTGATAAATGTGGTTCAAAAGATTTTACTCCAGTAAAGAAATTTAATTTACTTGTTAAATCAAATCTAGGTGATTTCACTTCTAGTGGATCGGACCCAGTGTATTTACCAGGTGAAGCATGTCAAGGAATATATCTTAATTACAAAAATATTGTTGATACAATGCATCCAAAAATCCCTTTTGGGATAGCTCAAATAGGGAAAGCTTTCCGTAATGAGATCGCACCTAGAAATTTTCTTTTCAGACAACGTGAATTTGAACAAGCTGATACACAATTTTTTGTAAAGCCAAATGAAAACAAGCAGGCATATAAAGAAATCAGAGATGATCGTTTTAACTGGTATACATCTTTGGGGATAAAACCAGAAAATATGAGATGGAAACAACACGAGAATTTAGTTTTTTATGCATCTGATGCTTGGGATATTGAATATAATTTTCCTTGGGGTTTTGATGAAATAGAAGGTATTCATGACAGAACCAATTATGATCTTACTCAACATATGGAATTTTCTAAAGTTGATCTTCATTATATAGATTCTGGAAATAATGAAAAATATATTCCTTGGATCCTAGAAACATCAATGGGTGTTGCACGTGTTTTTTTGGCAGTCTTGTGTGATGCATATTACGAAGATGATCTAGGAGGTGAACTTCGAACTGTTTTAAAATTAGATCCATCCATCGCGCCATATATTGCCTGCGTGTCACCACTTTTGAAAAACAAGCAAGAATTGAAAGATACAGCACGTGATGTGTTTATGATGTTAAAGAAAGAATTCGGTAATGTTGCCTATGATGATAATGGTAATGTCGGCAAACGGTACCGTCGCCAGGATGAAATCGGTACACCATATTGTATCGTGATTGATTTTGATACGACAGGTAGTGGTACTGATGTAAATCCAGATTTGAAAAATACGGTCACCATTCGCCATCGTGATACCGGCGCACAAGAGCGCGTATCCATTGATGAACTTATCAGTTTTATACGAGGAAAATAATATGAATATGGGTATGTCTATGGAAGGGTCACCTCTTCAAGAACAAGAAAAAATAACTTTAGGTGATGTGATGCGAAAGTATAATTTTACTATTGGTGAAGTAGCTGGTACATATAACAATAGTGAAATAAAACTCTCCTCAGAAATGACGAATCAAGGTTGGAACGCTGATCAATCTTTTACTAAAGATACAAATCCTAGTACTCTCCAAGGAGTAATTGATACCATCATCTCTTCAGGGAAAGAGGTCAAGATAACTACAGTAGAAGACAGTGAAGGAGAGTCGACAATGTATGTCGTATTGTTTCGTGAAATACCAAATCTAGAAACGATCAATAATCTTCCAGCACCTATAGTACTCACAACTGAAAGTACTATCCCTACAAATCTTTCAAAACTCAATATGTCTGTGGAGTTGCGAAAACTTTTATACACAGACACTACTGAAGTGTCAGAATATAAACAAATACAACAGTTAATTACTCTAGGTCATACTATTGTATTTCAATCTACTGATGGTACTGAAGGGTTGTATTATTTGCAAAAAGAAACTGATCCTGAATTTGTACTTTCAGAAGGTAAAAAAATTTCACAAGCACTCCAAAGGATTCAAGCACACCTACAGCGTAATAACCCAAAATAAAAACCTTGCATAAGCATGGTTTTTATTTTTGTGATACAATTGAAATTATGAAATACATGCATAAAAAGTTACCAAATGGTATCAGGGTGATACTCCACCCGATGCAGAATACAGAAACAGTGACCGTCATGACGCTCGTTGAGACTGGGTCCAAATACGAAAGTAGAAAACAGAACGGGCTGTCGCATTTTCTCGAACATATGTGTTTTAAAGGTACGACAAAAAGACCAACGAGTTTTCTTATTTCCAAAGAGCTCGATGAAATCGGTGCACAATACAATGCATTCACTTCACACGAATACACAGGATACTATGCCAAAAGCGCAGACAATCATTTTGAACGTATTTTTGATGTTGTATCAGATATTTATCTTAATCCATTGTTCCCAGAGAAGGAAATAGAAAAAGAAAAAGGTGTTATCATCGAGGAAATCAATATGTATCAGGATGATCCCAAACGACATGTATTTGAAGTTTTTATGCGTGCACTCTATGGTGACCAGCCTGCTGGGTGGCCTATTACCGGGAGCCAGGAAAATGTCACCAATATGAAAAGAAAAGATTTTGTATCGTACCACACTACGCACTATATTCCAGAAAAAACGTTGATTGTCATTAGTGGTAAATTTGACACACAGCATGCAGAAAAACTTATCAAAAAAACATTTGGTTCTATCGAAAAGAAAAAAGCATTAGTCAAAAACAAAACAAAAGACACCCAGACCAACCCAGTGATCGTTATAGAGAAAAAGAAAACAGATCAAATCCATTTCGTCATGGGATTCCGAAGTGTGAATTTGTATGATGCAGATAGTCATGTATTTGATGTATTGAATGCAATACTCTCTGGTGGGTTTTCTTCACGACTCCTTATGAAACTCCGCGAAGAATTAGGTGCTGCGTACTATGTAGGATCTTTTTCTGATCCTTTTACTGATCATGGATTTTTTGGTATCCGTGCTGGTGTAACCAAGACAAAAATAACACTCGTGCTTCGTGAAATTGTCACTATACTGACAGAACTCTGTGAGAGTGAAATTACACCAGATGAATTAGCCAAAGCCAAAGAATATTGCATTGGTGGTATGAAACTCGATCTAGAAACATCAGATGCATATGCTAATTTCCTCGGAGGTCAGGCAATAGTCAGGAAACCAATAGAAAGTTTGGCAGATATCGAACGTGCTATTAGTGGCGTAACAACCCAGGATATACAGCGTATAGCCAAAAAAACCTTTAATCTTAAAAAGATAACCATAGCATTGATAGGTGACACTATGAAAACCACCGATATAGCAAAATCCCTCACATAGTAGTATACTGTATATATTACCATCAGTATTCATGAGCGACTGCACTCACATAGGCATTTGTGTTGGAGCTCGCACTCGCTCATGAATACTGGTGGTAATTTTTTATTTCCAAAATCTCAATGTGCTTTTTTGGAAACTTGCGTAGGCTGTTTGATGCCTAAGCCGTGAAATTTTTTCTCAAAAAATATTCTTGTTCCATAAAAGTGCACTTTAGATTTTGGAAATTCTTTTTTCAAAAATTATTTTCAAAAAAAAGTTATCCACAGATTTTTTATTTTT
>JACCDG010178235.1_pt1 | contig 12645 bp, 9 predicted proteins | sample 7442471 | NCBI WGS metagenome assembly JACCDG01 (sample SAMN15323444, study PRJNA562643) | freshwater metagenome | isolation source: river surface water | place: USA:Blue River Watershed | collected 2017-08-17 | reverse complement strand
TGCTTGAGCAACACGCCTTGGTTGAAGCGCGTGCCGCGAATCAAGAACTGATCCGCTGGGTATTCACCACGCTCGTTTTGACCCCAGGCTTCGCGCAGCCACTCGCGGTTGGACTCAAAACCGCCTGCCGCCAGCACGCAAGTGCGGGCCTCGATGCGTTCACGCCGCACGCTGCCGTCGGGCAGCTTGTGCATGACCGATGCGGCCACAAAACGGCCCTCGTCCAATTCAACGGTGTCGACTTCGGCGTTGTAGTGGATCTGCACGCCCAGCTTTTCGGCGCTGCGGTAATACGCGTTGACCAGCGCCTTGCCCCCGCCCATGAAAAACGCGTTGGTGCGGGCCGTGTGCAAAGCGCCCGACAGCGATGGCTGAAAGCGCACGCCGTGCTTGACCATCCAAGGCCGGCATGTGGCCGAATGGCGAATCGCCAAACGGGCCAGGTGCTCGTCGGTCAAGCCGCCCGTGACCTTGAGCAGGTCTTGCCAAAACTCTTCTTCTGGGTAGGCGTCAACCAGCACGTCTTGGGGTGCATCGTGCATGCAGCGCAAATTGCGGGTGTGGCCCGAATTGCCGCCGCGCCACTCGCGCGGGGCAGACTCCAGCAGCATCACACTGCACCCCGCTTCGCGGGCCATCAAGGCCGCGCACAGGGCAGCGTTGCCGCCGCCGATCACCAAAACATCTAAGCTCACGTGGAAAGTCCTCCGGTCAATCTTGTCAGTATGGTCGATGATCGATTGAACGACAAATGAAAAAATAAAGCTGATTATTACGAAAAACGCAACAATAGCCAATCCAATGCTTCAGACCCCCTCAAGGGCGGAAACCCGCCTGGGCCATCGACAGCACGATGTCATTGAAGGCCTGAGCACCTGGCGAAAGCGTCACGCCCTTCTTGCGCACCAGCACAATTTTTCGGCGCACCACAGGCGATTTGAGCGCTATGCGCAGCACCCCCGGACGGTCACCGTCGGCACACGTGGTCGCGGGCATGATGGCGCAACCCACACCCGCCGTCACCAGATTGAGCGCGGTCGCATGGTGCTGAACTTCGTAATGCCCCTGAAGCTCGATGCCTTTTTTGGCCAGTTGGTAATTCATGACAATGCGGGTGCCTGTGAAGCTGCTGACCACGATCAGGTCATCCACATTCATGTCGGCCCAGGTCAGTGAGGACCTGTTGCTCAAAGGATGTTCGCTGCGGCAATAAAACATCAGGGGATCATCGAAGAGCATTGTCTCCTCCAGATCAGGATGTTTGGTGCCTTGTACCGTCACCCCCAGCTCAGCCTGCTGGCCCAAAACGGCCTCGCGTATTTCGTAAGCACTGGCATCGACCAACTTGACGCGATTGGCTGGAAACCGATCTCGGTACTGGCGTATCCAGAGCGGCAACACCGAGGTCGCCAAGGTGGGCACACACGCCAAGGTGAAATGGCCTTTTCCCGTTTGTGAAGCATCCTTCAGTTGCGTGAAGGTGCTGGCCATGTCCATGACCAGGGACCTGGCCTTGGGCAGCAAGTCTCGTCCCACGGGTGTCAACGCCATGTGGCGCGTGGTGCGGTCCATCAGCTTGAGGTCGAGGTAGTTCTCCAGCTTCTGGATTCGACGGGTCAAAGCAGCCTGAGTCAGGCCGAGTTTGTCAGCGGCCTTGTTGAAGGCCCCCAACTCCGCAACGGTGACAAAGGCCTGCAAGCCATCGAAATCGATTTTCATAAGCGTGACGGATCAAATGGGCTGTATTGTGGTCCGAAACGCTTTTGAGCCGGCAGGCATACCCCTTGGACACCACCCAAGAGGCCCTTACACCAATTCAGCTGGCTCAGTCAATCGAAACTCATGTGTCACTTTGGCCCAGTGCTGCAATTGAGATTTGACATGCCACCCCAGTTGTTGTGGCGAGCTGGGTTGAACCTGCACACCATCGTCCAGCAAGCGTGCCACGGTTTCAGGGTCGACCAATACCTTGTTCAAGGCCGTGTTCAAGCTGCCCACCACCGCAGACGGCGTACCCGCGGGTGCAAACAGACCGTACCACTGGGTCAAGTCCAACTCGTTCAGACCCAGCTCGGCGAAGGTGGGCAGCTCTGGCCACGAGGGCAAGCGATCCTGCCCTGCCACCGCAAGAGCCACCAGTTTGCCCGATTTGAGGTAGGGTAAAGCACTGAACAAGCTGGGCACCATCCACTGCGCCTGACCCCGCATCAACGCGTTCAAAGCGGGCGCTGCACCCGAATGTGTGACGCCTTCTGCAGCCACACCATGGCGTTTGAGCAGGATTTCGGCCGCCAGATGCGGCACCGTGCCTTCGCCAGCCGAGGCATAGTTCATGACCTCGGGTCGACTGCGCAACTGTTCCAGCAAGTCTTTGGCTGTTCTCAGCCCCTGCCCAGCTCGCACCACCAGCACACTGGGCGAGTGGCCAATTAAACCGACAGGCACAAAGTCCGCTTGCGGGTCATAACGCACGTCTTGCATGACCGGAGTGATACCGTGGGTCGCGATGTAGCCAAACATCAAGGTGTAGCCATCCGGGCGAGCCGCGGCCACATATTCTGCTGCCACACTGCCATTGGCACCCGCACGGTTGTCCACCTCGATCGACTGGCCGAGCTGAGGCCCAAGCTTGCGCGAGAGTACCCGCGCCATGGTGTCATTGCCACCACCCGCACTGGTGGGCACGATGATGGTGATGGGCTCGCTGGGGTAAGCATCCTGCGCGACCGCAGAATCTGCCTGCTCTGGCGGAAAAACATAATCGGGCAAATGCAACTGGCCTTGCATGATCTTGCGTGCTGTGCGGACCAGGGCGGCTTTTTGCACCACCGCATCATGGCCCTCACCCGCCACTTCCACATCGATGTCGATCTGACCTTGAGGGTGCACCACCGACAACAAGTGACGTCCACTGGCGCGCAACAGGCCTGAGGCCACGGTTCCAGGCAACGCAAATGCGGTGCTCACGCCAATCGCACCCGTCACCGCGTGCGAAGAATGGCAACGATGCGGCGTGAAATAGCGCGACACAATGCTGTCCTGACTGTCTCCAGGGCTGACGATGACCGGTTTGGGCACCACACTGCTCGACACATCACCCAGCCCCATGCGGCGACCCGCCTCCAGACGCATGACCTCGATCTTTTCCAACAAAGCGGCGTTGGCGTCGAGTTCTGCAGGACGTTCACGGCCCGTGAGCCCCAACTCGCTCGCCCGCAGAATCATCAGTGGCATGGCTGCATCAATGCAAGTGACCGTGACGCCTTCAATGCTTTCGGTGCGCTGGCCTGTGGGAAACAAATGGCCGGTGACCGCGCCCCATGCGTCCAAAAAGTTCAATAAAACCGGAGCTGCCGTCCCCGCCACACCATCAATTCGCGCAGAACCTTCATAGGTCACCAGCCCCCCCGGGGTCTGCACCGTCGCCTCAATCTTGGCACCGGTGTTGACGTTGTGAATGCGCACGGTGGTGGTCCCATCTTGCGCCTCAATCAAACCTTGCTCGATGGCAAAAGGGGCCACACCGGAGAGCATGTTGCCGCAGTTGGGCCGTGTATCGACCGATTGATGGCCCACACCCACTTGGGCAAACAAATAATCCAAATCACAATCCGGCAAGGTGGACAGAGAAACAATCGCCACCTTGCTGTTGAGCGTGCTGTTGCCACCCAATCCGTCCAGCTGCAATGGGTCCGATGCGCCAATCGCACCAATCAAAGCTTGATCACGCGCGGCCGGATCCAATGGCAACCAGTCCTTGAGGAAAAATGGTCCACGGGATGTGCCAGCTCGCATCAAGACACAAGGAATTTGACGATTCACTTTGGACATTTCAGTCAGCCTGCAATTTGGCACGCTGCACAACTTGACGCCACTTCACCAAATCTTTGCGAACCATGTCGCCCAGTTGTTCCGGTGTACTGGTTTCAACATCGGCACCATGGCCTTCAATTCGTTTGATGATCTCTGGGTCATTGAGCACCTTGTTCAAGGCCTGATTGAGTTTGCTCACGACATCTTTCGGTGTTTTGGCAGGCGCAAAAATCGCGTACCACTGATCCACCTCAACGCCATCAACGCCCAGTTCTTTCAAGGTCGGCACGTCCGGCAACACAGCCGAGCGTTTGTTGCCCGCAATGGCCAAGGCTTGCAAGCGACCCGACTTCACAAAAGGCACGCCTGTGAACAAACTGGGAAACATGACGTGTGTTTGTCCGCCAATGGTGTCATTGACTGCCGGTGCAGAACCTTTGTAAGGCACATGGAGCAAGGACGTTTGTGTCGACATTTTGAAAAGTTCAGCGGCAAAATGGGGTGCGGTGCCGTTGCCTGCCGATGCCACACTGTACTGGTCCGGTTTTTCTTTCAAGACGCGCACAAGGTCTTTGACATCCTTGACCTTCAACGATGGATTGACCACCATCAGAGTCGGTGAATAACCCACCAAACCCACAGGCTCAAAGTCTCTGACCGGGTCATAACGCAATTTTTGCAATGCCGGGTTCATGGCGTGTGTCGCGATGTAGCCGAACATCAAGGTGTTGCCATCGGGTGCAGCTTTGGCCACGAATTCCGAGGCCAAAGCGCCATTTGCACCCGCTTTGTTGTCCACAATCACTGAACGATTGAGCAAAGTGCCCAGCTTCTGACCGATGGTGCGCGCCATCGCATCGTTGCCACCACCCGCAGCCGTTGGCACCACAATGGTCAGTGGCTTTTCATTGGAAGCGAGCAAGGGCAAAGCAAAACATCCAGCAAGGCCAAAAATAATAAAAGATTTTCTGATCATGGTTCACTTTCAATAAAGCGATCAAAGGCATTCCTCAGCCCCCAATCTTGGAATGACGACGGCATTTAAGGACTCAACAAACAAGCGAAAAAAGAATCCTTGATTCGCCAGATGGCGATTCAAGGATTCAAGCTTGGAGAAACTGATTCAACTCATGAAGCAAGCGTCAAAAGGTGTGCTTGATGCCAGCAGCAAAGCCGGTCGCTGATGGCTTGTTGCTCGCGCCCTGGTAGTTGTTTTTCCAGCTGGTGCGATCCGCTTCCAGGTACACCAATGAACGCTTGCTCAGTGCGTACTCTGCAAAAGCCACCATCCGATTGAAGCCATCGTCCGCACTGCCTGTGCGCGAACGGTCGACCTTGTAGTAGGCAGCCACCAGGCTCAGCTGGGTGGAAACCGGGAATTGCGCACCCAATCCCAGTGTCGAGTTTTCCGTCACCGCCGTGGCCGATGTTTGGGCCTCATTGACACCGTAGGTGACGAACAGTTTCCCCTTGCCCAGATTACTGCTCAGACCCGCCAGGTAGGCTTTCAAATCGAGGTCTTTAGCTGTGCTGAAGTTGCCATAAGCCAGCGAGGCCGTGTAGCCACCTTGTTGGTAGTGCAGGCTCAGGCCCGAAGAAGACAATGCACCCGAAGAGCCGGCCTGCTCACCCAATCCATGCATGGCACGCACGGTCAATGCATCAAATCTGCCTGTGTATTTGATGGAATTGTCCAGCCGGTAGGAGCCCGAGCCAGAACCCGAAGGACCATATTCCACACCCAATCTGTGTGCACTCAATGCCGCCACTTGGATGTTGGGGTTGAATCCAGCAAAGCGATTGCCCAGAGGATCTGTTCCGGACAAGGCATCGGCCAAGACTGTTGTTTGGCGGCCTAGGCCCAAAGAGCCCCAGTTGCCCTGCAGACCCACCCATGAAGCGCGGTCAAAAAATTTGGAATTGGGCATGCCCGTGTCCAAGTTCCAGCCGGACTCCAGATTAAACACGGCCTTCAAACCACCGCCCAAATCTTCCACACCCCGAAATCCCAGACGGCTGGTGGTGTTGATGCCACTGCCCACGGAATTGGTGTTGCCACTGGAAGCGGCATTGGCTGCATCCAACCCCGATGCATGACGCATCCCCAAATCGGCCACACCGTACATGGTGACCGAACTCTGGGCTTGTGCAGCGCCCGCCGCACAAACCAAACTGATCGCGAATAGTTTTTTCTTAGACTGAATGAAGTGCATGCTTGAATCTCCTATGGCTGTTGAATAAACCGATTTGACTTGCCTCATTGGACGAGCAAAGCTTTATCTGCCTGCATCATCTTGCAACGGCATATTTTCGTAAATTGCAACTTTTGATACGATTGATGCATGGCACGCATCAATTTTGACCTTCAACAACTTCAAGCCTTTGTCGCGGTGGCAGAGCGTGGAAGTTTCCGTGCAGCCGCGGAACACATTCATCTGTCACCCCCAGCTTTGAGCCGGCGAATTGAACGTCTTGAAAGCATCATCGGGATCAAGTTGTTCAATCGAACCACTCGAGAAGTGGAATTGACCAGTCTGGGACGCGTTTTTTTGGAACGTGCACGTTCCGCAGTTGATGACCTTGAGTCAGCGATGCTGGGCATCTCGGATATCGCCACAACACGCAGTGGGCGTGTGACTGTGGCTTGTGTCCCCTCTGCTGCGCTGTACTTTCTCCCCACAGTGATCAGCAGTTTTTCTCAGCGCTACCCCTCGATCCGTATCAGGGTCATCGACGAATCGATGAATCAGACATTGCAAAGTGTGCTGACCGGGGAGTCCGACTTTGGCATCGGTTTCATGAATACCTTGATGCCCGAGATCGCTTTCGAAGCCATTCACAACGATCCGTTTGTGATCGCGATGCGCTCCGACCACCGCCTTGTCTCACGCAAGGTCGTCCCCTGGAGCGAGCTGGAGTCGGAGCGATTGATCTCGGTTGCCAGGAGCAGCGGCAACCGCCAATTGCTGGATGACAGCATGTCCAAAGCAGGGCTGAATCCGTACTTTGCTTTCGAGGTCAGCCACATTGGCACTTTGCTGGGCATGGTGGAGGCTGGGCTCGGGCTTGCACCGGTCCCTCGCATGGCCCTGCCAGAGAATCACCCCAATGTGGTGGGGCGTCCTCTAACGCGACCGAGCATGGATCGCCAGCTGGGCTTACTGACCAAACAAGGCCAGACCCTGCGCCCCGCAGCGGCCATGTTTCATGAACATCTGTACGCGGCCCTGAAAAGCAATCGACTCAAGTCAAAACCACTGGCCCCAAAAGCTTGAAAGCGTGATGTTTCCGACAAGCCGCCCGGGATGGGTCTGGCGTCTTGCTGATAACTATCAAAATTGGTACTTGCGCAATCCGCCGTCCACCGGGATCACCGCACCGGTGATATAGCTGGCCAAAGGTGATGCCAAAAAGGTCACCAAATTGGCCATGTCCTCGGGCTCACCGTAGCGACCCATCGGGATCTCGTTATCGCACTGCCACTGGCGGTATTCCGGGGTGTAGTTGCGAAAGATCTGCTCTGAATGGATTCGACCTGGTGGCACACAGTTGACCGTCACACCGTGTTTTCCGACCATGCGCGACAAGCCTTTGGCCCAGCTGTGCATGCCAGCCTTGGCACAAAATGCACCGTTGGTGTGCTCGGGTTCGCTCTTTCCAGTGATGTTGATGATGCGACCCCAGTTGCGCGCAATCATCTGATCGATCAGGGCATCGGCCACTTGGCGTGGGCGGTGAAAATTCAAGGTGATGGCTTCTTGCCAAGCTTCTTCGCTCACATGCAGCTCTTTGAAGCTGCGCGAGCCCCCCGCGTTGTTGACCAAAATGTCCACGCTGCCCAAGCCCGCCAAGGCCGCATCGGCCAGACGCTTGGCGGCGTCTTCGTGGTACAGGTCCGATTCGATGACCACGGGAGCCTGGCCACCTGCTGCGACGATCTCATCGGCCAGCTCTTTGAGTTTGTCCACACGCCGCGCTGACACCGCCACGCGCACGCCCTCGGCAGCCAATGCCTTGGCAATACCCCGTCCGATGCCCACACTGGCACCCGTCACCAGCGCCGTTTTTCCAGTCAATTGAAGGTTCATTTTTCTTCCTTTTTTTCAGTCGCCACCCCCTGTGGCGGACTTTGTATTCAGCTCAGCACAGCGCCATTGAGGCACCTCGCCCGATCCAAGGCGCCCCAAACTAGTCGCGGTGAATTCGTGCGTGGATCTTTTGCACGGTTTTCCATGTTCCAAAAAGCACGAACGGGATAGACATACCCGCCAACACCTCTGGATTGAACGGTAAGCCCAATTTGTTCAAAGCTTTGGCTCCGTAAAACACCAAACTTACCACGTAATAACTGATCGCTGCGATCGACAGCCCCTCCACCGTGCTTTGCAAACGCAGCTGCAAAGCTTGGCCTTTGGTCAGTTTTTCAAGCAACATCTGGTTTTGCGCTTCTGTTGCGATGTCCACACGAGTGCGCAGCAAGGCGCTGGTGCGCGAGACCCGCTCGGCCAAAGAAGCCAGTCGCTTTTCGGTGGCTTGCACCGTGGCCATGGCGGGCGACAAACGCCTTTGCATGAACTCACCCAAAGTCTGGGTCCCCGAAATGGGTCGCTCACGCAATTCAACCAAACGCTGGCTCACCAAGGTGTCGTAGGCCCGCGTGGCCGAAAAGCGAAAGCCGTGCTCGGCGGTCGCCCGCTCAATGCTGGCGGCCAAGGCCACCAGCGAATCGAGCAGCGCCTGGTCGGTCTGACCTTTGCGCTCCAGAGATCCCGTGAGATCGGCCAACTGCGATTCGGCAGCAGACAACATGGCCGACAGGTTTTTGGCCACGGGCAAGCCGCGCAAAGCCATCAGACGGTAGGTTTCTACCTCGAGCACACGCTGAGAAATGCGGCCCGCACGCGCCTCGGTCGTGCCTTCTGGGGCCAGCACCAACATGCGCTCAAACCCATCGGGGCCAATGCGGAAATTCGTCAAGATGCATGAATGCGACATGCCCTCGGTGGTGTTGCCCATGCGCGAAGCCAAAACCGCGCCTTCGCCCAACCAAGTTTGTGCTGTCGAGATCAAGTCCCCTTGCTCGATATCGGCCTGGAGCATGCCCATGTGGATCGCCGCCATGGTTTGGCCAGGCAAGCCCCGCAGCCAGTCGGTCCCTGGCGCCACATGCGCCGCCAACTCGGGCAAGGCCTCCCCCCAACCCGCATGCGCTGGCAGCGTTTGCACAATGGAGTAACGCGTGAATTCGGTGTGGCGCTCCCATTTCACGGTGTAGTGGTCACAGCGCAGGCGCAAAAAATTACCCTGCATCCGTTCCAAGGTCAAATCGGCATGACCTGGCAAAAGCCGCAAATGCGCCAACTCCTGCTCTCGCGAGACCCCCTCATTGAGCACCGCCACGTAAACAATCAACGCGGGCAAGCGCACCCGGGCTGAAGGCCGGGCATGGACTTCGTTGTGCAGTTCACGCCGCTGGGCGTCCTCTGTTGGCAAAAATCGGGAGGTGATTTCGTTCATGGCCAATTTTCCAATCAAAAAACCCGTGACGCAGGCCACGGGTTGATGGACGCATCAGGGGCTTGAAAAGCGCATGCGTGTGAATCTCAGAACGGGATGTCGTCGTCCATGTCGTCAAAGTTGCTGGCCGCAGGCTTGGCTGCGGGTGCAGGTCGGCTGGCCGGTGCGGCAGCCGGACGCGCTGGCGCTGCTTGGCGAGGGGCATAACCACCACTTGCGCCACCGTCCTCAGACTGGCCACCCATGCCTTGGCGGCTGCCCAGCATCTGCATGCTGTCGGCACGGATGTCGGTGGCGAATTTTTCAACGCCGTTTTTGTCGGTGTATTTGCGGGTACGCAAGCTGCCCTCCACATACACCTGGCTGCCCTTGCGCAAGTACTGTCCTGCAATCTCGGCCAACTTGGCAAAAAAGCTGATGCTGTGCCACTCGGTAGCCTCGCGCATCTCGCCCGTGGCCTTGTCCTTGTAGCGGTCTGTGGTGGCCACGCGGATGCTGGTGACCGCATCGCCAGAAGGCAAATAACGGGTTTCGGGGTCAGCCCCGAGGTTGCCGACGATGATGACTTTGTTGACGGATGCCATGAAAACTCCTCGATAGATGCGTCAATTATGGGGCCAATCCGCCCCCCAGCGGACCGATGCCCAAGCCCATCCCGCCCCTCAGGCCACCTGCCCGACAGGCGCTGAACGGCCTGGGGTTTGCATGGGCCACGCCACACACAGCCACAACAACAGGGCCAGGCCGCAGCACAAAAACAACACCGGACTGCCCCAAGACTTGACCAGCCAGCCGCCAGCCAGCCCCCCGACAAAAAACCCCAGCGACTGCAGCGTGTTGTAAACCCCCATGGCGGTGCCGCGCATGGCTCGGGGCGCGATGCGCGAGGCCAAACTCGGCTGCGTCGCTTCCAGGGCATTGAAGCCACAAAAAAAGACAAGCAGCAGCAGCGCCATGGCGCTCAAGCTGGTGGTGCCGGCCGATTGCACCAACAAACCCGCCTCGACCAGGGTCATCAAGGCAATCGAGAACAAAAAGACTTTCTTCAGGTGACCCCTGCGCTCCATGGCAAACACCACACCCAAAAACAAAAACGACAGCAAGACCGCGGGCAAATACACCTGCCAGTGCTGCGCCGTCTGCAAGCCCGCCTGCACCAGCAAGGCGGGCACGGCCACCCACATGGCCAGCTGCACCGCGTGCAACACAAGCACGCCGATATTCAAACGCATCAGGTCGGCATGGGCCAGCACATCACGCAGCCGACCCCGGCCCTGCTCCCCCAGAGGCTCGGGCGCAGGGGGTGCCCCCCAAATGACCACAAGCACACCCAACAGCGCCAGCACACCGGTCAGCCAAAACAAGCCGGACAAACCGACCCAAGCCGTCAGCAAGGGCGAGACCACCAAGGACAGGGCGAACATCAAACCGATGCTGCCGCCCACCAAAGCCATGGCCTTGGTGCGCACCTCGTCCCGTGTCAGGTCGGCCAGCAAGGCCGTCACAGCCGCCGACACGGCCCCCGCCCCCTGCAAGCTGCGCCCAATCAGCAAACCGGTCAGGTCGGTGGCTGCTGCGGCCCAAAAGCTGCCCAAGGCAAAAATCACCAAGCCCAGCACGATGATGCGCTTGCGCCCAAAACGGTCCGAGGCCATGCCAAAGGGCAGCTGCAGCAAGCCTTGCGTCAGGCCGTAAATGCCCATCGCCAAGCCCAGCCAGACCGGGTCTTCGCCACCGGGGTAGCGGCGCGCCTCCAGGGCAAAGACGGGCAAAACCAAAAACAAACCCAACATGCGCAGCGCAAAAATGCTGGCCAGCGAGGCACTGGCGCGGCGCTCGATGGGCGTCATGTGCAAAGCGTCGGCAGCGGAATAAAGCGAAGAATCGGCCACAAAAGAACTCAAAAAGCCCTGCAACGGGGTCATGCAAAAGCCGGATTGTCCCTGATTGACGAACCCCAGCGCCCCGCAAGAGGTCAAAGGGGATAATCAAAGGTTTTGCTGATCTGGCTGCCCCACGTGAAATTTGCCGACCCTTCTCTTTTGCCCGACGAACCCGAACCCGCACGGTATCTGGCCTCAGCGCTGCGGCAGACCCACATCAGCGTGCGGGGTGCGCGCACCCACAACCTGAAAAACATCGACCTCGACATTCCCCGCAACCAGCTGGTGGTGATCACCGGGCTGTCGGGCTCGGGCAAGTCGAGTCTGGCCTTTGACACCCTGTATGCCGAAGGCCAGCGCCGCTATGTGGAAAGCCTATCGGCCTATGCCCGGCAGTTTTTGCAGCTGATGGACAAGCCCGATGTGGACCTGATCGAGGGCCTGTCGCCCGCCATTTCCATCGAGCAAAAAGCCACCAGCCACAACCCGCGCTCCACCGTGGGCACCGTGACCGAGATCCACGACTACCTGCGCTTGCTGTTTGCCCGCGCGGGCACGCCGTATTGCCCTGACCACCACCTGCCCTTGCAGGCGCAGACCGTGAGCCAGATGGTGGACACGGTGCTGGCCCTGCCCGAAGACACCAAGCTGATGATCTTGGCGCCGATTGCCCGAGAGAAGAAAGGCGAGTTTGAAAAAGTCTTTGAGCAGATGCAGGCGCTGGGCTATGTGCGCTTTCGCATCAATGGTCAGACGGTGGAGGTGGAAGACCTGCCCACACTCAAGAAAACAGAAAAGCACAACATCGACGTGGTGGTGGACCGCATCAAGGTTCGCGCCGAAGAGGACGAGAAAGTGAAAGGGAGTGCCAGAGACGCCCTGCGCCAGCGTCTGGCCGAAAGCTTTGAAGCCGCGCTGCAGCTGGCAGAGCACCGTGCCGTGGCACTCGAGATGGACACGGGCAAAGAACACCTGTTCAACGCCAAATTCTCCTGCCCGGTGTGTAACTATTCCATCAGCGAACTCGAGCCGCGCCTGTTCTCGTTCAACTCACCGATGGGCGCTTGCCCCACCTGTGACGGCATCGGCACCATGGCGTTTTTCGACCCCGAGCGGGTGGTGGCCTTTCCCTCACTCAGCTTGGCCAGTGGCGCCATCAAGGGCTGGGACCGGCGCAACGGCTTTTACTTCAGCATGCTCGAAAGCCTGGCCAAGCATTACCAATTCGACATCGAAGCACCCTTTGAAAAACTCGCACCGGCGCACCAACAGGTGCTGCTGCACGGTTCGGGCGAGGAAGAAATCAAGTTCAGCTACGTGATGGAGTCCGGCGCCTCACAGGGCAAGAAGGTCAGCAAAAAACACCCCTTCGAAGGCATCATCCCCAACATGACGCGGCGTTACCGGGAGACCGACTCGGTCCGAGTCGGTC
>JACCDG011839026.1_pt1 | contig 12646 bp, 10 predicted proteins | sample 7442471 | NCBI WGS metagenome assembly JACCDG01 (sample SAMN15323444, study PRJNA562643) | freshwater metagenome | isolation source: river surface water | place: USA:Blue River Watershed | collected 2017-08-17 | reverse complement strand
TTAATCAAGTTTGTATTATATAAAATATTTAGTATTTCCGCAAGTCATAACCGCCCCTTTTTTTTGAAGCGGTTATTTCAATTAGAAACTTAAATTTTAAAGATACACAAGAATGCAATTACAAGTGCAAAAAGACCTAATGCCTCAGCCATACCTGCGCCAACGTAAGCTGGTGTTGCCATTTTCTTTTCAACTGATGGGTTGCGTGCTATGCCATTGATTAATGAAGAGAAACACATCCCTACACCGATTGCCGCGCCGATCATACCTGTACATGCAAGACCTGCACCTATATATTTTAGAAATTCACCTTCCATTTTAGACTCCTATTGATTATTAAAAAATTTAGTGCAGTTGTACTGCATCCCGTAAATATACGCAAGTTAAAATTGAAAAAATATAAGCTTGCAATATTGCTATAAATATTTCGAATCCAGTGAAAACGCATAGAAATGCGAATGGGAACGCGCCAAACATGTATCCACCAGCTAGTGTTAAAAAAGCGATCACTTTCATTGCAACGTGACCTGCGGTCATGTTAGCAGCCAGACGAAGAGATAAGCTCATTGGTCTTATTAAATAAGACATTAATTCGATGACAATCATAAGTGGTGCCATAACAGGAGGTGTGCCATGTGGTAAAAAGAGTGATAGATAATGCCAGCCATGCTTTGCGAAGCCAATAAGTGTAATGCAAATAAATAGGAATATGGCTATAGAAAATGTGACTACAATATGGCTTGTTGCCGTAAATGAGAATGGGATCATTCCGAGTAAGTTGCAGAATAATATGAATAAAAAGACAGTAAATATGAATGGTACATATTTCTTAGCTTCTTTTCCAGACACATCGGCAACCATATCATCTATAAAGTTATAAATAACCTCAGAAAATGCTTGGAGTCTGCCAGGAGTAGATTGAATTTTTCGTGCTCCTAGAAATAGCAAAGTCATTGCCATAAATATGGCAATTGACATCATTAGTGCTGAATTTGTGAACGCCAAATTATAACCAGCAATTTCAAGAGGAATAAGAGGCTTAATATTAAACTGTTCTAAAGGACTGTGCATTTTATCTTCTATTTAATTCTTTATAAAAACTATACAAACCACCACAAGCTCCAAGAATTATCATTATCAATAGAAATAGCGGCGTAGTATCGAGTTGTTTGTCTAAGGCATAACCTAGAAACCCGCCCACGATTATGCCAGCAATTAAATCAATAATCAAGCGTCCTCCTAAAGAACTTTCATTTTTAGTTGATGAATCAACTGGTTCCAGTTTTTCTTTTGCTTGCTTGATTCTTGCTTCTAGATCTTGATCTGGCATTAAAATTTACTTTTTCTGTTGATTGTGCAATATAATCACGCAACTTTCAATAACTCATTCCATTCGGTTGTGTATCTTGGAGAACGGATTTCACTTCTCACGCTCCAAGTTCTTTTTGTGCCTTGTACCGCTAGCATCACCTTATCTTTGCCTAATTTGTTATTTAATGTGTCTATGGCTTGCATTATACTTCGACTCTTTTCTGAATCCCCAATCTTAAATAAATCTATTTGATGTTTTGTATCAGGAATTAAATCTAGTAATATAACACCTGCTTTATTATATCTATATCCTGACACATAGATGCGCTCTAAACATTCTTTGGCTGCTTTAATAATTGCAGAGGTATCGGAAGTAGGCGTGATGAATTTATATGTAAAACCATTTTTATATCTTGGATATCTAGGATTAAATTTATTAGTTTGTATATAAACATATATACCTTGTGCTTGGCTATATTGTCTTCGCATTTTATGACAAGCTCGAGCTGCATAATTGGCAATAGCTTCGTACAGCTGATCATGGTCTTTAACTATATTTCCAAAAGAGCGTGAATAAGTAATGTTTTTTTTAGGTTTGAAATCTTGTGGCTCTGCACAACTGAAACCGCGCAATTCTCTTACTAATCTTTCGCCAACAACAGAAAGATTTTTTCTTATCCAGCGAATATCCATATCTCTTAATTCTTTGGCGTATTTTATTCCTTTTAATAATAAGAATTGTTCTGTGTTTTTTCCGACCCCCCAAATATCACCTATAGGGAATTTTTCTAGGATTTTATTTTGCTCCTCTAAAGTCATTATGCTGTAAACTTTATTGTGCTTCTTTGCTATACTATTTGCTACTTTTGCCAAAGTTTTAGTGGGTGCTATTCCAATTGAAACAGGTATCCCAGTCCATTGTTTTACAGTTGTACAGATTTTTTCTGCGTAATTTATAAGCTGATCATGAGCTATATTATCAAGCGATAAAAATGCTTCATCTACAGAATATATTTCCATTTCAGGCGCAAGGTGCTTTAAAGTTTGCATAACTCTACTAGACATATCGCTATAGAGTTGGAAGTTGGACGAAAACACTGCAACGCTATTTTTGTTTAATATATCTTTGTATTTATAATATGGGGCTCCCATAGGTATACCAAGGTCTTTCACTTCTTGCGAACGTGCTATTACGCATCCATCATTATTTGATAGTACTACAACAGGTTTGTTGTTTAATTTTGGATTGAAGACGCGTTCACAAGAGCAAAAAAAATTATTGCAATCAACTAACGCGAATACAGGCTGTTTCATATTGTATAGTTGACTCCTTATAATTTGTGAACGACGTTAGTAACAACGCCCCAAATTACAGTTTCTATTTCGCTCGTTAATTCAATTGTACGGTAGCGAGGATTTTCTGGTGCTAAGAAAATTTTTCCAGTTTTATACACAAGTCTTTTTACTGTTAAATCTCCATTTAAAGCTGCGATGACTATTTTTCCATTTTCAGGCTTTATGCTGCGATCTACTATTAGTAAATCTCCATCAAATATCCCTGCATTCAACATAGAATCACCAGAAGCTCTGACAAAGAATGTAGACGCTGGATTGTGTACAAGGTGAGAATTTAGATCTAACGATTTATCAATATGATCATCTGCTGGGGAAGGAAAGCCTGCAGAGACAGTGCATTCAAAGAAAGGAAAAGAAACTCCAGATTTGTTTTCCATTAAATTTTTTACTTTATCTAGGATGTTTTCAGGAACTCTTATAACTTTTGTTGGAGCATTATATTGAGACTTTCTTCCTGCACCCGCTCTTTTTCCCCCGCGCATAAAATAAATTTTGATTGCGTTACATATTCAAATATGGCTGGAAAAAATTGCTACGTCAACATAAAACTGTGATTTTTCCATATATTCACATTTTCATAATGATAAATGATCGTCATTTTTTGGTATAAAAGCCTAATAAGTCTAATTGATATTTGAAAGTAACTAATGTAAATGTAAGAGTAAGAGTTTATGATTTTTTAGTGCAAATGTTACAAGATAAAGACAGAATTTTTACCAACTTATATGGTGATCAAAGTGCAGAATTAAGTGCTGCAAAAGCTAGGGGAGATTGGGATGGAACTAAAAAATTTCTGCAACTTGAGCAGGATCAAATTATTCAGACCGTAAAAGATTCCGGGCTTCGAGGACGTGGTGGGGCAGGGTTTTCCGCTGGAATGAAATGGTCGTTTATGCCAAAGACTCCACCAAATGGATTGCCATCATATCTAGTTGTAAACGCTGATGAAAGCGAGCCAGGGACTTGCAAAGATCGTGATATTCTTCGCTTTGAACCTCATAAATTGATTGAAGGTTGCTTAATAGCAGGTTTTGCAATGCGCGCGAGGGCGGCATATATTTATATTCGTGGTGAATATTTCAATGAATCTGTCGCTGTGCAGAAAGCGATTGATGAGGCTTATTCAGCTGGTTTAATCGGTAAAAACGCTTGTGGTTCTGGCTATGACTTCGATGTATTTTTACATCGTGGTGCAGGTGCGTACATATGTGGCGAAGAAACAGCTCTTCTTAATAGTTTAGAAGGCAGAAAAGGTATGCCACGTTTGAAGCCACCATGCTTTCCAGCTGCAATTGGTGTTTGGGGATGCCCAACAACAGTAAACAATGTGGAAACAATTGCAGTTGTACCTACAATTATGCGTAGAGGTGCAAGCTGGTTTGCTTCGATTGGTAGGGCGAATAATACGGGTACGAAAATATTTTGTATTTCTGGACATGTGAATAAGCCATGTAACGTTGAAGAAGCAATGTCTATTCCAATGCGCGAATTAATAGAGAAACATTGTGGCGGCGTAAGAGGTGGGTGGAATAATTTGCTTGCAGTTATTCCGGGTGGCTCATCAGTTCCTGCTTTACCAAAGAAGGTTTGTGATAATGTGCTGATGGATTTTGATGCGCTTAAAGAAGTGCAGTCTGGCTTGGGAACAGCAGCAGTGATTGTAATGGATAAGTCTACAGATATTATCAAAGCTATAGCTAAGCTTTCAAAGTTTTATATGCATGAATCATGTGGCCAATGTACGCCATGTAGAGAAGGGACAGGTTGGCTATATAGAGTTATGTGTCGCATGGTTGAAGGTAATGCAACGGTCGATGAGATCGATCAACTTTATGACGTTACGAAACAGATTGAGGGACATACAATTTGCGCACTTGGTGATGCTGCTGCGTGGCCAGTGCAGGGGTTAATAAGAAACTTCAGGGACGTTATTGAAGATCGTATTAGATCATATAAAAGCAAGCAAAGAACACGTGTTGTAAAGGCTGCTTAATAGCTTTCTCTAAATAAGCTGCACGATATATTCACTTCAAAAAAGCTTTGATTATCCCAATCAGAGTTCTTGTGTCTTGGGAAGTAATAGACTGCCTAGTAAATATGTTGCGGATGTTGCGTTTCATAGTTGGAACAAGTTTTTTATTTTTAAAAAAGTCAGTGTTATCCAGACTTGATTCTAAAAAGTTCAGAAAAAAATCTAATTCTCCTTTTGTAGCAAGCTCGGTTTTTTTATCTGGGGAATTGATTGAGTTGCGCATCGATAATTCATAGCACATGATGCCAACTGCTTGTGCAATATTTAAGGACGGGTTGATATCAGATGTAGGAATTTGTGTTATAATATCAGCCATAATTAGCTGATCATTTGTTAATCCCGATCTCTCACAACCAAACATAATACCTATTTTCCCTTGGGCGAAATTATAAACTTCCTTAGGAGAGGTTAGGGTTTTTTCCATATAACGCGGGTTGGCACTGGTAGCTATGATAAAATTTAAATCTGCTATAGCTTCATTAACAGTCTTAAAAACTTTTGCTTTTTTTATCACAAACTCCCCATGAGCAGCCATCTCATTTGCTTTTGGATTTGGCCAGCCATCTCGTGGAGCTACTAAACGCAAATCATCTAGCCCAAAGTTACTCATAACACGGGCTGTTGCGCCAATATTTTCTCCCATTTGTGGGGCGACAAGAATAATAGTAGATTGCTTCATAATTCTCAGTAAATTGATGTGGCCAATCTACCTAATGTAGCTGTTATTATCAATAGAAGGTTCTACTCAAGCTATTTAGCCAGCCCTTTTACTCTGTTTACCGCAATCGTTACCATAGAAACTAAAGTGTCTGATCCTTCTCCAGAGGCCTTCAAATCTGAAATAAATTGGTCGTATTTCTTGTAATTGTCATTATCATAAATAGACTTTTTACTCTTGGATTTTAGCTGTTCTTCTGCCAATTTCATCTGCATTTCTTGTATTTCACTAACCAACGCTCTAAGCGCTACAGATTGAAAATATTGTCTAGGAACAAAGCTTCTGGTTTGAGATATTAGCCATGTAAAGTGCATTGACTCACCTAAAGTAAAGAAGATTTTAGCTGCATCTGTAAGCTTAGCTTTAACTTTGGCTGCAATGAAGACGATATCGAATACGGTTTTACCAAGCCTCATCAGACAAATTTCTTTACCTACTTCATAAGCTTCTTTAAATTCTTTGTAATACGAGATGTTTCTTTCGAATTCCTCAATCATATGCGGTGTTACATATTCTTTAATGTTAGTTTGAAGAGTATGAACGCCTGTTTTAAAGAAATTTATTGTTTGCTCGACATTATCAATGGTATCAACGTTGTTTAGCATCCATAGAACGTTTCTTTCGATAACGGCTTGAAGATGATTAAACAGACCAACTTGCATTTCTACAGGGCATTTGTTGCTTAATGATTCAATACGCTTCCATTGTCTCTCTACGTTATATAGCTCTTTCACGATAATATAAGCTTTAATGATTCTCACTGGGTCAACACCTTTATCTTCCATAACCTGATGAAAGAATGCGCAACCCATAATATTGACGAAATCATTGGTCAGAACTGTAGCTAAAATTTCATTTTTCAGCTTATGTTGATCAATTAATTTTGAATGTTTTTTTTGAAATTCTTGTGGGAAATAGTTGTACAAGTATTTCTCTAAACAAGCGTCTAATTTAAATTGATGTTTACATAGCATAGAATAGATAGAATTTTTTGCGTATGCCAAAATCACAGACATTTCAGGACGAGTAAGGTTATTCTTCTCAGCTACTAATGCATTTAATTCAGATGTCTTTGGTAGATATTCAATTGCTCTATTTAGTTCTCCTTTACCTTCAAGATACTTAATCAACCAAGCATGACCATGAATTCTTGCAGGTTTACTAAATTGCTCAATAGTGAGAATCAAATTTTGTTTGAAGTTATCTTGAAGAACTAATTGACCAACTTCTTCTGTCATTCTATCGAGCAATGCATCACGATCTTTTCGTTTCATTTTGCCTGATAATAGTTGGTCGGAAAGTCCAATTTTAATATTTACTTCGTGATCCGAACAATCCACACCAGCTGAATTATCTATAAAGTCGGTGTTGACTCTTCCTCCAGTTTTTGCATATTCAATTCGTCCAAGCTGAGTCATGCCAAGGTTACCACCTTCGCCAATGATTTTACAGTGCAAGTCTTCACCATTCACACGCAAACTATCATTGGATTTATCGCCTATTTTTTCATTGGATTCGTTCTTAGATTTTACGTATGTTCCTATGCCACCATTCCACAATAAGTCAACTGGAGCTGTTAAAATAGCTTTTATTAATGCGTCTGGAGTTAATGATGATTCGGTTATATGAAGAGCTTTTCGTGCTTCGGGAGATATAGGAATCGTTTTTTGCTTCCTATCGAATACCCCACCTCCTTTAGAGATTAATTTAGGATCATAATCACTCCACTGCGACCTTGGTAGATTGAATAATCTTTGTCTTTCAGCAAAGCTTTTCTTCGTGTCTGGAGTAGGATCAATAAATATATGCATGTGGTTAAAAGCTGCAATAAGCTTCATATTGCTAGAAAGTAGCATTCCATTACCGAATACATCTCCAGCCATGTCACCAATCCCTACGGCAGTAAACGAGTCTTTATCGATGTTTATACCCAAAGCTTGGAAGTGACGTTCTACAGATATCCAGCCACCTTTCGCAGTGATACCCATTTTTTTGTGATCATAACCAGCTGAACCACCAGATGCAAACGCATCGCCAAGCCAGAATCCATATTTTTCAGAAACGCTATTTGCATAATCTGAGAATGTTGCAGTTCCTTTGTCAGCAGCAACAACTAGGTATGGGTCATCACCATCTTTTCTCACTACATTTTTAGGAGGTATAACTTTGTTATGAATTATGTTGTCTGTGATATCTAAAATGCCACTTAAGAAGGTTTTGTAACAAGAAACTCCTTCATTCATAAATGCATCTCTTCCGTCTGTCATAGAAACTTTTTTTAGAACAAAGCCTCCTTTTGAGCCAACTGGAACGATTACAGAATTTTTAGTCATTTGGGCTTTCATTAATCCAAGTACTTCGGTTCTGAAATCCTCTTTCCTATCTGACCAGCGCAACCCTCCACGTGCAACTTTACCACCTCTGAGGTGGATAGCTTCAAATCGTGGTGAATAAACAAAAATTTCCGCATAAGGCTTAGGTTGCGGTAAATCAATTATTTCATGCGAATTTAATTTAAATGAAATGTAATCTTTCGGTTCTCCATTTTCCTGTGTTTGAAAGAAATTGGTTCTTAATGTAGCATTTATAACGCCTAAAAAGCTTCTGATTACTCTATCTTCAGTAATGCTCTTAATATTAGTTAAGTCATTGATAATGCTGTTTGTAAGACTTGCGGTTTCATTGTTAGAATTTTTATTATCTAAAGAAAATTTATGGTTAAAAAGTCTTATTAATTTTTTGGTTATGGCCTTATTAGAAATTAGAGCTTCTAAAGCGTATTGAGGTGTATGAGGAAAATCGGTTTGTTTTAAATATTTCGCATATGCTCTAATCATTGTTGCTTCACGCCATGTTGCGCCGAGGTGAATAATTAAACTGTTGAATTTGTCATCCTCAAGCTCGCCATTCCAGATTTTTTTCATTGCAATAATTATATTGTCATGAAGTTCTGGGGTTACTGTTACATCTGTTTCTTTGTTTTGTAGCTTGAAATGGTGGATATATAAGTTTCTAGGAGTGCCATCTTCTCTCGCTAATTTTATCGGATAAGTTACCTCATCTACACCATAAAAACCTAGATTCTCTATAACGGGTAGAGTAGCAGAAAGAGGAAGTTCTTTATCTACTGAGTAAATTTTTAACTGAGTATAATCTTGGGCCCCCCCTTTGGAAGAAATATAGATATCGAATTCGACATTGCTTGATGATAAACATTTTTCAATTAGTTTTATATCATGAACAGCTTGTGACCCTGTAAAGAACGAGCGATATTTTACATCAAAAGCGTCTTTGTACTTATTGAACAAAGTGATAGCCTCTCTCTTTGAAAAATACTTCTCTAGCGCCTCAGATAACTGATCACTCCAAACGCTGATTGCGCTCATAATATCTTTTTCAATTCTAGCGGTATCTATTTTTGCAGTGTTGTCAGAATCGGTCTTTATAATTAATTGCAATCTTGTTAGAGATGACTCTCCAACGTGAACATATTGTTTTGAAACGCTACCGTTTAGATGGCGACAAACTATGTTTTCTATGATCACTCTAACTTCTGGGTTAAACCTTCTCTCAGGTATAAAGGCAATACAACTAGTAAATTTTCCTATTCTATCTTTTCTAATAAATACTTTTACTCTAGGAACTAATGTTAAAGACACAATGCCTGTTGCTGTGTCATATAGCTCATCTACACTCATTTGCAGTAGCTCTCCGCGAGGGAAGGACTCCATTGCTGTAACAAGCTCCTTGCAGTTATGGCTAGATTCTGGGTATCCGTAACGTTTTATTACCTGTCCAATTTTCTTACGCATTAGTGGGATCTGGCGTACGCTTTGGAAATAAACTGAAGAAGTGAATAAACCTAGGAAGTGGTAAGCTCCGATACATTTTTTAGATTGGTCGTATTTTTTTACTACTATTAAATCCATATGCGCAGTTCTATGTACGACAGACTTACTATCCCACTTTCTGATGAATATTGGATCTGAGTTTGAGTATTGTGAATCGGCCGTGACTTCCCCAACATTATAATAATCACTCTTAACTATCCCTAAGTGAGAACCTTTGACTGGAACAACCTTGTTGCCAACGATTTTAGTATCATAACACCCTAAGAAAACCATGTGGTTATCCATTAACCATTCAAGAAATGCGATTGATTCGTCTCGCATTTCATTAGCCCTCATAGCACCAGAATCTTTTAAATGTTCAATTGATTGTGACATTGTATGAAGCATTGTTCTCCAATCAGAAACGCCATAATGTATACATTCCATTATTGTTTCTAATCTTTGCTTTAAGAATTTAAGCTTTTTTTCATCCAGCCAATTTGCTATGTGAAACTGGATAACTGTTTCTTTATTGCCTGAATCACTGAATTTTATAAAATTACCCTTTGAATCCCGCTCAACATGGAGTATTGGGTGGACAATAAGATGAATATCGCATTGTTGTTGCTTCAATTCATTTCCGAGCGAATCAATAAGAAATGGCATATCTGGTGTGATAATTTCTATAGAGGCGAAATTAGCATTGACCGAGCTTATGAAAAATTCAATTTTATACTGAGATCCTTTACGGTTTTTAAATAGTTTAAATAATGATGAAGCTGCATCTACCAAGTGATTTTCTTCAATTTGTGACAAATCTTCTTGAGTCACTTCAGCATATAGATGTCTTGAGAATTCCCTAGTTTCCTTGTCTGATATCTTGTCAATTAGCATGTCGAAATCTTTCCTATCCTTAGCTTTTCTCTTTCCAAGCATAAAATCCTGTGAATTATGATGTGTATTCCTCATACTAGCAGGAAAATAATGCTTTCTTCAAGTAGGTTATTTTGTTGTGCATAAAGTTTATAAATATGCAAAATCTCCTTGCATTAAAAGAGGTTTATTAATATACTCGGCCTACTTAAAATGTTAACGAGAAGTGGAAATGAAAATTTTATCATCATTAAAATCAGCTAAAAAACGTGACAAAAACTGCCAATTAGTTAAAAGAAAAGGCCGTATTTACGTGATTAACAAGAAGAATCCAAGATTTAAAGCAAAACAGGCTTAGTTCTATTTAAACGGGGGCAATTTGAAGATTGCGGTTATCGGTACAGGATATGTCGGATTGGTAGCTGGTGTCTGCTTTGCTGCTCTAGGACATGATGTAATTTGCTTAGATAAAGATAAATCTAAGATACATAATCTAAAAAAAGGCATAATTCCCATTCATGAGCCTGATTTGCCTGAGTTGCTCCAGAAGTGTGTGAACAAAGGGAATTTAAGCTTCAGCACAGACTATTCTGACATGAATGCTTGTGAAGTTGTAATCATAGCAGTTGGTACACCTGCTACAAAGTCGGGGGCTGCTAATCTAAAGTATCTAAATGAAGTTGTTGAAAAGATAGCAACAATCTCTACAGAAAATAAGGTTGTAGTCATTAAGTCAACAGTGCCTGTTGGCACGGCTGGTCAGGTGAAAAGCCAGTTTACAAAGATTAGGCCAGACCTCAAATTTGAGCTTATTTCGAATCCTGAATTTTTAAGAGAAGGTTCGGCGGTGTTCGATTTTATGAAGCCTGACAGAGTTGTTATTGGATGTGAAAAAGGTGCAAAGAAATATGCTGAAGAACTTTATAGGCCATTAACCGCTAAAAATATTCCAATTATATACGTTAGCAATACTACTGCAGAATTAATTAAATATTCTGCAAATTGCTACCTAGCAATGCGAATTGCTTTCATCAATGAAATGGCAGATTTGGCAGAGAAAGCTGGCGCGGATATTGATGAAATAGCCAAAGGTATGGGGCATGACAAGAGGATAGGGCTGCATTACCTAAAAGCTGGGCCTGGCTACGGTGGGTCGTGTTTTCCAAAAGATACTCAAGCATTAGTGAGATATGCAAAAGACCAAAAAGCGAATTCTAAAATTATTGAAGCAGTAATTAAATCTAACAAAGAACGCAAAGAAAAAATGGCTGCAAAAGTAATTAATGCTGCCAAAGAGGTAAAAGGAAAAACTATAGCAGTTTTAGGATTAGCATTTAAAGCTGATACTGATGACTTACGCGATAGCGCTAGCATAGTGCTTGTAAACAAGCTCACAAAGGCAGGGTATGAAGTTAAAGCGTATGACCCAAGCAAGCCGTATAAAGAAGCTAGGAAATTGATGAAAGGCTTGGAATTTGCAAATTCAGCTAATGAAGCCATAAAAGATGCTGATGTTATATGCATTGCAACGGAGTGGTCTGAGTTTAAGAATATAGATTTAGCCAAAGCTAAAAAGATAGTGAAACACAAAGTCATAATTGATTTAAGAAATGTAATTTCAAAAGAATATGCTGTAGATTCTGGGTTTAAATATATTTCTGTAGGTCGCCAAGATGCCTGAACTTCCTGAAGTTGAGACGGTTGTTAGAGGGTTGAGGGATCAGATTGTTGGCAAAAAAATTCAAGGTGTAGTTTTAAGTGATAAAAAACTTCGTAAGCAATATCCGTCGAATTTGTCTGCTATAGCTGGGAGTAGGGTGGTTTCAGTTGAGCGTAGATCGAAATATATTCTTATAACATTAAATAATAACGACGTTATTGTTGTACATTTGGGTATGTCTGGGAAATTATTGTTTGGTTCAAAAATTCCTGAAAATAAACACGATCATGTTAAGATCTCGCTGGGTTCAGAAAACTTAGTCTACAACGATCCCCGAAGATTTGGGTTGGTTACATTGATACCAGCTAATGATCTTGAAAAAAACGAGCTTTTTTGTGAATTAGGAATAGAGCCGCTTACAGATGAATTTGATTATAAATATTTAAAGAAGTTGGTAAAAAATAAAACTGGCACTATTAAGACGTTTATTATGAATGCAAAATATATTGTTGGAGTTGGGAATATTTATGCATCTGAAAGCTTATTTTATGCTGGGATTGACCCGATGCGTAAGCCAAGTTCTCTTACAGATTCCGAGTTGAAGAAATTGGTTGATAGTATAAAAAAAGTCTTGATAGCCGCAATAGATTCTGGTGGGTCAACTTTAAGGGATTATGTTAGATCAAACGGCGATGTTGGAGGGTTCCAACATGAATTTGCAGTCTATGGAAAAAAAGGCGAGTCTTGTAAATTATGTGGTACAAAAATAGCCATGGTAAGAATTGCAGGAAGGAGTACATTTTATTGCAATAAATGTCAGAAATAAACTTAATGGAGAAAATATGATAAACTATAATGAATTGATG
>JACCDG010430799.1_pt1 | contig 12647 bp, 12 predicted proteins | sample 7442471 | NCBI WGS metagenome assembly JACCDG01 (sample SAMN15323444, study PRJNA562643) | freshwater metagenome | isolation source: river surface water | place: USA:Blue River Watershed | collected 2017-08-17 | reverse complement strand
GCATTGCCTGAGCCCGAACGCCGGCGACCACCGTCTCTCGCGCACGTTGGAAAAAGCCATCGGGCATTCCTTCGGCACGCTGAATAATTTCTTCTCGGAGTTTGCGGCGAACGCCACCGATAATTTCGGCTCTGGCTGGACCTGGCTCGTGAAGGACGAGAGCGGCGATCTTTCCATCCTCAATACCGCGAACGCCGAAACCCCCATCAGCGGCGAGTATATTCCTATTCTCACGGTAGACGTTTGGGAGCACGCCTATTATATCGACTACCGCAATGCCCGGAAAAAATACCTCGAGGCTTTCCAGAACATCATCCACTGGAAATTCGCCTCCGAACGCTACGATTCTCAGGAGGTATTCAACGCCACCAAGGAAATGCGCACTCGGTTCGCGGCCTAGGTTTTGGATGCATTGCACCGTGCGCGAAGCGGGGGCGCAGTTCATTCTAGGGGAATGAAAAAAGTAACTTTTCTGCTGCCTCTCCTTCTCTTTGCCTGCAGTCACGGGGATACCGATCGCACCGAGGAAGAAGCCGCCGCGGTGGCGGTGCTGCCCGCGCCGGCCGTGGACGAATCGCTGATCACCGTGGGTCGGGAGATTGATTCAGTGAACAACCAGCTCCGCGGCGCCGAATCGCGCCGGGATAATTTCCGGCTGCAGGCCACCGCCGATCCGAACAAAGAAAGCGCCGTGGATGGCGCGGAGGCCGAAATCGCCACCCTAGAAGCCAAGCGCGCAAGGCTTGAGCACCGCCGGCATTTGCTCGAAGGGCGCAAGCGCGAGCTCGACAAAGATAAAACCGATCAAGCGGATTACATATTGGATCGCTAATGCAGAAGCAGGAACGCCAGACGATCTGGACCGTGATTGGCGCCTCGAGCGCCGGAACCCTCATCGAGTGGTACGACTTTTACATTTTCGGTAGCCTCGCCACCATCATCTCGGCTTGGTTTTTTCCTAAGGGCAACGAAACGGTGGCCCTGCTTTCCACGCTCGCCACTTTCGCCACCGGTTTCGTGGTGAGGCCCTTCGGCGCGATTTTTTTCGGCCGCATCGGCGATCTCGTGGGGCGCAAGTACGCCTTCATGGTCACTCTCCTCCTCATGGGCGGCTCCACGGCGGCGATCGGCTTGCTTCCGTCCTACGAACAGGTGGGCGTGCTCGCGCCGATCGCCCTGCTCACGCTGCGCTTGCTCCAGGGCCTCGCTCTCGGCGGGGAATATGGCGGCGCCGCCACTTACGTGGCGGAGCACGTGCCCGACGAAAAGCGCGGCTATTATACGAGCTATATCCAAACCACGGCCACGCTCGGGCTTTTCGTATCCCTCGGCGTGATCGTGGGCACGCGGCTCTCGCTGGGCGAAGACGACTTTAAGCACTGGGGTTGGCGCGTGCCCTTTTTGCTTTCCTTCTTTCTCGTGGCGTTTTCCTTCTACCTGCGGCGGCGCCTGAAAGAATCGCCGCTATTCGCGAAAGCCAAGGCCGAGGGCAAGGCTTCGCTCGCGCCCCTGCGCGATAGTTTCGTGAACCCGGAGAATCGCCGGCTCGTGCTGCTCGCGCTTTTCGGCGCCACGGCGGGGCAGGGGGTGGTTTGGTATACGGGGCAGTTCTACGCGCTTTACTTCCTGCAAACGGTGTTGAAGATCGATCTGGTTACTTCGAGCTACGTGGTGGCGGCGGCGCTCCTGTGCGCCACTCCTTTCTTCATCGTGTTCGGTGCGCTCTCCGATCGCTGGGGGCGCAAGCGCATTATTCTCGCCGGTTGCCTGATCGCGGCCCTGAGCTATTATCCGATTTACCAGGCGATGGTGGCGAATCACGAGAATCTCGTCCTGCTCGGATTCCTGATATTCCTGCAGGTGATTTTCGTCACCATGGTTTACGGGCCGATCGCGGCCCTGCTCGTGGAGTTATTTCCCACGAAGGTGCGCTATACCTCGATGTCGCTGCCGTACCATATCGGCAACGGCGTTTTCGGGGGACTAGTGCCCCTGATCGGCACCTCGCTCGTGGCGAGCACGGGAAATATTTATTCCGGTTTGATCTACCCGATCACGGTGGCGCTGCTCACGTTTATAGTGGGCGCGTTTTTCTTGCCGGATTTGCGGGGCGTTTCGCTCGACCGCTAAAACTTCACCGGCCGCACCCAGTGGCAGGTATAGCCCCCCGGGTTTTTCTGTAAATAATCTTGGTGGTAATCTTCGGCGGGGTAGAATTTCGCGGCCGGCACGATCTCGGTAACTATGGGCGCCTTCCACGCGCCGCTCTCGTTCACCGCCCGTATCACCTTTTCCGCGATCGCCCTTTGCTCCTCGCCGTGCACGAAAATCGCCGAGCGGTACTGCGAGCCGCGGTCGTTGCCCTGGCGGTTCGACGTGGTGGGATCGTGGAGCGTGAAAAAGTAACGGAGAATATTCTCAAAAGAAATTTTCGCGGGGTCGAACTCGATCTCGATGGCTTCGGCGTGGCCGGTGGAGCCAGTTTTCACGTTTTCGTAACGGGGATTCTCGGTGCGTCCGCCGGTATAGCCCACGGTAGTGCGGAGCACGCCGGGCTGAGTGCGGATTAGTTCTTCCACGCCCCAAAAGCAGCCGCCGGCGAGGGTAGCGATCATTTTTTCTCCCAGTGTTTGAGGTATTGCCCGTAGCCTTCGCGTTCTAGATCTTCCTTGGCAATGAAGCGCAGAGAAGCCGAGTTCATGCAGTAGCGCAGGCCTCCGCGGTCGCGCGGGCCGTCGTCGAACACGTGGCCGAGGTGGGAATCGGCGTGCTTGGAACGCACTTCCGTGCGGGTCATGAAGGCGGAATGATCCTCGCGCGTGACCACATTTTCCCGTTCGAGCGGCTGCACGAAGCTCGGCCAGCCCGTACCGGAATCGAATTTATCGAGGGACGAGAAAAGCGGCTCACCCGATACCACGTCCACGTAGATTCCTTCTCGGTGATTGTCCCAGTATTTATTGCTGAAGGCGCGCTCGGTGCCGTCGCCCTGGGTTACGGCGAACTCGAGGGGGCTCAGCTTTTTCTCTAGTTCCCCGGGGGAGGGTTTGCGGAAATTTTTTGGGTCAAAGCAGCTCATGGCCCCACCATACACCAGGGGCGGGGCCGCGCCCAGCGGCAGATTAGTCCCGGAGGAAGAGCTTTACGTTGCCGCCGCTATCGGTGATTTTCACCTTCGTGGGATCGCTGCTGGTGGCGATATCGGCTAGGCCATAGGGGAAAATCGTGCGTTGGAACGATCCGGTGCAGCCCGAGGCGTTGGCGTAAACGTCGATGGCCAAGGCGAAGGGGCTGGTGCCGCCGCTGGCGCCGTAGGGCACCCGGAAACTATGCGCGGTGGCGGAGCCGTCGGCGGCGGGAGGATTGATGCATCCGCTCGAGAGACCGTCGCCCACGTTATTGAGGTTAGGCGAGCCGTTGCTGGCGTAGGTGAGTAAGCGGATCACCACGCGGCCCTCGCCGCTCGCCGTGCCCCAGAGGTGGCTCACTTTCACCGGGTTGGGTGAGGCGTAGTCGCTCACGAAAAAATAGTCCTGCACCGTGGCCGAACCGGTCGCTTTTGCCTGCAGGAAGAGCGCGTAAGGGTAACTAGCCGCGAGCTCGTTACCCGGCGGCGTCATTACGCGACTCAAGGCGCCGATGAGGCCCACCGGCATCACGGAGTAAGTGCCGCCCGGCGTGTACATGTAGGGAAGGTAGGGCGGGCTGAGCGAAGAACTGTAGCCGTAGAAAACCCGGCCGTAACCTACGCCCATGGTATTGAGCGTGTCTACGTTGGTGTTTTGGCTGCGGAGAACTCCGCTGGCCGCGGAACCCAGATCGGCTTCGTACAAGTGGAGCTCGCCCGGATCGCCGGTGGTGTCGCCGAGGTAGTAGGCTTTATCGTAGTCCATCACCCGCAGGTTTGGTTCCAGCCCGGGCCCGCCCGGCGTTATCCCGTTGCTGATCGTGTGCGAAACCTTGAGCGTGGGCGCGCTGCTGAAGTTGGCGAGTTTGGCGTAAACCTCGTACTTGGTGAGCGTGGTGCTGTCGGCGAGGAACACGAGGCGGCGGCTCGTGCCCGCGGTATTCGTTACGAACTTCATCTCGTGGTAGTTATTGTTCGCAACGTTCAGTCCGCCGTTGGCGTTATCGAAAACCACTTCGGTCGTGATGGAATTGACGTTCGAGAAATTCGCCACCCAAAGATCGAAGCGGTTGGTGACCTGAAGCGTGGCGGTATAGGCCACGAGATCGGCGTCGCGGGCGAGCGCGATGCGGTTGCCGGAAGTTCCGGTATAGCCCACGGCGCCGCTCACGTCTTTGGGATCGGGCGTGGCGGGGTAGATCAAGGAGGCGAATGTTTGCACCCGGCTGGCTACTGAGGAATCGGCCTGCCACACCACTTTGGTGCTGTCGAAATTGATCTCGAAGCTGCGGATCGCGGAGCTCGCGAGCGGCGAAGGGGTGGAGAGCTTGCGGATGGTGCCGCCGGCGATGGGCACCGAGTAAAGCTCGGAGGTGGTGGCGGTTTCGAATTGGCCGCTAAAGATCACGTAATTGCCGTCGGGGGAGATTTTGAACGAATCTTCGTAAACGGACTGCGAGCCGGCGCCCAATGGGCTAGCGTGGCTAAGCTTCGTGCGAGCGTTATTGCTGAGGTCTACGACGTAAACTTCCACCACGCCGTTATTGTCCATCGAGCCCACGAATACGGCCTTGGTTCCGTCGGGCGAAAGCTTGAAGGCCTTTACGCCGGGGCTGCTCACCACCGAGCCGTTGATGGCGCCGCTGATCAGCGTGGCCTTGGCGACACCAATCGCGGCGGGCGTGCCGAGGCCGGAAGTGTAAAGTTCGTAGGTGCCGTTGGTAACCCCATCGGTGGTGAAAACCACTTTGCCGGTGCCCACGCCGGTATTCTTATTTTTCACCACCTGGAAATCCGGCACTTCGCGTCCGATGCTCGGTTGCACGGTGCTTTCCCGCAGGAGGCCGGTGCCGTCGGTTTTCACCGAGAATAGTTCCTGGCGGGTGCCGGCGAAGGGATCGGCGGCGTAAACCACTCGGCCCGTGGCGCTATCGAAATCGATGCGATCCACGAGGCTCGCCGAAGTCACGTTCGGGCGCAGGAAGCGGGAGCTTTCTTCCCCGCTCGCGCAGTCGGCGCCGTAGGTTTTCGCGCCCACGTTCGTGGCGGAATCGCAGAACACAATATTGGGCGGAGAAACTAGGCTGCTGTTGATGTAGGCGGCCGGCACGAACTGGGTGGTGAGGCAGGCGCTGCTGCCCACGGCGAGATTCACGGTGGTATTGGCGCCGGTAAGGGGAACGGTTCCGCCCGTATTCGCGCCGCACTTGAGGAGCCCGCCCATATTCGCGGTGGTCCAGCCCACGGCCCGGAACGTATAGTTGCCGTTCGGGAGAGGGAAGGGGGTGGAATCGGCATCGCTATTGAGCTTCAGGGCGATGCGCTGGCCGTTGTCCACGTTGAGGGCGTACACGATGAGGCCGCCGTCCACGGTGGCCGGCAATGCTCCGCGCTGGGTAGCATCAAATTGCACCAGGGTGGTGGAGCCACCGTCTAAGCGCGAGAACTTATCGAGAAATTTAGAGCAGCCGCTCAAAGTGAGCGCTAAGAGTAAGATTCGGAATTTCATGCAGCACCCATCCTTGGATACACGGTTCCAGCCGCTATTATATCGATGAAATTGAGTTAGAATCTACCCATGAAACGCAAGCTCGCGAAGAAGACTAAAACCTGGGCGTTTAGCTATAAAAATTTCACCCTTCCTACGTTCCGCAGCCCCCTGGCCGAGGAGGGCGATATCAAGTTCCGCGACGAAGTAGACCACGCGTTTTTCCTGCGTTGCTGCGAACTGTATCGCGTGCTCGAGTTGCTGGAGCGCAAGCTCGACGATTTCGTGGAAGTATATTCGAAGTACCGCAAGCGCGAGCAATTCACCGAGGTATTAACTTTCCGATATTTCGATTCGGAAGAGGCCCTCGTGGCCAAGTTTGACCCGCGGCTCGCGGCCAGCATGTTCTTCTGTTTCAATTTTCTCTACGAGTTGAGAATTTCGCTCACCTACACCGACGATCTACCCGGTACCGTGAAGACGCAGATCGACGATAGCCTCTGGACTTTGCGTCAGGGATGGAACGAGCTGGTGGATGGGGTAGCGGAAAAATACGCCTGGAAGTTCAAGAAGCTCGCGATCCCCGCGCCCTAGGCGATCTCGGAATAGTCCTTCTCTAGGTACTCGAGCAACTGCGACCAGTTGGCGTCGCAGCTCTTGAGCTCGAGGCCCGCGATTCCCGTGGCTTCGTCGGCCCAGACAATCTTGGCGATCAGCTCGCTTTTGCGGTTTACGCCGATGAAGAGCGTGAGCATGTAGGTGGCGTCGGAATCGATTCCCTCGGGCGAGCAGAGCTTGAGGCCTTCGCGGGAAACGTCGAGCAATTGCACGTGGAGGCGTTCGCCGTCGTCGCTCACGAGGTAACCCTCGCAGTTCATCGGGAAGCGCGGGTGGCGCGGCCCTTTGCGCTCGGGCGCGGCGGGCCCGCGGTGCGGGAGAACTTTGGCGTATTCCCCGTAGTCGTAGATATTTTTCAGCACCCGCAGATCAAAATCGTTCAGCTGCGCGAAAAGCGTGGTGCGCACGTTGAAGAGGTGGTTCAGCACTTCCACCGGCATGCGCTGGTGAGTTACGTGGAAGAACTTTTTCTCGGGGTAAATGCAGGCGGGCATTTTTTTGGGGTCGGCGTGCGCGTGGAAGCCGATCCCCTCGCGCGCATTCAGGAAGAGCAATTCCGAGCCGTTACGTGATTCTACTTTTTCGAAGTGGAGCGCGCCCGCGTATTGGCGGGCCCAGCGCTCGGGCGCTTCCATCACGAAACCCTCGCAGTGGCAGAAATCGGCGCCGAAGGAGGCGGCGAAATGCATGAGCGAGAAAAGCAGATCTTCGTTCGGCGCGAAATCCGCGTGAAAGGCGGGTAGCGAGAGCTCGGCCAGGCGGCCCTCGGTTTTTTCGCGAAAAGCGCCGAGATCATGGCGCGCTTCGAGCGGGAAATGGAAGGGGCTTTCGCCGAAGAGGCAAATCGCGCCCACTACTTTGCCGTTATGGAGGGCCACGATGGTATTGGTGGAGGGCAGGGCGTGCTGCTTGAGCAGCCAAAGTTTTTGTTCGTCGCCCGCCGGTTCCTGTCCCCAAGCTTCGTAGCTTTTTTGCAGAAGACGAAAAGCGGCTTCGAATTCCGAGCGCGAACGGGCTAGTTGAATGGTAATGGCCGGCTGCAAGGCGCTACCCCCTAGTCTAATTCTATCGGATTTTACGCTATGCGTCCATTAGGTTTGTTAAGAAAATTAACATTACAGGGCCTTGAATTCACTGACATTTAAATAGTTCAGGGATATCAGTACCTTAAAAAAATGACCGAAAAAGGCAGGTTGGCCTTTGGGCTGCGCGGCTTTACCATAAAGAAAGGTGTCACAACTCAGCAAAGACGAAACTTTTTGGGCTGTTCTCAATAGCGCCATCGAGCTCGATTTCCGGCGCGGGCATCTACGCTGGACCATGAGCGAGCTCTCGCGCATGAGCAAAGTAACCCGCTCGCTGATTTACTACTATTTCGGCAAATCCAAAGAGGCCATTCTCCTCGAAGCCGTAAAGCTAATCGGGGAGGAATTTTTCGGCCTCAACGGTTCGCGCGTGGAGCTCTGGCAGAAGGGCCAGGTGGCCGAGAGCGTATTGCAGTCGCGGCACCTGATGGAAAAGTGCCCGCATATGGGCACGTTCTATATGGTGCACCGGAACGAGACCACCGAAATCGGTTCCTCGCTCCGGCAGCTCGAGCACGAATATAAACAAAAATTAAAGCGGTTCTTCTCCACTTCCTCGGAGGCGGATCTCGAGGCCATTTTCGGCCTGTTCATGGGGCTCGTGGTAACTCCGCGTCTGAGCGACGAAGCCGTGCGCACCGGCGTGAGCGGAGTATTGAAGGTGGCGAAGCTCGGGAATGGGTAAAAAAAAGGGAGCCGCGTGGCTCCCTTTTTGATCAACCGGCTTTCTCTTCGCCGGAATCGTCGTAAAAATCCTCTTCCACGTCGTCCACCGGAGAGCGGGCGCCCGCGGGCACCTGTCCGTTGGCGGCGGCGAAGGCCTTACGCTTATCGAGCCCGTATTTTTCCACTTTCATGATGAGGCCGGCGCGGGAGATGCCGAGCTCTTTGGCTAGGCGGCTCTTATTCCAGTTGGTGCGCTTGAGGCCTTCCTTGATCATGGTTTTCTCGAGCTCTTCCAGAGCGTCCTTCAGTTTGCCCGCCACGCGCACGCCTTGCACTTTGGTGTGCTCGCCGAACTCGCGGATGCGGGGGGAGAGAAGCTCTACCGGAATATTCACTTCGTCGCCGGCGAGCACGATGAGGCGCTCCATCTCGTTCTGGAGCTCCCGCACGTTCCCCGGCCAGGAATAGTCGAATACTTTCTCCATCGCGCGTTTGGCGAGGCGCTTGACGGCAGTGCCTTTTTCTTCGCAGCCCTTGGTGAGGAAATGCTCCACGAGCAGCGGGATATCCTCTTTACGGTCGCGCAGCGAAGGCACGTGCACGTTGATCACGTTGATGCGGTAGTAAAGATCTTCGCGGAACTCGCCGCTCTCCACCATTGCCTTTAAATCTTTGTTGGTGGCGGTAATCACGCGCACGTCTACCTTGCGGGCTTCCGTGGCGCCCACCGGCAGGATCGTGCCCTCCTGGAGAACGCGGAGCAGCTTCACCTGCATGGTGCCGGTCATGTCGCCGATTTCGTCGAGGAAGATGGTGCCCTTATCCGCCGCTTCGAACACGCCTTTTTTATCCTTCACGGCGCCGGTGAAGGCGCCCTTTACGTGGCCGAATAGTTCGGAATCGAGTAGGTTCTCGTTGAAGGCGGCGCAGTTGATGATCATGCAGCCTTTGTCTTTGCGCGGGCTATTGTAGTGGATCGCGCGGGCGATCAATTCCTTACCCGTACCGTTCTCGCCCGAGATCATCACCGTGGAATCGGAGTTCTTGATCTTGTCGAGGAGGGTATAGCAATCCTGCATTGGCTTAGATTTACCGATGATATTGTCGTAACGGTAACGCACGCCGAGCTCTTTGTTGAGGGCGTTGATGCGTTCGTCGCGCGAGCTGATCTCCTGGTGCAGGGTCTCGATTTCCTGCGCCACGAGCTGCACGAGCTCCTGCATGTAATAGAGGTTGGAGTCGGTTACGGCCTTGAGGCTCTCTACGGCTTTTTCCACGTCGTTGGCGTTGAGGCCGATGCCGATGGCCGCTTTCTTGAGCGAGGTTTTATCGGCGCTGGTGAGTTCGGCGGGCAGAAAGGGCCAGGCGAATACGGTGCCGAGGAATTCGTTGTCGATCTTCACTTTGGCGAAGATGGCCTTGGTGTTCGGGAGCGGGCCGTCCACCACTTCGAAGGCCTTATCGCTCGCGCCGAACTTGGCGCACATCTCGGTGGAGTAGTGCTCGAGGAACTCGTGCCCGTTCTCCGATTGCAGCAGGAGCTGAACCAAGAAGTTATTGCAGTTGGGCTTCTCGCCTTGCTTGTGGTTTAGGATCACGCCGTGGGTGTCGGAAATTAACACGGCGGTATTGAACCAGGTGCTGAGAATGCCATCGAGTTTCTTGATTACGTGGATGTGTTTAAGCTCTTCCCAGTTAATCATTAGCTTTCCCTCGTGGTGAAAAAATTGCTTCGACTAATAGATCGACACTAGTGATGAAAAACTTGACGACTTTCTGAAAAACGCAGGGATCCCGGGAGGATGCGCGCTGGCAGGTAAAACGGGCACTGATCAGGAGTTCTACGAAAAAATACGGGCTCCCTTAGCGGGGAGCCCGAAACGGTAGAACTAAACTAAATTACTTGGCCTGCGTGGTTTTGAACCCATTCGATTTCGGGCAGAACGGCATCGAGGTGTGTAGGTGGTGGGCTACGTGCTTTTTATCTTCCCAACCGAGCGAGCCGGTGGGCTGGCCGGCGGGCCGCAGCGGACAATTGCGGGCCGTGTGGATATTGCCCCAGCAACGGCGGAAGCCTTCCCAGAATTTGCAATTGTCGGTATTAGCGGGCACGCAGCTCGGCGTGGTTTTGTGGCTCGGGCTCGTGGCGCGGAAGTCGAAATCTCGTTTCTGGCCGTTTGCGTCCACGGCGCTCACCACGAGCAGATCCACGGCGCGCCCGGCGGCGTGGAGGCTGTTCTTATCGTGCGCGCCATCGGGGCTCGTGCCGTCGTGGAGGATATAGGTTTTCACCGCGGGCTGGCCGCCCACTTTGGCCACGCCGGCGTTCACGCACTTCAGGAGATTTTCCTTGAGGAAGCCCACGAACACATCGTCCATGAAACGCCCCTGGTTGCAGGAGAGGCCGAGGTAATTGCCGGGAAGGGCGCTGTCGCACTCGTTCCACTTCACTTCGGCGGTAACGTCGTCGGCGTCGGTGGGATTAGGCATCAGCACGCGCATGGCGATTTCGGGCTCCGGCGTTTCGTTGCCTTCGGAATCGTACATCTTCCACTTCTCGTGGTAGCGGAAAGATTTAGACTCGCCGTTGATCGGCGTGCGCTGGCGTTGCCCATTCTTGCCCACGCTGCGGAGTTCGAAGGGTTTGAGCTGGAAAACGATGCTGCCGTTCGTGCTCGGGTGGATTTTCTCTACGTCGGCGAAAATGAAAGACGTGGGAGGATTTTCCATCACTTCCTTGCCGTTCAGCTCCATGCGCCCGTCGGCGTCGAAGGTGAGCACGTCCCGGAAATTGGCTTCGGGTACGTTTTCGTCGGAGTCCACGTCGTTGGCGTAAGCGAGAGCGGGGGCGGGAGCGGCGAGCAAGAAAGCGAGGGCGAGGATTTTCATAAAATTTCTTCCGGGGTTAAATTTTCCGAAGTTAATAGTCAGCGTCTACGCTCTTGTGGATCGGCGTATCGCACTTCGGTCTTTACCCGGTAGCGGGAGGTCTTAGCGTTTCTCTTTTTCGCGCTTCTCGGCGTCGCGTACCGCCTGGCGGTAGCGGTTATCGAGTTTCTGGTAAGCGGCGTCTTGGGTATCGAGGGTCTTACGCCATTTATTGAGCGCCTGCTGGTTCTCCAGACGCAGCTTCTGCTGGGCTTCGCGCTGCTTCTCCAGATCGGTGATGTCTTTGTCGAGATTCGTGAGCTCGCCCTGGAGATGATTGCGGTTTTTGGTCCACGAGCCCGAGCGATCGTCCATCTTGGAGAGGTTGTCTTCGGAAATCTCGATGCTTTCTTCCAAAGCTTTTTTGGCGGCTTTGAGGGCTTCGAGTTTACGTTCCACCATCTGAATATCGCGCACTACCTGCTCTAGTTCTTGGCGATCTTTCACGAGCGAGCGATCGAATTCTTTGCGGGCCGCGCCGGTTTGGCCGAGCTTGGAAACGTAGTCGTTATAGGTTTCCTTCGCACCCTTTTGTGCGTCGAGCTTTTTGTTCAGCTCTCGTTCGATACCCTGAATGTTCTTCTTTAACTTGGCACCGTGATCTTCGAGCTCGGAGATTTGTTTACGCGCCTGCTCTACTTTTTTCTGCGCATCGTCGAGATTGGTTTTAATTTCCTCGAGCAATACTTCCGCGCCGTGTGCGGTGAAGGGGATGAGTAGGGTAAGGGCTAGAGCTTTCACAGAAAACATGTCACTCCTCAATTCGCGGTGCGGAGCCTCTTCAGGTAAGGGTCCATGGAAGCATCGTTCCACGGCTGGGGGCCCACCAGCTTATTATCTATCACGAGCTGGTCATTGATAAGAAAAGTTTCGGGAAATCTGCTAGATCCGAACTTTTCCGCCACCTTTCCCTCGGGATCGAGTACCAGAACGGCGTGGTCGCGTAGGGCAACCAAGTGAGGATAGCGCGCGAAGAAAGTTTCGAGCTTGCCCCAAGATTCGTCCACCGCCACGGCGAGGATCGTGAATCCTTCGCCGCGGAGTTTTTTGGCGCGCTCGATCAATTCAGGTAATTCTTGAAGGCAGGGCCCACACCATGTGGCCCAGAAATGCAGAATCACTGGATGTCCCTTCACCTGCGCTAACGAGAAATCTTGTTTAGACCACACGTGCTCCCGTTGGATTTTTAGCTCCGGCGCCGACGATCCGAGAAATTGCGCGTTCACGGTAGCGGGTGATTTTACGCTCTCCACGAGTAGAGATGCGGCGCCCCATTCCCAAAAAACATAGAGAATAATTACGGCTGCCGCGAAGAGTAAGATTCTAACATATGGAAACAAGATTCTTTTTTCCTTTTTGACGCTGTCGCGTGTGCGACACTCAGGCTTTTGCCTTTCGCAAAAGATGTTATACTTTTTCTGTTGGGATGGAAAACGTCGGACGGATTCTTCGCAGGAATAATTCTCCGCGTGAATTTGAGAGATCCGTAAGGATTGCCGATAAATAACTATGGTGAAGTCTTTTAAAAATGCCATGAGCCGCCGGGGAGAACGTTCCCGCTCCGCTCTGCTCGAGCGCCTAGAGGGCGAACTTGATGGTATTTACGATCTCCTCTACCAAATGTGCGGGGACGAATCCTATTCCCTGAACGTGCTTGAGCAGGTACTGCGCCGGGCCACGCGCTTGTCTAAGCACGAGCGTTACGAGCGTTACCTGAAGCTTTGGGCCTACGGCG
>JACCDG010726646.1_pt1 | contig 12650 bp, 8 predicted proteins | sample 7442471 | NCBI WGS metagenome assembly JACCDG01 (sample SAMN15323444, study PRJNA562643) | freshwater metagenome | isolation source: river surface water | place: USA:Blue River Watershed | collected 2017-08-17 | reverse complement strand
TCCATCTGCCGAGTAGACCATCATGTCCTGGGTGTCCTCTCCCACAGCGACCCAATAGGGTGCGTTCCACTGGACAGCATAGCCTGCTGTGCTAAAGACACCCGCGCCTGTGGCCGCTGTCCAGGTCATACCGTCTGTAGAGAAGGCAATGGTGTTCGTACCTGACCCCACGGCAACCCAGACTAGACCATTCCAGGCCACACCATAGACGGGGCCTGTGAAGATTGTGTTTCCATTCGTGGTGGCGAGCCAGGTGACACCGTCAATAGAATACGCGAGACGATTTCCACCTTCTCCGCCTGCCAGCCATATCGAGCCATTCCAGGCGACAGTATAGGCCGCCGTGGCGAATACGCTTATGCCCCGTCCGCGCCAGATACGTCCATCTGCCGAGGTAGCGAGGGAATGGGTTCCTTCTCCTGCGGCGACCCAATAAGACCCATTCCATGCGACGGAGTGGCCCTCCGTAGAAAAGATGGAAGTTCCGAGCCCTCGCCAGGTGGATCCATTGAGAGAATAAGCAAGTGTATTTGTTCCTTGTCCCACGCCAACCCAGAGTTGACCGTTCCACGCGGAGGCATTGGCCGCTGTAGTAAATACGGTCCCGCCATTGGCAGAAGCGGTCCATGTCAGACCGCCATTTTGCGAAAGATAGAGGGTATTTACACCTCCTTGTCCAGCAGCGACGAGAAGCGTACCAGGGAAAGTAAAGGTATGCGGACGCCGCTGGGTCGAAGCGAGGGCAAAGCCCGCCGTAATCGCGGAGGGGGCCGTCAAGAGACCGAGTCCTCTCCAGCGTATCCCATCGGCGGACAAGAGAAGATGATTCGCCGCCCCCTGACCCGTAGCGAGCCAATAGGTGCCGTTCCAGGAGACACTTCGACCTCGGACACTAAATAAGGTGGTACCCAACCCCGTCCATGTTATACCGTCATAGGAATAGGCCAGTGTGTTGGTACCTTCGCCTACGGCGACCCAGAGTTGGCCGTTCCACGCTACCGCATTGCCTGCTGTTCCAAAGATGCTTGTGCCGAGACCCGTCCAGGTCGCTCCTCCGTTAAGCGAGTAGGCGAGGGTATTTCCTCCTTGTCCCGTGGCGACCCAAAGAGAGCCGTTCCACGCCACAGATAGCCCTCTTAGGGAGAAAATGGCCGTACCCAGACCCGTCCAGGTCAGACCATCCGTGGAAGTGGCGAGTGTGTTTGTTCCTTCTCCTACGGCGACCCAGAGTTGGCCATTCCACGCCACGCCGCGCCCTGCTGTGCTAAAGGGGGAGGAGGCGACGGACGTCCATGTCAGTCCATCGGAGGAATACATCAGGGTAGATGTACCCTGGCCTGCGGCCAGGTAAAGGAGCGTCCTGTTTTCTTTCTGAAAAGCGATACTGTATGCTCGGGTGCCGAAGGGGGTCGTACCCAGCCCCGTCCAGTGAAACCCATCTACCGAAAAGGCCACCGTGTTTGTCGCACCTTCGCCTACGGCGAGCCACTTCTCGCCATCCCAGAGGACCGCATTGGTTTGTAGGCTAAAGACAGCGGCACCGAGGCCGACCCATTGCGTGCCATTGGAGGAATAAAGGAGGGTGTTTGTGCCACTTGCTCCAAGTACCCATCGATTCGGCGTGGAGGGACCGAAGGTGTAGGTCTGTGTTCGGTCAGGGGGCGCATCCAGTTCCGCATCGAACTGGTCGCTTAGAAGCGTGGTCTCTCCCCAGCCCACGAGGGTAGATTTCTCGGCAGTTGTCCCTAGCGTATTCTGTTCAAGAGTGTAAACGGCGGGAAAGTTTCCGACCTGGAGAGTGCTAACAGAGAGGGTAGACTGGACGAAGAGGGTATTGGTTTGAAGCGTGCTGGTTTGGAGTGTACTGGTTTGAAGCGTAGAGGCCTGGAGGGTGGAGGTCTGAAGCGTGCTGGTCTGGAGAGAGGAAGTGATGGTGGAGTTCGAGAGAAGCGTAGAAAACGTAGCTGTTGAAGCAACACGGAGCGTATTGGCTTGAATACTCGATAGATTGGAGGTGCTTCCGGTAAGGGTAGTGAATTGAAGGGAGGAGACGGTGGCTTGTGCGCCATAGAAGAGGGAGGTGGAGAAGGTGGAGCCCGTGAGTGTCGAAAAGGTAATCGCTCGGGCGGTGAGGAGGGTACTCACAAAGGCCGTGCTCTGCGAGGTGTTTTGACCATAGAATGTGAGTGTGCTGATGGTGGAGCCGGTCATGGTACTGAAAAGGGTTTCCGTGACCTGGAGGGAGGAGACGCTGGCGGTGGAGTTCACCGTGGCGTTGTTGATGGAGAAATTGTTGCTCTCGAGCGTGGAGGTGACGAGCACGGCGCTACTGATGCGATTGGTACTTAGGAAGGGGGTACGGAGGGTATTCTGGCATTCGATGAGGGCCGTGGAGAAACTGATGCGGTTGGTGGCTTCCATCACAATGTTTGTGGTTTTGAACCGAATATCCGCCGTTGCGCCGGTAAGAGTCGTAATGTTGAATTTGTTGAGGTCTCGAAAGGATACCAATTGTTCGGGGTCAGTCAGGACGGGGCTAATGGTAGAAATACGAAGCGTATAGGTATTCAGGTCAATAATTTCGGCGATTTCACCCTGAATGGTTGAGATAATACTCGAGATATCATTCACGGCAGTGGCTTTGGCCAGGCCGGCGAGGCTGACGGGGGAATAGGGTGAGACCAGGAAGGGGTTGGAGTTATTTGCGATGTAGAGGTTGGCATTGTTCTTGGAGGGGTCGGATCGCTCCTTGTACTCCTGGCTGTCTCCTTGTTTGGGGACAATTACCTCTCTGCGGCCATTGCCATTCGGTAGGGGCGGAAGTTGGCTCATCCAATGACTCGTAGGGGTCCCCTCTGCGTTCTGCTTTATGTCCGCCCCAAAAATCTAAAGAGGGCTACAGGAGCACGTTAGATAGTATATGAATCGGAGCGCAGGTCTGGGTACAGGTGTGAGTCAAGCAAGGGCGGGCTTACCTGGGAAATCGGGGGATCAGTACATGCCCTACTTGTCCGATGAAGAGGAGGAATTGGCAGAATCGGAACTCGAATCGGAGTCAGGGTCGGACTCGGAGGAAGGAGAGGAGAAAGAACAGGACGCTCGGTTTGCGTTATTAAGAGCGCCGACTCAGCAGCGGGGCTCACTCGGCTCCGCCGCTGTTGATCATTCCTTTGAGAAATGGGATCCGACTACAAATATCACGGAGCTCGATAACCATGTTTATTTGGACCCTCCGAAGACAACAAAGACAAGCCTCGTTTGTATCAAGTCCATCAACCGGGACAAGTCGGTCTATCCCTCGCCCTATCGCTTTCAACTCAAACTCCCTCGCACCTACAAGAATGTGACCAAGTTCCAGCTCGTTCAACTATCCTTCCCGAACGGGAACTCGCAGAACGTGTCCCAGGCCGCGCTTCTGACGAGCTCGATTGTTCGTGATCTGATTAACCGAGGCATCCCCTCCACGTGTATTAGCGACTGTATTTCGTTGATTGATTGCTCAGGTGGTGTGACTACGTCGGGACTCGTAGAGCAAGGCCGTGTGACCGCATCAGGGGAGCCACTTCTTGTATCTTTGTCCATACCGGATGGGGGCACGGGCGGAGGGTCCCTTACAGAAAACCAGATGGCAAAAGAACTGACCTTTCGAGCCAATTCTACGCCCCCCTTTCATATGATTTCCTACGAATCCTTTCGTGAAGTATTCATGACGACACGAAATCCCCTATGTTTATTCAACGAACCAGGTGATAGCTACTACTCAGCCATTACGCATCGAAGATACGGGGCGCATACAAAACAGGATATCATGGAGGGGTATTATACACAGGCACATCTTGACAGTTTCTCCGAGATTACGGAGCGTATTGCGTTTAATGCGTATTACTTCCCTGTCCTGAAAGAGATGCTCGCTACACAACGAGCGGAGCCCTTTCTCCAGACGGACATCATCCCTTATGCGGAGGCCGTTCAGCGAGTGCTCGGCGTATTTGAAGGGTTGGACAGCGAATTTTATTACCAGTTGAGTCAGCGGAACAGGGGCTCCCTTGAAGTATATCGTCGGCATTTTACATTTCAATATCGGAACATTAATAAGTATATTTGCTCCTACAATGAGCAACAGCAGCGTTGTACCATTGTCCATGACACGCTTCATCCGTCCTTGTTGCGGGATATCAGTGTCCATCAAAAATACCATATGGACCAGGAGCTGGCACTGGCAGAATTAGATTCATTCTCCTTTCATACACTCAAGGACCAGACGGCGCAGGCATCGGGGGTGGTACGGCATATGGTCAATCATGTGAGCACCATGCTAGCAAGTTGGCACTTAGTATCAGGTATGACCTATACAGGGGGTGGAGAGTACAGAGGGGCGGAAAGCACCATTCATGTATCGGCATTGGAGGCGGATGAGGAATTTACGAGCATGTTCCGCATGACGAGTTCGTTTGGAGGGATACAGGGAATGTATTCGGGGGTGGTCTGTCGTTTCTCCACTTTTACGGATTATCACAGTACGCTGTCGAGTTATTATCAGATTCTACACAGCACCCAGTCCGCGGTTTCCACCATTCACGGTCACGTCTATCAACGCCTCCATGACTATGTATCAACGACCTATACGGGTGTTCTTCCTCAGACCATGATTGATCAGCGAACGTATCTCGTCCCTCATGGTGTTCCTGTGAGTTTTGTTCCAGGACGGTCTGTCTATATACCGGGTGAATCGGTGCTGGACGCAGTGCGGGAACAAGCGGGAGCGGGCCTTCGGCAAGCGGGAGCGGGCCTGGTATCGGGTCCGAATGCGGTTGGCTATCTTGATGTAGACTGTAAGGCGATTTGTTGTAGTACGCTTCGGGGCATTATTGCGACATGGTATTCTGGGCTACCTGTCAACTTTGTCACACAAACACTGAGTTATCGTTTAGGGTTAATTAATACCAGTCCCACGCAATTTAACTTTCTTAGTACGGTCATGAGTGTAACCTCTACGGGTAATCTGAATCTCTATATGAATATCAATGACCAACAAGGGTTTAATAATATGGATATTACGATGCCCGAGAATTACATGGTATCAAATGAGACAACGGGTCAAGTGAAGTTGATGTGTGCGAAGATTCTCATGGGTCAGCTCGGTGATACCGGTATTTCTCAGACAGTTATCCAGAATCCATCGCTCTTTGAAAATGGGCTCGGGAAGTTGGATAAATTGGATATTAAGATTTATTATGACGACCAGAACATTACCCCCGCATGGATTTATCAGCCCTATAATCTTGATTTTCTGGAATGGAATGCGACCTTTCAGGTGGATGAAGAAGTGGGCTTTGCCAATCGGGCAACGGGATGGGGAGGCCGACCTACCATTCCTGTTCCGAAGAATCCGGACCACACCCCCTATCTTTTTTACACGCATAAGAATAATCCGAATAATTCGTAGTAGTGGATAGGTGTTTGTGAAATGAGTCAATATCATATCCCGTCCCCTTTTGTTTCAAGTTATCCTGTTGTGGACGCTACGCCGCCTGGGGGGTCAATGCTTCCTCCTGTTTGCCTGAAGACCCATTGGGACCCGACGGAGCGCATTCGGCGCATTCTCCCTCAACAACGCGTAGCACTTCCTCAGGATCCTCGTCCATGGGTGCGAGTCTGTAAATCGTATGTGACGAGTGGACCAGTAGAGGACACATCCGCACCGATGCCCCCCTCTTCCATGGTTTTTCCATCAGGGGGTCAGTTTTATCCCCCCGGACGCTACACGGCACGTATTGACGATGAGTCGGTGCTTCGGACACTTACCCAGCCCCTCGATAAATGGTGTCCTACCGCGCAGTATATACCCGAGGAGGACAGTACGATGTACGTGGCTGGTTCGACCGTTCCGGATCGACAGCCCGTAAGTAGTGCATTTATCCAAGAGCTGGCCATGCCGCGTGTCCTTGTACGCGAAGAGGGAGAAGTATCCTGTCGCTCGCAAAATGACAGCTTGTACTTTCAGCGCAGTGGACGACTCTTTAACAATCCCACCAAACAGGACCGCTATGGAGCGGACAAGTATTACGCGCTACCTGATGCGCATCACGGGAAGGGCGAGCCTATGGCACGGGGTGGAGTTCCCATGCCTGTCACGGTGACGGGTCAAGCGGGTCGGGGAAGATGGAGCATTCCCCAGCCGGGGCAAAGCGCAGCAGGCCTTCGGCAAAGCGCAGCAGGAGCAGTAGGAGCAGTAGGAGCACATCGCCTGGGAACAGCGGCTAGGCGCGGGGAGCATACTTCTGCTGTAGGTGTAACCACAGCTGGCTTAGCTGCGCCCGTATGGTAGGTGTCATCTCATATTCGGTAAGCATCCCTGTTGCGATGTTCCATGTCGCAATCCCCTGGAGAACACGGTCATAACATTCCTCATAAGCATACTGTTTTAGTAAAAGTAGTATCTTATCTTCCACGGACAGGGGCTGGCTGAGCTCATAAATAATACGATAGACCCATTTGTCCGTACAAACATCCATCGTAATGGGTTGTATCCCTTCCACTTCAAAGAGAAAATGAAACAGAGGGTGCTCTTGGCGTACCATCCAGTCCGGTATGGCTTGTTCCAGGAGTTCAATCGCAGAGCGAGTCGCGGAATGAGTTAAATGGGAACGGACTTCGGCAAGTTGATAGAGAGGAATATTTCGCCCCTCTACCACGAAACGGAGGGCCGCCATGCGCCATAGGTCCACAAGAATCTCGCTTGTTTTCTTGTTTGGATGGAGATATTCGTGCCAACTGGCGAGGATTTCAGGGCGGAGCTCGGTCGGAACCGAGTTTCGTACCACGCCGAATGAGAATTCCGAGAGGTCATACCCCATGTGACGTAGAGGGCGGAGCTGTCCCCGAATTTTGGAGAGGATGACGAGGGCATGACAGCGCTCTTCCGTGGTCCAGGTCAGGTGTTTCAGTTTCGTTTGAAGATAGGTATCGAGTTGGTGATACTCTACTGGACGGAGCTCCGGTGTACAGGGCAGGAAGTGATGGACGAGTTGTTCGAGTTCTGCCTCATATGTTTCCCAGAAGGCAATGTCCTCACGATAAATGCGGAGGGTAAGAAGCCCCTCGGTAATGGTAGGGGTTTGGAGCTGGGCGAGTTGCTGACTGTGACGTGCCGATTCGCGGAGCAGGGCCAGACGAAGAAACTCTTTCCACATCGGGCGAACATCGTGCGTCTTGACCCACTCGGGAAGAGGAAGTGTGGTGGCGAAGGGATAGAGGGCTTCTGACCGAGTAGGTGGTACATCAGGTATCCATTGGTGGGTGCGCCACTCGGTCCAATCCTTCCCATCGAGGCCTCGGAGCTGGTCCTCGAGAGAAAGAGTGGGATTCTGGAACTCGGCGATACTGAGTTTGAACGAGGTAACGTTATGAAAACGAAGAAAGGGGCGGGGAATCTCACGGACAAAGCGAGACAAGGCGCGCTCCTGTTTTGAATACGTCAGGAAGAGGGCCTGTTTGGCCCGAGTGACACCGACATAGAAAAGACGGCGCTCGCATACCACTTCCTCGTCCGATTTACGGGAGGGAAATACATCGTCGTGGAGATTCATGAAGAAGACAACGTCCCATTCTAGCCCCTTACTTCCGTGAAGGGTAGCGAGCGTCACAAGAGGGGTGGGAGGTGCGTGATGAGCGGAAGACACAGAAGACACAGAAGACACAGAAGGCGCGGAATCCGGTTCCGTACACAAATGATAGCGTATCCCCTTACGGTGAAGTCGTTCTTCCATACGGTAGAGGTCCGCATTATATCGAGAGAGAACGGCAAAGGAGAGGCTCGGATGCTGTCGGAGACCCCCTTCTGCGGCGTGTTGTCGCTGCCCTTTCTCCAGCGAATTTGCAATCCAATCGTATTCATCCGTCGCTCGAAAAAAGTAATGAACCTCGGGGATGCGACCTCCCCGTGTATGAGCCACCATTCGCTCCTTGAAGGGGAGGGTCGGAATGAACCGCATGACGGAATTGGCGATGGTCACAATGGATTCCGTGGAGCGGTAATTGCGACATAATTGATAGTCTTTTACACGAGGGATGCGCTCATGGAAACGGAGAATGAAATCCACAGAGGACCCCCGCCATGTATAGATATTCTGCGCATCGTCACCTACAATGGAGATTGTGGCTCGTGGGTGGACAAGACGTTTCAGAATCTCCCATTGAATCTCATTAATGTCCTGGAATTCATCTACAATAATGGTACGAAAGGACCGAAGAATGGGTTGTGCGGGGGATGTCGAGAGCCAGGCAGATAATCGGTACGGGAGTTCGTCCATAAAGGGTTGGTCTCGAAGAAGGGTGGGGGCGTATTCTCTCAAGAGTTGATGAGAGAGCGAATGAAACGTTCCTGCGTACATCCGGGTAGTGCCAATGAGTCGTTGGACACGGTGAATCATTTCATTTGCGGCAGCTCGACTGAAGGAGACGAGGAGAATGCGACGGGGGTCGACACCGTATGTTTCCACCAAGTGGGCAATTCGAGAGGTAATTGTGGTCGTTTTTCCTGAGCCTGCGGATGCCAGAATACGCTGGTTCTCGTAAATGGGGGAGGTGACCACGGCGTATTGCTCCGTATTCAGTGTGACTGACCCATGAGAGAAGGTAAGAGTATGGCTGGCCATGGGTCAGAGGAACGGGACACCCGTGAATGAGTACTGTTGTGGGGCGGTCTTTGGGCTCTTCGAGTGCGAGTGTGTGTTTGTGTTTGAGAGGAAGAAGGCCTTGCTCTAACTAGAAAACGATGGACTCTCGTGCGTTGATTACGAGTCTTCAGAACGCATTTCGGGAGAGAAAGAGTGGAATCGATTCACTTATTCTCCAGAATCATCTCTACGGTTGTTTTATTGTGATGGAAGACCTCGCACAAGGTATTTTGGAGATCACGGAGGGGCATCTCACGGGGAATGCGTTGTATCTGAATCTGGAGACACAGTTTGGACAAATAGGCGTGCGATATTATGGATTTACAATGGATGGTAAGGCGGTGATGGAGGAGTGCCCCATAGGTTACAAAGAGGCGTGGATGGAGCTGTTTCAGGCAGCGGCGAAAGGAAGAGATATCTCGGAGGTGGATCGTGTGGAAGAGGAGGTGCTCTCTATTGTGGAATCAAGTGTGGATGGCGCAGATCGCTATTTTATCAATGCGTTGGAACATGAAGGGAACTTATCCCCTGATTGGGTCGAGCGAGCATTGTACATGCTTCATCCTGAACTCGTACGGAGCGGGAGAGTGTGGACAGGCTCCTCTACCGAGGAAAAGGGAAATGAGAAGGCGGGTGAGCCAAAAGGGGTCGAAGAGAAGGCGGAGGTTCGTATTCGTCATAAAAAGGGGAGAAAGACGGGTTCGGGACGAGGACTGTCACTTACTCGACGTAAATCAAGGGGAGGGAACGGAGTGATGACCCGTGCTCTTGCTACCACTCGTCGTAGAACGGTGCGTGAAAGGGAACCGATTTTGTTGGATGCGCGTGATTAGAGGGAATGAATGCTGGATTGGTGTATCATCGTGGTGCTCATTGTTTTCATTCTTGGATTTTTCTACAAACAATCCGCAGTTCATGAATTTCGAATGAATCAAGCAGATGCTTCGTCGAAAGATGCGCTTCATGAGTTATGGGCAGAACGTGTCCCCTTGGTGATTCGCGGTTTACCGCGTCTGATGCTCTGGACACAAGAGGATGTTCAAGAGAGGGCATGTTATGGCAGCGTCCCTTTGTTTAAGGACCAGAGCCTGTCGGGTTGGATTCAAGAGATGGGACGGGGACAAGCAGGAGAGGCGGGAGGAGTGATGTGTCCCTGGCAAGGTCGAACAGACCAAGCCAGCCGGTTGGCAAGCGTATCAGGTATCTCTGTTTGGTCAAAAACGCATCTTCATCCATTGCTTGGAAAGGGCTGGAGGCTCCGATGGATTCAGTATCGAGCATGGGCGGGCTCCATGGGTCTTTTTCGGTTATATGCGTCCTGGACATGTATCTTGCCCGCGGAAGGGGATATTATGGTGACGATCTTTCCGGAAACCATGGAGCCCTATTTACCTACGGATTGGCGAGGTAGGCTTCCTGGGACATGGACGCGACGGGATACGCCTTTTGCGGGGGATATTAAGTATGTGGATGTGGTGGTTCGTGCGGGAACATGTTTATTCTTGCCCCCTCATTGGTATGTATCCTGGGTGGGAAAAGAGGGTTATCGTCTGCCCATGGTCTTTACGGTCTCTTATCACTCCCCTGTTTCATGGATAGCAGAACAAATAAGAGTCTAAGTATGGAGTGTGACAAGTACATAAGGTTTTCCAGGATGGATTCAGATTTGGAGCATTTTATGGAGGAAGAGGAGGAGGTGGAAGAGGCAGAAGAGGTGGACGAGGCAGAAGAGGAGGACGAGGCGGAAGAAGAGGCTCTCTGGTCTGAAACCGAGACACTTCTTCATACGATATCCATGCTTCAAGAAGAAGCCATACGACGCACAGAGGGTGTTCTTCTCAGAATACAGTCAAATTGGGTCAAAGAGTGCTATCTCGCTTCTTTGGAAGATCTGGAGAAGACGGGAGAGGTCACTTTTGGACAACATCTTCTTCGACGTTATCGTAACAACAATTAAAGTCATTGCTCCTATCATTACAGCATATACAACACATGTCATCCTCGATTTGTTATTTCCGCCGTCCAGGTAAAACATGGGAACCTGCTCCTGTTGTCTACCAGCGTATTCTAGACCTATATGAGGAACTCCAAAGCAATCGTCGCTCTCGACAATCCGACCCTGTTACCATTTGTACATCACGTCCGGATGGGGAAATCATGATCGCCCAGGTCAGCGTCAAGCCCCATATGCGAGGTGTATTTGCCTGTGAAGTAGTGGAGGGTGCTGATGGCCCATTCGAGCTCATGCGTTGCTCCATTGCGTTAGGAGTGGGGAACAAAGAGGGGGGCGGGAGAATAGGAGAGTAGGGGAAATAGAGGAGTAGGAGAATAGGAGAAAGATGGAATGTTTTTATCGTGTTGCGCATGATAATCGTATAAGCGCTTGGAGACAGGGTAAATCGCATCACATGGATTGGATACGTTCGTACTATGAACAACCCCTTCGGGGAAGAGAAAACCAGGTGATTGTGGTCGGTGTAAGAGAAACGGGAGAAGAAACGGTCTTGTTCTGTACTTCGGATAGGAACGATTATCTTTCTGGACATACAATGGGCGGACAGAGGGTAGAAATCGCCTGGTGCCGAGAAGGAGGAGGTGATGTGCTACTTCGTTCCCTTTCTTCGGATCATATCAATCGGCCATAAAATTGAAGGGGCCGGGTAGGGAAGGCGGAAGAGGAAGAGCAAGGGAGAAAGGATAACAAAAGCGGCCATATCATGGAATCATTGACGGAAGAACAAAATGCCGTGTTTCAACATTTGTTACGAGGAGAGAACCTCTTCTTAACAGGTGGTGGTGGAGTAGGAAAAAGTTTCTTGCTATCTGTGATTGCAACCGAGCTTCCTGCGTGGAAGAAGCAATGGGAAGGGCGTGTCATGAATCTTCAAATGTGTGCGATGACGGGGTGTGCGGCCCTGTTGTTAGGGCATCGGGCCAAAACGCTTCACTCCTGGGCCGGCATTGGGCTAGGAAAGGGGACTGCGAAGGAACTCTTTGTCAAAATTCGCAAGAATGGCCGGGCCATGCGGAACTGGTTGAGTGTTGATTTGCTCGTTCTTGATGAAGTATCCATGCTGACCGCGGAACTGTTAGACAAACTCAATGCGCTGGCAAAAATGCTTCGTAAAAATGATAGACCGTTTGGGGGCATCCAGCTTCTGCTTGTGGGGGACTTTTACCAGCTCCCTCCGATTCGGAAGAGTGGGGGTGGAGGTGGAGGTGGGAGTGGAGAAGCAAAGGAAGAGCCTCTCTATGCGTTCGAGGCGGAATGCTGGCCGGAAGTGGTCCCTTCGGCCTATGAACTAACGGTGATTCTGAGGCAACGTGAAGAGACGTTTCAGCGTGTGCTAACGGAAGCACGTCGAGGGGAACTGAGCGCGGAGTCATGTGCGATTCTAAAAGAACGGTGGGAAGGGCATAATTGGCGAGCAGGAAAGATTCGCCCAACCCTTCTGTTTCCTCGTCGAGCAGAAGTCGATGCCATTAACGATGCGAACTTTCGGTCTCTCTTGGGTCGGAAGGAAGTGTATGAAGCCAAGCTCGTGGTAAGTGGAAAAGCGCCAATTGGCTTTGACATGAAAGGGGAGGCATTCTTGCGCGCGGTTCAGCACTTTGATTCGGATGCGCCGTATGTGACAGAGCTTGCTCTCGTAGAGGAAGCACAAGTCATGCTGATTGCGAATATGGAGCCAGAGGCGGGGCTCGTCAATGGCTCACGAGGTGTCGTCCTCGGATTTTGCCCCGCCACGGGAAATCCGATTGTAGAGTTTATGAATGGCAGGCGAGAGGTCATTGGCCGTCATACCTGGCCGATAGAGGACTATACCTTTGTCAGCCGAACCCAGATACCGCTTCGCTTGGCATATGCGTTTACCATTCATAAGTCACAGGGGTCGTCCGTGGATTGTGCGCTAGTGGATATCGGATCGGGGAACTTTGAGTTTGGTCAAGCGTATGTGGCGTTGTCCCGTG
>JACCDG011194279.1_pt1 | contig 12651 bp, 18 predicted proteins | sample 7442471 | NCBI WGS metagenome assembly JACCDG01 (sample SAMN15323444, study PRJNA562643) | freshwater metagenome | isolation source: river surface water | place: USA:Blue River Watershed | collected 2017-08-17 | reverse complement strand
CAATGGCTAATCGACGAAATCAGGTTGGCAAAAAAGAAGGCAGAAAATGAACGGCTTCACTTTAGTGTTCGTCTGAATAATACCTCCGACATATCGCCTGAATCTTTTTATATAGATGTTGACGGAGAAAAGAAAAATATCTTACAACTTTTTCCCGATGTTCAGTTCTATGACTACACCAAAGTTCCTAAAAGAGTTGAACTACTGAAGAAGTATAAAAACTACGATGTGACTTTTTCTTATAGTGGTTCCAATCTTCAAGAATGCATATCGATGTTGAATAATAATGTGAGAGTTGCTGTTGTGTTTAAAGAAGTACCCGACAAGTTTTGGGGAAGGGTTGTCGTTAACGGTGATACGTATGACATGAGATATCGAGACCATAAAGATGTAATAGTCGGACTGAAGTTTAAAAGAGTGAGAAATAAGTTAGTGGATACAAACAAGTTCGTAATCCAATAAAACCCCGAAAGGGGTTTTTTTATGCCCACAGATGTAACCTTACAGCATGTATCCGAATTATGACCGGCTCATGTAATACGGGCCACTCATATTCCCACCAGTGATCAGCGCGCAAATCTGTAGCAAACTAGAGCAAATTTTAGCAGATCATGCGCAGATCAGCGCAAAGGATTATGACCGGCTCGGGCCATTCAAAATCGACCATCGCCGGCACAGGGATCACCTGAAAAAATATTTTAAAAAATATTTGGTGGAATGTTATAATTGTTATATCTTTGTATCACAAAACTTAAAAACGGGAACAGGTTTGCTGAACATCAAATACTATGGGACTAGATATGTATCTTTCTAAAAAAACTTATGTTAAGAACTGGGAACACAACGGCCCGGAAAATCAACATCAAATCACCGTATCAAAAGGCGGTAAACCTCGAACAGACATCAAACCTGAAAGAATATCGTACATCACAGAAGAACTCGCATACTGGAGAAAGTTCAACGCACTTCACGGGTGGTTTGTAAATGAATGTGCTGACGGTGTTGATGAATGTCAAAACATCTATGTTTCGGTAGATAAACTAAAAGAACTTCTTAATACTTTAAAGGAAGTAGAGTTGGCAATCAGCAAGTCCAAAAAGGTGGTGAAAGTTTTAAAAGACTGGAACGATAGTGAGTATGAAGTTGAGGTGTACGACTGTGAAGATGCAGTTAAAGAACTACTTCCACCAACACAGGGTTTCTTCTTCGGTGGTTATGAAATCGATGAGTGGTATAAAGAGAATGTAGAAGAAACTGTGAAAACAATCGAAAACATACTTAAAGAAGATGAGGAAAGTGAGGAGCACGGTTTGTGGAGTGGTGAATACTTCTATCGAGCATCTTGGTAAAATATAAAAAAATAACGGGGATATCGTTTGGTAAAACGGTATCCTTGTTTTATCTTTGCAGCATGAAAAGCATAAAAGTACGGTTCAACTTGGGCAAAGGTCCCAACTACATGAAGTGGAAGGTTCAGTATCCTGATGGGACATCTGTGTATTACAGTCCTACAGATACTCAGCTGGTTATGCATAACTGTACCCTGAAAAATCACAGGAAGACAGCGGAGAAGATAATGAATGGCCAGAACAAGACAGTGTGTGCATGGATTCTCTGTGACTCCATCGACATTAAGATGGGCTCGTTCGAATCATATGACACTGATCCAAATAATATCAGGATATCATATAACCCGAGAGTTAATCCTTTTTGGGTTCTAAATAAGTCGACACCGGCTGATGGTTACAAGTTTAACCGAATCGGTTCAGTGGACTATAAACTTTTTGTCACACAATTTTAAAACAATAAAACATGGGTAGAGTAAACAAATTGACGGAGGGTGTATTTGCTGAGATGGTGGGTACCTCGAAAGAGATTAACAAGTACACGGAATTCTTGAACAACATCGATTCCAAATCCAAGAACCTGAAAAATCTCAGGAAGGATTATGAAATTATGACTGGCTCAAACAAGGACCTGTTCAATAAATTAGCAAAACTTGAGGAAGTAATTTTGCAGATCAGAGCGAAGGAGTCAATGATGACCGGCTCGGTTGACGAAATTAAATTGTCTTTGGTTCGTGAATATCTATACGCAAGATTCCCGTTCTATAGGAAAGGGATGACCACAAAAGACATTAGGGTAATTGTAGACAAATCGGAATTCTGGGGTGAGGATTTAAACATCCTTATTAAGAATAAAGAATTCATGTCCAAGGCTGTGGAGAAATTAAATAAAGCAATGGATGTCGAAATTGACAACAATGTCCACGAGTACAAAAATCTTGTGTAAAAAAATATTCTAGAAAAATTTGGCATATTCCAAAAATTTATTAATTTTATAAAAAGAATTCGTATGTGTAATCCATTTATCCTGAAGATGTGGGTCAAAACCAAAATCAAGGAATTCGAAAGAGAAATACAGGTATGTAATACAGAAGCTGATGCATATAAACTTCAGGGGAAGTTAGACATCCTAATGGAATTCTATGACGATTTCAATCTCGAGGAGATTGATGAAAAAGAAGTAATCATTCATAATAACTTTTAATAATGGAAACAGTACAGATCACTCTCGGAACTGAAGTAATGGTCAGTGACCCTTGCTACACGGAGCCCACTTGGTGTCAAGTCAAGCTCAAGAATGTTAAACCAGGTAACTACTATGCGTATCACAAAGAACACGATATGGGTGACTGGGGTGTGAGGTCATCAATGATCATGGTAATCCACGAGGACCACATAAATGACCGGCTCAAATGGAGGGTTAGTCCTGGTGAAGTTGGTGTTGACTCGGGTCAAGCTGGCATCTTCTCATATGATACCTACAGAAAGGATGATATCGTGGAGGAGATAGGTTTGGGTGATGGTGATATATCTTTCTTTGGGATGTCCCCCTGGAAGGAGATGACCGAAGCTCGTGAACAGGAATCAGGTGAGAGATGGTATGTTTCAATGTGTTCCAGAACTCTTGGTGAGAAAGGATGGGGAACTTACTCGAACGGTATGGTATCCCGTAGTGGAATAGGTGATGGAAGTTATCAGCTCTTCACAGCAAAGAGTAACAGAAAGATAGTTGCAATGTGTGTTGACTTCGCAATAGAAGACGGACCATATATCGACTTCGACTGGTATAAAGAAGTAACTGTATAATAAAACGGGGGTTCCTCAGGTACCCCCATAATTTTTGACTGGCTATGAAAAGATTTTTTAAACAACTCGAGTGGGTATTTGAATACTACTTCGTATACTTTTTATTCAAACCCGATAAACTCCACAGGTACCACTACTTCATGAGAAAGAAGTGGGGGGATAAGTACTGCACAAAAGAGGAGTACGACGAATACCTGAAGACACTGTATAAATAATGACCGGCTCGTTTACCGATCTGATTAGGATCATGATGGTAAATTATGACTGGCTTCAAAATTATAAGACATGTACATTACAACATTAAGACCGTCCCAGTGGACCAACTTGGGATACATTATACTTGGCGTGGGAGCCACTCCAATTACCATGGGTATTAGTCTGATTATTCCAATATGGAAAATGATAGAGACTTATTGTACCAAGTATGAATTCTACGAAGACAGGATTATACATAGAAGAGGAGTCTTTGAAGTAACCACCGACGAAATCCTTCTATATAGGGTTAAGGCCATAAACCTTCATGAACCCTTCCTATACAGATTGGTAGATATATCCAACTTAAGTATAATCACCTCAGATAGGTACGTAGGTGAAATCACCCTTAAAGCCATTCCAGTGGGAACAGGTTTCAGGGACACCCTTAGAGGAATGGTGGAAGAGAACAGACATGTGAAGGGAGTGAAGGAGTTCGATCTATACGAACTGTCTGAGTGACACCAGGATGGTAGATTATGACCGGCTCGTGTATGACAAAAAAAGTTGTCCATGATTTTTTTTTATGAATTATTAGGGTTATATTTTATTATAAACTTAATAACATATGGCAACTACAAAAACAATGAAGACGAATCGTACCAAGGGTACAACTCGTAAGACAACGGTTACCACTTATGTACCCGTATCAGACAACATCTACCACGACGGTTTTTCTTACCGTGTTCGTGCAAGTGTTAACGGTACAAAGTACAGTAAGAACTTCTCTTCTAAGAAGAAGGCCGTTCAGTACCGTAATGAACTTTTGGGTAAGTAATACATTATACTCACCACAAAGATTCTAAGGACTTCCGAAAGGGGGTCCTTTTTTTTGTTTAAGTATATGACCATAGTCGTTAAACAAATTAAACAGTTAATTAAGACCGGCTTGGGCCATTCATTATTTGTAATACGATAAATGTTATAACATAGGAATTAAGACTGGCCCGAGCCAGTCATTATGTATGACAGAAGGTTGTATAAACAACTATTATTACGGGCCACCTTCGGTGGCCCTTCATCCCGTTGCCAGACAAAATCATAGTATGGTGTATTACTAATGTTGTTTGGCAAGTCCATTACGGGGATCCTTCGGATCCCCTTCATCCCGTATACGTATGACATATAGTAAGGGGACATATGTATGACACCTGACCCCCTGAAGGGCCGAGTGAAACGAGGCCCGATATAATCCTTATATATGTATATAATATAAATGTATTACGGGTATATTGTATGACAATATAAAGGTATAATCTGGATATTTTTTAAAAGTGGGTCGTGATTCGGACAAGGGACAGTCCCCCACTAATTAACACTTTTCCCCACTTTATCCCCAATTTGTGGCTGGTGTATATTGTATCGGGAATTATAGGTTGATCTGACAAAAAGTCTATATATAAATTGATCACGATAAAAAGGGACAGAATGACATGGTAATTTAGTAGGGTTTTCGGGGTTAAAAACGGGAATAAATTAGGGGTCTTTTTGGTGGGTACTGGAACCCATATAGAGTATACGGGCCTCACTTCGTTCGGCCCTTCAGGGGTTTACTTTATCTTTTATGTTCCATATATTTTATGTATATGCCGTACAAAGACCCTGAGAAAAAAAGACAACACAATAGAGAAAGATACCATATTAACAAGGAAAAAAATAGAGAGAAGAAACGAGAGAGAGATAAAAAATACTATGAAAGAAATAGAGATAAAGTTAAAACCAGAGTTAGGGAATATACTAAAAACAATAAGGAAACCCAGAATAAATGGGAAAGAAATAAGAGGAAAATAGATCCAATATATAGAATTAAAAAGAACTTACGTAGACGAATACAAGATATGTTAAAGAGTAAAAAATCCATTAAATCATCGGGGACTTTCCAAATATTAGGAATAGACAAAGAGGGTTTCATTAGACACATAGAAAGTCAGTGGGAACCATGGATGTCGTGGGACAATTACGGCCTATATAATAAAAATATGTTCAACTACGGATGGGACATAGATCATATAATTCCCAGTTCTACTGCTCTTACTGAAGAAGACATATACAAACTAAATCACTATACCAATCTTAGACCTCTCTGTAGTAAAGTCAATAGGGACATTAAAAGGGATTTACCTACAAGGGAAATAAAAAACCCCTTAGATTAAGGGGTTAGGATATCTTACCATACTATGTTTAACTTCGAAGTTCCTATTCTTTTCGAATCCGAATCTACCATAGAATCTTTTAAGTCTTCCTATGGATGTTCCACCAAAGGATGTGTCTGGTGTTAGGTATAATGGTTTGTTTACCTCATCTGCGTAGTTGATAACCATATTCATAATCTCTGTACCTTTTCCTTCTCCTCTAAGTTCTTTGGGGATAACAATACTACTTAATTCAAGTTTATTCTTATCTTCCCATACTTCTAATGTTATTTCATCATCTATAGGGAAATTTACAAAACCTTCTATGAGTCTATTGTATTGTTCTTCTGTGATTTGAATCTTCATACCTATAAATACTCCCCCGGAATTCTGGTCTCGGGCCGTTTCACCGGAATATTATGTCAGAGATATCGTCTTTGTTAGTTCCTCACTATAAGGTGTCTCATTCTTAATCTTAAGAAGTCTTGCACATTCCTCATAGTTCTCAATTAATTCATTCTCCTTAATCATATGATCATAGTACTCATGTTCAGTCACCCTTTTAATCTTGTGAAGAGTAATGATCTTACCTTCCCTTCTCAATTCTTCCAATCGTTCCATAAAGGCTTCACCCTCTTCTTTGGACATGGTTCTAATCTTTTGGATGTTAAATGGTTTACAAGGTTTCCCTCCATTATGTAAATCAAACTTTTTCTTTTTCATGTTATTGTTTTTTAAATGTTACTTACTACACTTGTTGAATATATCCCACGCCAAGTTCTTGGCAATTACCATAGGTTCTCTATAGTTATGTTTCTTACAATTGGCTGTGTTTGGATGAAGTCCCCACATTAAACATACCAATCCTTCCCCATCTTTCCATCCCATAATCTCCTGAATCCTTTCACCAACCAGTTTGTTAATCTTTATGTCAGTGGGTTTTCCACCAAGTTCAAAATACTTTAGATATAACTCCACAGCAAATCTGGTGGGTTTACCTCCCTTTGTTAACGTTCCTTTCTTAATTGTTCCCATAATTGTTTATTTGTACAAAGATATAAATGTTTTATGATATAACAAAATATCTCCGGCCGTTTCACCGGAATTTATAAATTGGGGTAGACCTCTATAATCTTTGTCCTATAGGTAGAAGGATGTTGATATAGATTCTGAAAACATAGGAACTTAAACTTATTTCCCACACGAAATCCTTTTATCCATACAATACCCGAACCATTCACAAATCTTTTCTGTAAACCCAAGTTCTTATTAACAAAGTTTCCATTCTCATTAATGTAGATAAGTCTATCAAAGTTTACCGTGGCATCACTCATCGAATCATCCACCTTTCCACTGTAATCATATATCAACTGGTCAGGATTATTGAAGTTCTTAAACGCATTGAATACAATATCCAAATCATTATCGTTATCTACATCCAATAAGTCAAACTCAGCCGGTATAAACTGTTCCAATGTAATGTCAATCTTTATATTTGATTCCGTAAAGATTCCCTTACCATTATTATTCAATACCCTTATTCCACCATAGTTGGCAAGACCACTGGTGTTCTGTTCAAACTTCACAAACAAATCCTTATCACCATCATTGTCATAATCATATAGTTTAAGTCTTGCAGCACCAATGTCTCCACCCCATTTGCTCATCACAGGATGAAAATATAGTTCCGTATACTTCCCATCCTTGTCTGGGTCAGTGTACACCTCAATACTATGTCTTATGATGTCCGTCTGAAAGTGAACATAATCACCTTTGATTATCTCAGGTATTTTATCCCCATCCACATCATCAATGATTAATGTGCCCGCAGAATAAGATACCTCCTTCTTCACCGCCTTTGGAACAATGATATCCCTCTGTTCAAATTGATTGTTCCCACCATTAATGAATGTATGAATCCTTTCAATATTGTTTGATGTGGTTCCCATGTGTACCGACGCAATATCCAACTTCCCATCATGATTCAAATCACCCGAATATCCACCATGATAGAAACTCTTATCCTTGCTAACCTGTGTCCATTCCATTACACCATTCCCCTTCATAATCCCCATGTAAATGTGATTGTATGGAAAACTATATTGACCATTGGTGTTTAACTCAGGACCCGTATCAAACCAAACATATCCATTCTCACCAAATTTCTGAACATCCCTTCCTCCCATTCCAAAATTAATGTCATCATAATAGTTCATCACATTCCACTTCCCATTGTCCTTTGTTAAGGTAATGGTGGGAACCTTTATCCATGGTACCGGTGTTTTCTGATTGGATGGAGTAAGAACTATGGTCTCCTTACCATAGGGATCAATAACATTAATTGTTCCATTTGATGATACAGGTATTCCCTTGAATATATCAATGGACTTTGGATGATTGAATGTTATCTCACTAACATTCACCACCATTTTATCCTCTACGGTCTTAATGGGTACAATGTCCGTCTTCTCACAGGACATCAAAGATACCACACCAATATAACAAATAAACTTTGATATAGATTTCATAACACAAAATTAAGAATAATTTGGAATATACCAAAAAATATTTATATCTTTGTGTTATGAACATACAACCAATATATGATTGTCATAACAAAACATATACGGATGTGGAAGACAAACTTCCCAACTGGTTGTTATTGCGTCAAGATTGTCTCCCTATTCATATCGTCACCGGCAATAGTGAGAAAATGAAGGAAATCGTTACAAAAATCCTAATTGATTATGATTTTAAGTATATGGTTCCACCCCATAACTATGGGATGATCATTGTTCTTTAAGTGAATGAACATCCTTTTCAAGTTTGACAACCCTACTTCTTAATGTATCATCCCTCATCTTATCCTCCAATTCCCTCAATCTCCTCTCCAACTTCTCCATCCTCAATATTAATTCATCTTGTCTGTCTCTCATTAGTCCACCAGAAAATACCTTGATTTTTTAAAATCTAATTTGTCTTGATAGTCCCTTTTCCAATTCTGTATAATCTCCTCAGCTTGGGATTTATACATAAACGGATATGAACCTGATTCCCATACCTTAAACGGTAAATAAAAGTAATTTGTTCTGTACCATACCTTTCTTTGTGGCAAATAATATTTCGTTCCATTATACACCCAAGTCTCAATACGATACTTTGGTTTTGCCTCCAATGTCATCACTCCCAATAACATTAGCACTAAGAATAGTTTTTTCATTATGGTTAAAATATACGAAAAATATTCCTATCTTTGTATTTAAAATAAAAGAATATGGCAAAGGTTAAAATCAAAACAATCTACAAACACAACAGAGTTTCTAAAAGTGGTAAGATGACTTCAGTTAGAACTCACAAGAGAAATGTTGCTAGGAAGAAAAGATAATTATATCAATTTAATTCCATAGTTAAATTCAATTGGTTTTGGTATTCCATCTCCCCAATATCCCGTTCCTTCCCATTGGTATTCAAAACTTAGATTTAATTCTTTGTTCATTCTAACGGCTTCAGCTTCCAGTGCTTTGAATTCTTCATGTGGTCTACCATTCTCACCCCAAACAGGTTTTGCGTGTACCCTTGCTCTTTTTGCCGCATTTACTTGAACAAAAGAGAAATCTACTAACTTGAATGGGTAGTCATAAGTTGCACTGGTTTCAGGTTGAACAAATTTGAAATCACATTTATATTTCCAGTTCCCATCATCATCGATAATGAATTTATGATTCGCCCAATATGGTCCCACATTTCTATCTCCGAACTCCACCATATCTAATTCCTCATCAAACTTCACCTCAATTTTAAATCCACCTCTTGTTCTCCACAACATTCTAAACACCACAAACATTTCATTCACCAAACTATTAACCATTGGGTGCATGTTTGGTTGAATAATGTTATAATCAAAGTTTTCATATTCAATTTCTTTGATTTTGTTTTTATCAAAGAAATTAAGTTTATAATGATAGTCTCTTACATTTGGTCTATGTGGAATGTTAATGTGTTTCTCTGTCACCAAGTTCTGTAAGAATATTGTGAAAGATTTAATTCTACATAACACATGTAGTTTAGTAAGTTTGTAATCTTTTCTCATCCATTGTTCCATAAAGAAAAAAGGAGAGATTCCAAATTTATCTGGGTTTTGTCCGGCAACTGTATTCATTCCCATACCAAATCCAAAACCTGCCGCAATTACCAATATATTTTCATTTCTATTTCTCCATATAAATGTCATCGTATCTGAAAAGTCTTGGTAATCTTCTGTTGGGAAACCAACTATCCAATTTGTAAATGCACTGATACCAACCTTCTTACCATCTCTAAGATTTTGTTCCATTTCAGGTATAGTTGTACCCTTCGCCATATCATTCAACACCTTCTGACTTCCTGATTCAATTCCATAATTTAATAACTCACAACCAGATGCTCGTAAGTCTTCATAGAATTCTAAATCCATTCTTCCATCACATCTACAATAACCGGCCCAATGTAATTTTAATCCTTTTGTGATTACCGCTTTACAGAACGCTCTTAGTTCACCTAAGTTACCATTCACTAAACTATCAATAAACCATATCACATCAGTTCCTTTTGAATAGTATAGACTTTCAATTTCTGAAAGTGCATCTGTTGCCATTCTTTGTCTATATTTCCAAAAGTGTGTCTCTTCACAAAATGTACACTTGGCAACACAACCTCTACTAAACTCTGTGTTGATTCCATTTGGATAAACATATTCATTAAAATCAAAGTCAGTATAATCTGGTAATGGTAGATTGTTTAAATTCAATCTTTGATTTTCGGGTTGTTGGAGTATTTGTAGTGTATCATGTTTAATACCCATTTCAATCTCACCCAAAATTTGTAATAAAATTTGTTCACCTTCACCAATTACACAATAATCAACTAATCCTTGTGGATACTCATGTTCAAAGTGCCAAGTACGAAGAACAACATTCGGACCACCAATGGCAATTTTTACATTTGGTAACGCTTTTTTTATTTCAGTTATCATCCATTTGATGGGTTCTTCATTACAATAGTACATCGTGAACCCAACAACATCTGGTTTCCAATCAATTACATGTTTAACGTATTCTTCTAAAACGTGTTCAATGTGTGGATGTATTTCAGTATAATATGTTTGTTTTAACCACTTCCATTCTTTCGCACCATCCCAAGGATCGAAATCAATCTTATTGTCCTTTATAATGTCTCTGAAAATATTATGTATTTTAATGTTTAAATCTAAACATTTGGTTTCATATCCCGCTTTTTTTGCAACCGCCGCTAATCGAGCAGTATTAAATGGTGGGAAATTGGCGGACCATTCTGGTAACAACAATAAATAAAGTCTTGTATTCTTTGTTGAAGGAATAATCTCAACATTAGTTACATTACTTTGGACTTTATTTTTAGCAAACGGGGCAATTGCCTCCATCATTGCCACGTGTCTGTCCTCCGAATCTGGTGTTCTGACTATCGGTTTGGACTCTTCTTTTCGAAATTCGTATAAGTCAGCCATTAAAAATCAATATTTTATAAAAATATAACATATTTTTTTCACAATTCAAAGAAAAAAAATATTTGGAATATTATAGAATATATAATATCTTTGCCTTATGATTATTGTGTACTTTCTTTTTGGTATAAGTGGTTTATTCATTCTATTGGGTTTATATAAACTTTTAACAGATAGAACCGATAAACCCTACAGTGTTAACTGTGATTATGATACCCTATGTTTAAATATTGTGAATTGGGGTATTGGAAATATACCACCAGTTAAATCAATCAATAAACTTAAGGTCAAAGTATCCTCTTATGAACACAAGAAAACTATGGCTGTATATTTTCCTGCAACAAAAGAAATTAAAATCTATATTAAAAACCACGATACTGTTCAGGAAATCGTTGATAGTCTTCTACATGAAGTCACACACTACAAACAATACCTTAGAAACCCAAGAGGAACTACAAAGGAGTATACCAAACTAATGGGTCTTTATGGTTATGTAAATCATCCCATGGAAATGGAAGCAGTTAATACCGCCAAATCACACATGGGTGATTGTCTTAAGTACTTAGAAAGAAATGGTTATATAACCAATTAACATAATTGGTTAGGTATCAATGTGTAATATTCTATGGTTAACAATTCTGTTGTAATATCGAATCCCCATCCATTACCACCATTTCTGTTACCAAAAGAATGACGAATTCCATTTCCCGTTATTGAATCTACTGGCACAATAAAATTATCAGGAAAAAGATTTAAAAAACTCCTTATACCATAACAATTATCCCTCATTAATACCCACTCGTGATTGGGTACTTGTCTTAAATGAAACTCCTCAGCCCACATCCATGATGGACTACTATCATGAAGTGGTTCAATACTTTGATTGTTAAACCCTCTCAATAATTTAAACTCACTCAAAATATTTTACTATTTAGTTAGTTCATCAAAATTATATTTAACCAAATTTTCAGTTCTTAATGTAACTTTTGTGGTCTTTGGTTCAACTGGTTGACAATCATTACAGTGATAAACAATTTCAAAATGACTCGGCGAATGACATTCGCATTTAATCACGTAGTGATAATAAGTCCTTTTGATTGGGCCTTCTTTTTTACATAGGGAACATGTTCCCCATTCTGATTCTGCTGACATATATTTTAATTAATTTAAATTCCACTTCCGACTTTGTCACGTTTTTACTTCCGACTTTGTCATTTTTTCCTTAATAGAATTTCCTAAGTACTTGAATAACATCCCATGCATCTTCTAATGCATTGTGGGTAACAATCCCTTCAATATTTGTTCTTTCTTTACATGTTGTAAGTGATGGAAGAGAACTATCATTCTTCCAATCAACACAAAGAATTGCTGGATCTAAGACTCTTTGTCTGGTTTTAATTAATTTCTGCCACCAAGGAAGTTGTTGTAGAAATAATTTATCAAATGTCCCAAAGTTTTTACCTGCAACATTTAATGTGATTGGTTTAGTGTTACTATTAATCATTGGTTTTAAATAACCATCATCAACCTGAACATAACCGTTACTATTGTTTGATTGGAAGTATCCATTCCTTTCTAACCACCAGTAGAATTCTTT
>JACCDG011024602.1_pt1 | contig 12652 bp, 8 predicted proteins | sample 7442471 | NCBI WGS metagenome assembly JACCDG01 (sample SAMN15323444, study PRJNA562643) | freshwater metagenome | isolation source: river surface water | place: USA:Blue River Watershed | collected 2017-08-17 | reverse complement strand
CAATGTTATATTTTATTTAGTCCAATCCAAATAAAATATTTACAGTGGTAAATGCCGTTGCTATTAATGTTATGGTGCAATGTAGTGAAACGGAATTGGACCATTATATTAATGCAAACGGTATTATGCCAATTCTCCTTTCAGTCGATTGACCAAGACATATTTATCCATCGGCATTTACCAATGTAATACCCGAAACAATTATGGACTATTTCTCGTTAACATTGGTATAAAAGGTGCGGTTAATATTCCAATGGATCAATTGCCCCATAATCTGAAAAAAATAAAAGGCAAAGAACAAGTCATTATCACCTGCTGTGCATCCGGAATGCGAAGTGGTTCGGCAAAGAATTATCTGAAAGGTCAGGGATACATTCGGGTTTACAACGGAGGTTCCTGGAAAAAACTGAACGAGATGCTTAGTAGAGTTTGAAAGCCAGGTTCGGTAATTTAATGAACAAAAATCTTAATTCGCTTCGGCCATGTATAAACGGATGGCTTCATCAGGAGCGCCTACAAAAACCAATTCCCCCTGTTTCATATAAGCTACCCGCTGGCAGTATTTAGAAATCACCTCCATGCTGTGACTGATCAGCACTACCGTCTTTCCTTCAATCCAGCTTTTTTCAAATACCTTAATGGCCTTTTCCTGAAATTTCGAATCGCCTACGGCAAAAATCTCATCCAGAAACATAATATCGGCGCCGGCATTAACGGCAATAGAGAAAGCGAGCCGGGCCACCATGCCTGAAGAAAAGTATTTTATTTTAGTGTCGGTAAATTCGCGGAGCTCAGCAAAGTCGATGATCTTATCAAAAATTTCATCCACTTCCTTAATTTTCAGCCCGAGTACCGATCCCGATACATACACATTTTCCCTTGCCGTTAATTCATGACTCATACCCACACCTAAATTCATCAGCATGGAAGAACCATTGATACGCACATAACCCGAATCGACTGGATAAACACCGGCTAATACACGGGTAAGCGTAGATTTACCCGAACCGTTGCGACCGATTACCCCGAAACATTCTCCTTTTTTTATTTCCAGGTCCATGAATTTCAGGGCGGGTACTTTACGGGCACGGGGCGGGTTAAACATGTTGAACAGCCGGTTTTTCACCGTATTGTAACTATCGTCGGTAATGTGAAAAGTTTTACTGATATTTTTAGCCAGAATGGCCGTATCCTTAGAAACAGTATCCATGAAAATGCTTTATAATTTTTCGGCAGCTTTCGCTCCGATTTTGTTCAACAGGTAAAAACCAAGCAGCAGAAAGAATCCGGAATAGGCAAAGCCCCAGAAGAATAAATCCCATTCGGGAAGTTGATTGTCCAGTATAGCATGACGGATATTAATGACCATACTGGATATTGGGTTGATATAATCTACACCTGGTAAACGTTCACGTATCATTTCCAGTTTAAACAAAATAGGGGAAATCCAAAAGCCAATACCAATTACAATAGACCATATTTGCTGAATATCCTTGGCAATAACATAAAGATTACTCAATATCAGTGAAAAGGCCAGCGATAGTAAAACCAGATTTAAGGTAATGGGGATAATAAAAATGATATGCCAGGATAAATGAGTTCCTGATTCAATAAGTAAATAAAATAACAGGAACATCAGGAAATTAAATCCGAAACCTATAAGATTACTACCTATTACCGAAAGGTAAATTTCAATTTTATTCATATTGGTGTACTCATACAGGTACTTTTTGGTAGCCAGTAATTGTATGGTTCCTGTAGAGCTTTCTACAAAGAAATTCCAGAGTATAAGACCCAGAAATAAAAAAGAAACAAAATGCGGAATCTTTTGTCCCATAATTACGTCAAAGGCAATCCAGTAAATAAAAATTTCGGATACCGGTTTTACCAGGGCCCACAACAAGCCGAGCGCATTTTCGTAATACCGGAGTTTAAATTCGATCTTCGACAGCAGCCAGAAGCGCTCTAATTTATTATTCCCCTTCAGCCATTCTGCAATTACATTCCCAATCATGCTTCTACAAATATTTTTTCAGCTTTACTGCCATTTTTCGCAGCAAAGGCTCAGATTTAATTTTTTCTATCAGTTTTTGTTTCAATTTTAGTCCTACTACGCCTGTGCCCGGGATTTGGTGAAATACGCTGGGGTTATCGTAATTTATACCTGATCCGTTGGCATTCAAAATATTTGAAATATCGGCTGCAAAGGTAGCATAAAATTTAGCATGTTTTTCAGAAATTAGGCGGTATAAAAATAGTTGTTTGTCGACAGTAAACGCCCTAGCCATCGAATTTTTTCGAACCCGGTAATTCCATAATGGCTCAGGTAATACAACACCATGATAGCCGTTTTTTACAAGATTAATCACACTCTCATAATCTTCCATCCCAAAAATCATTTTTGAGTCATTTAAACCAGATTCAACTAAAGCATATTTTTTATACACTAAGGCGCTACTGTTTATTGTATTGTGTACCAAAATAAATGGAGGCTCCGGATTAAAGGCAGGCCAATACCCGTTAGCCTCATCAAAATATTTTGCCCAGCAGCCCACGAAAAAAACATTTTCTTTTTGCGCTAATACCTCAAGGGCTTTGCTGTAATAGTCCGGTTCAACAGTATCGTCGGGGTCGAGAAAAGCAAGATATTGCCCTTTAGCCTGTATTGCCCCGGCATTGCGGGCTGCGGCCAGGCCTTTGTTCTCCTGATCAATAATAACTATTCCTGTCTCTTGCAATTTTTCAAGTACTGCTAAACTGTATGCCTCATCGGAACCATCGTTAACGAGGATGATCTCCATATTTTTCCAGGTACTGCGGCGCAGAGAAGCTATGGTTTCCTCCACATATTTTCCCATGTTGTAATAAGGGAGAACAACAGTGAGCAAAGAGCCGGTTTCCGTCAGATGGAGGGGCTCCGGCACAGGCAGTGTGCGGGTAAAGGGGAAATATCGCTGAGTAACAGCTTGCTGAAGAAGTTGATCGAGCAATAGTTTTTTCTCTGCGTATATCCGCTCCGGAGCATAATTGTTTGTTATTTTGGCAATGGCCCTTCCTCCGATCCCTTGCACCTGTTCATCCGTCAGCGCCAAGATTTTTTTCAATTGCAGGGCAAACGAAGCGGGTGTATCGTGGTCGAACAAAAAACCATCTTCTCCATCTGTTATTACTTCCTGCTGACCTCCCTGCACCGAAGCCAATACGATTTTCCCCTGCCCCATGGCTTCCAGTACGGTATAGGGCAGGTTATCTACCGTGCTGGGTACCACCACCAGCCGGGCCTCCGATAAATACAGGTCTAATTTTCCGGGAGCAATGCTTCCCTTCAGTTGCAGGAGCCCGGATTTTAGTTCGAGGGCATATTTCTTTCGGATGAAATCGATCATGTCCATACCTTCCGGATGATAGAGGTGATTACCTCCGCCAATCATCATCAGTGTTTCGGTATGGCCCTCTTTCCATAATGACCGGAAATAATCTAATAATTCCAGACAACCTTTCTGTGGGGTAAGTTTCCCAAAGAACACTACTTTTTTTCCGGTAGGCTTCAGGACTGCATTTTGCTCCGGAAGCCGATAAGGGTTATTCAGGATGTGAACAGGTTTATCGTCCAATTCCATACGGGCAGCCACTTCTTTTACCAGATAAGAGCTCGGCGATATGCGCATATCCGCTGCCCGGATACAGAACTTTTCCATTTCTCCAACCCAGAAATAAGGAAGGCGGTGGTAGATAACCTTGTTGTATTCCAGGTAAAGAAAAGAAGGGGCGTGCAGGGTAAGCAATACCCTCAGGTCTTTAAAGCCGGGGTAACCTAAATGTTTAAATTGCAGGGTATAATAAGCTATGCCCATATACTCCTGTGCTTCCAGCACATCAGGTACACCTTCATTATCCATGTATTCCTTTACAAGTTGGGCAAAGGCATAACTCAGGTGGGCTTCATAACCCAAAAAACTACGGGTGAAAAAACGCCTGGGGTTAAAACGGATGACACGAAAGGCAGGTTCGCTTTTTTTTTCTTCCTGTATAGTACTTACTCCGGCATCCTGTGTAAATACCGTTACCTGATACCCCTGCCGGCTCAGCATTTGTGCGGTTTCAGCACAGTAAGTGCTGATACCACCCCCAAACAGGGGCGGAAATTCAGAAGTGAGCAGCCAGAATCTCATATGTAATCATAGTATCTATTCATTCGAGTTATTAAGGTTATTGAAAAATACTATGTAACATCTTTTTAATAATTGTATTTTTATAACTTCTCTTGCCTATCAATGATTTTAGCGTTCTTTTTCCAATAATTACTTTTATAATATGTCCAATTCTTTTATACCAGATAGGGAGACACTCATATTCAGTATTATACCAATTTGTTAGCTTACTGTTTTCTGATTTATACCACAAGAGTGTTTCTATTATTTTGTTATTATTAGTGTCTGCGCTTAATCGGGTAGAATCAATAAGATTTTTTAAATAGACGGAATCTTGCCATAAAGTATTTGCAACATTTTCGGAGTTCATAAATAAATCAAGTAAGAACAGATAGTTTTCAGATGTTATAGTCTGTATTGGCTTTGGTCTTTTATTAATTTCTGTTGTGAAAATTTTATCGATTGAATTATACAATTGATTAATATCAAAAAGTTCAACGACCCTCTTTCTAGCGTTTGATTGAAATCGTTCCCTTTTGGATCTATTACAAACTAGCTCATATAGTATGTCTGTATACTCGAGGATTTCTTGATCTGGATTTGAATTGTTAATTAATACTCCTGTGTTATGGTCAATTAATTCACTCTGTCCGCCAACGTTTGCTCCAACAACTACCAATTTTTTGGCCATTGCCTTATAAAAGCCCGTAGAAATTCCTTCATGTGTAGATGTTAATAAGAAAATATCAGCGGCATCCATGTATTTATCTAATTCTTCTTGAGAGACAGAATGCATACACCATATTTTATCGGTAATATCATTTCTATTGCAAAATATCTTAAACTCCTCTAACAAAGGTCCCTCTCCAAAAGCTAAACAAACAAAATTAACCGTTAAACTTTTCAATTTTTTTATCGTTTCGGCTAAAACCATTGGTTGCTTTTGTTTCACAAATCTTGCAGCATATATAATTACAACATAATCATCATTAATATTCCATGAATCACGAATTTTTTTTCTATTATAATCATTTCGGTTAATTTTATTGGAATCAACATTTGTATATAGAACGTCTATTGGACATTCGTTATTTCCAAGTCGCTTTCTGATTAAATAATCTTTCAAGTACTTGGTAGATACAATTGTTCGGTCAATATATTTTGTATTAATAGTGCTTAAATTTGTATAGCATCGATCAAATGGCTCCTCGCAATGCATAATATCTATTACTGGAGTCTTTGGAAATTTCTCTTTAAAGTAGGAAATAAGCCAATATGCATATTCAGAGTGTGAGATAACAAGAATATCCGGCTCTCTAGTTTCAATAATGTCTTTTATAACTTTATGAAAATTGTTAAAGCCCACTAAGTTTGGAATATTAAAAATGTCTGAAGTAAGTTTACTAAACTCAGGTAACCATTCATTATCACTTTTCAAGGTTGTTATGATTGTTGCTTCCCAATTTTTAAGCGTTAAACCAAATAGTAGATCCAAATTAAATTTATCTGCACCACCAACAACTAACCAAGGAAAAAAGAATAGCACTCTTTTTTTTGTTTTATAAAGTTTCCTGACTGTTGAGTCAACATTGATTGAAGAATTATTTATCTTGTAATAAGAGTTAAGGTCTAAATTAACCGGATCAAGGGAATTAATTTTTTCCGAGTAAAGTTCATGTAATTTTTTTTTAAACTTTCCCTGATTTGGACCATTGTCCCAATTTGACCAACTGGCGTTGTGATTTTCTCGCCTTCTATACCAAAAGAGATATTCATTTATTGTGAACCCAACTTTTCCTGCTGCGAATACTTTTAACCAGAAATCCCAATCCTCAAGCCCTTTCATATTCGTTTCGTCATAACTAATGTTAATAAAAACAGATTTCCTAAACATAGCACTAGGCACTACTCTATTGCTTTCCAAGAAAAGTCTTGGGTCTGTAAACCCTTGTTCCCAAAAATATTCCTGCGCTCCAAAACCGACATTCCAGCAGTTTACAAAATCAAAGTCAGGATTAAATAGTAAAAACAGGTAGAATTTCTCCAAGCAGGTAGATTCTATCAAATCGTCAGCGTCAATAAGGTAGATAAAATCAGCATTACAATTTTTCAATCCAATGTTTCTTGCTTTTGGCAACCCACCATTTTTTTCACAATTAATTATTCTTACCCTATTGTCTTTTTTCGATATTTCTTTCAAACGAACCAAAGAATTTTCGTCTGTAGACCCATCATTCACAATTATCCACTCAAAATTTTGTAGTGATTGTCCCAGTATTGTTATAGCTGTTTCATTAATTGTTTCCCCAGAATTGAAATATGGTGTAACAATAGAAATAGTAGGAGTAGAATTGGCTGCAACACCTTTGTAATAAAATGAGTTGCATAAAGTGGGAGTGTTTTTAAATTCCGGAAATTTTCTGTTTATCATACTACACATTTTTCAACTTAATTATACTTTAATTTTTTTAAGCCAATCTTCCAATCTTGAATAAGTTTTGTACTCAAGTAAAGTGTCTATTTTCTTACTGTCAAATATTGTGTCGCCTGACTCAATTAACAAATCAATTTTAGGCCAATCGATATATTCTACCTTTACTTTGTATAATTTCGATATTAATTCAGCTACATCTTTTAAAGAATAGGTTTCACCTCCGATATTGTATATATTATTTATGGTGTTGGGATTGTTAATACTTTCGTACATTATGTTTATTATGTCTATAATGTTCGTAAAAGTTCTTTTTTGATTTCCATTCCCATAAAGTGTAATGTTCTCTCCTTTCGAAGCTTTAGCAATAAAAGAGCCAATAGTGCCATACGAATAATTGGAATCAATAAGGTTGTTATAAGGCACGCAAATTCTGAATATTGTGTAATTGATGTTATATAGTTCATTATATAATTGAATAATTTTTTCGCAAAAAACTTTGTTCGCTGCATATATTGTTTTCACTTCTTGTAGTGATTCCTCTGTTAATGGAGTGTTTTTGATGCCTTTATATATTAGGCGAGTTGAAGGGAAAATTATTCTTGCCTTTGATTTAGAGTTTTTTATTTTATTAATGATATTTAACATGCCTATTTCATTCGTTCGAATAAAATCTTCATATTTATCAAAGCCAATTTTTGTCCCTGTGAGAGCACTAAAAAGAAAGATAAAGTCAACATCAAAATCGATAGCTTCAATATCTTTTTTAGATGTTATATCTAGTTGACTATAGGAATGCCAACTATCATAAGAATTGTTTTGCAGATCAAATAAATTTAGCACAAAATTCTCTTTCAATAAAACTGGAACCAAGTTTCTGGCTATATAACCATTAGCACCAAAGACAATCGCAGTTTTCTTAATCTTTATACCCATATTTTTTTTGCATTATTCATGATTGAAGTAATAATTCTACTCTGCTCTAGTATTTCGTGTGCGCACATTAAAGTATTGTTAGTGGTGATTGAATGAGAGAAATGGTTTAAAATTTTTAAAAAGTGGTTGTCTCCTTGCATTTCGTAATTTTTCAAATAATTCTGTTTCTCATGAACTATTAAGGGTTTAAAGTCAGGTTGGGGAGTAAATGCTTTTTGAGCTAATATTTTCCCCGTACTCCCCCATATTTCGTAGTTGCATTGATAAAAATTGTCAAAACCGAAAGAAATATGCGAAGTTCTATTTTCTTTATCTATTAAGCAGGCATTACCATATATATCAATGTTTTTCTCTTTATCAAAATATAGAACAGCAGATATAACATCAATGGGTGAACGAAGAATAAATGTTGAAGCTTTGATAGTATATGCAGCTGCATCTAACAAACATCCACCTCCAAGTTCTTTATTGTATCTGAAATTTTCTGGAGAGAGTGGAGGAAATCCAAAGGAGCTACGAAAATGTCTAATTTCTCCGATTTCACCTTTATTTATTAGATCAAAAACTAATTGGTGTTGGCTATGAAATTGAAACATAAAGTCCTCCATGACAATTAGCTTCTTTTTGATGGCAAATTCAGTCATTTTCATTGCGCTGTCATAATTCATGGAGAATGATTTTTCAACGAGCACATGTTTGTTGTTGTTGAGCGCTTTTAATACCCATTCTTCATGTAATCCAGTAGGTAAAGGTATATATAGGCAGTCAATGTCTTTTCGATCTATAAGTTCTTGATATCCTACTATTGCTTCACATCCGAATTTTTGAGAAAAACTATTAGCTTTGTCAAAATTACGACTAGCAACTGCAACTAACTCGAACCCATCACATTTTAATATAGCAGGAATCATAGATTTATATGCTATGTTAGCACACCCCAATACTCCAATTTTTAATCTGTTCATTTGAATAATTTAAATAAAAGGTACTGCTGCTAAAAGGCTACGTGATTGAATGTTTAAATAATTATTAAATTTATTAAACCTATTTAATTGATGTAATGTCATCCATATATATGTTTCGGGAACTTGTACCGGAAACTCGTCATAAACTTCAATAATCAATTGTCTATTTTGCTCATGAAAAAACCGCCCTCCTTCTTCAGACTGGTATGTGTCATATAAAACGGAAGAAGGATCAGCACTTAATACCTCATTAATAAATGGAACAGCGTATTCACATGATCCCGTCCGGTAATTTCCAGTTAAGCATTGAACTGTAGGGGCTAATTCAATAATATCCAAATTGCCAAGTTCTAGTTTAGCCTGTACTAAAAAATGAAAGACCCCATTAATTTTCTTCATAATAAATGCAATGAGACCTTCTTGCGCTGGTTTAACTAATGGCTGGCACCATTTCTTAACTTCCCTATTCCCGATTTCTATATCAACTGGAAGTACGGTAAAATACTTCCTCTCTTTATGAAAAATCTCACTATCAGTTATTAACCAATCTTTAACATTTTTTAATCCAATGAATTCAACATTTAATTCGTACTTAGACTTAATGTTTGTAATCCAGGAAATAATCTTCTCAATACTATGTAGTGGCTTGTTCTTACATAACAATGATTTAAAAATATCATATGAAATTGTATTCTTAAAGAAGGAAGATATTTTAAAGCTATCAAATACTATTAACAGATTTTTACTAAAGGTTCCTAGATCAATGCATGAAATAACGGTTCTAGTATCCATATTTACAACATTGTTGTAATTTAATAGTTGTTTTAATTGCCCCAAAGTTAACCAACAAAAATCTTCATATAAAGGTATGTCCTCATGAACTTCTATAATTATGTTTCTATTTCTTTTTTTATAAAATCTAGCCCCTTGTTCGGATTGAAGTTGATCGAGAAGTGTTTCTACCTTTTTTGTTCCATTAAAGTATTCTAAATATAACGGAGCTTTACCTTTATGTACAGAGGTATAATTACTCCTAGTGGCTTGCAGTGTGGGAGAAAGTTGAACGGAATTAATGTTTCCCGGCTCTATTTTGGCCTGCATTAAAAAATACAAAATCCCGTTAATATTCTTCGTAATTATGCCTAAGAACCCAACTTCAGGCTGATTTATAATGGGTTGATCCCACGACTCAACGTTTCCCCAATTTGTTGTTATTCTAATGCCAGCAATTGAGAAAAATTTTCCACTCGAATGTTTTAAATTACCACTTTCTTTTTCAAATTCCCAATTATGAAGTTTTGAAAAATTTGAGGTTGAAATCGAAACCAAAACTTCTGACCTTCTTTTCGTGATCCAATCCAATACGCCTTCAGTACTCATAAAGGAATTGTCAATTGTAATTAGGGATTTAATTAGCGCTGCATTCTTAAAAAGTTTTTCCATTTTTCAGACTCTCTATAATTAATTGATTTTTATAAAAAATATTGATTTACTTTTTGATTGAATAAGTAGAATATTTACATTAAAAAGCTTAAATCTGTTTAAACTCCGAAATATGTATTATAATTTTAATGTTAAAACTATGGTTAATTTTTGTCTGGATAACGATTTAGTAATTTGCTCGTTATAAATTCTATTATATTTTTTCTTTTACCTTTTAACTTGTAAAATTCTACTTCATAATTTTTTCTTGTTAATTCTTCTCTTAATAGCTCAAGTAATAGATCGTTTTTGCGGAGTTGATCTTTGTAATAAATAATATCTTGAATTAACTCTTCTTTTCTCGCTTTTAGCTCAGATATAGAGTTATTGCTATCTAAAATAACAACATTCAAGTTGTGAATTAATTCATTTTTAGATTCAATGATTTTTTCAATTGATTTTTTCTCATGAGAAATTCGCATTATTAATTCCCTATCACTCTGTACTTTTTCATTTATGGTATTCAAGCAAATAACACTCTTTGCCACTTCACCCGTTAATTTAGCAATTTCATGGGTCTTGATATTGAGTTGTTCGTTTATTTTAGTTTTTTCTTCTTGAATAATTATATAGGAACATTCAAAATTCTTTACCTCTTCCTTAAGGGTTTGTGTATATTTTTCATAATACTTGATTTTGTCATTTTTGACATTTATTTCATTTTCTAAATACCTCTTATTGTCCTCATGAAAGTTTATAGCTGCCGATAAATCCGAAATTTGGATTTTTAAAAAATTAAGTTCTTGATTAATTATCTTTAAAAGTTCGAGTTCTTTTGATAGAGCCTCATTTTCCTTATTTTTTACTTCAATGTAAAGCTTATCTATATTGGATTGATTTTCAAATTCCTGAAGTCTCTTTTGAAGTTGATAAAATTCAGTTTGCTTATTTTGAGAATCCCATATTAAACTGGTTAAGGTTTCTATTTTAGTGATTAGATTTTCATATAGAATCCCCACTTCATTTCTAAAAAGGTTAGTACTATCCTTTAAATCTATTATTTCTTTGTTAGTTAGTTTGTTTTCAATTGTTATTTGTTCATAAATCTCTACTTTCTTTTCGATGCCCCTTTCTATAAAGAGATTATTGTTGGTTATTTGGGAAAGTAGGTTATCAAAAGTAGATTTTACTTGTAACCCAATCGAGCTTGCTTCGAATAGGAGACTTTTGATATTATTAAAATTATTAGAGTTTTGTTCAATTTCGGTGATGTGAACATGGCAGTCTTCTATCTCTTTTCGTTGCTTGACAATTTGCTCCTGCTTGTAATCTATAATTTCTTTCAGTAAATCCTTTGAGAACCATGTTCTGCCCCAGGTATGTATTGTATAGGATTGCGGATAGTCATTAACATTAAGGTTACGGGCTTTGTAAGCATCATCCCAGTAAATTGGGTAGAAAATCTCTTTATCATATAACGTAATATCTCCAAGTCGTTGATAACCATATTTAGAAAGTCCTTGGTGGTTTTTTAATAATTTTGTGATTAGAATCGGCGATGAGAGATTTGCTCTTTCACATCCATCAAATTCCATAAGAAGACTGTTCTTGCATTTTTGTATAAAATCATGGTTTTTTACTGAACCTAATATGGCGTTATTTAAAACGAGTTTTTCAGGGTCACAATCTGTTTCACCTTCTTCAAATCCTAAAAAACAGCTATTTTCTAAAAGGGGATCTAAAGGTTTCAATACTTTCATGTCAGTGTCAAGGTAAACTCCTCCGTGTTCAATCAGGACGATTAGCCTCATTAAATTTGACATATTGGCCCAATTTCCTTGTTTTATTGCATTTTGCATATAAGGTAATTCCAAAGGGGAATTAGTTTCATCCCATTTCAAAATGATCCAATCCGGATGTAAATAATGCCATTCCGAAATATAATTTTTATATTCTTCGGGAATTTCACCACCTCCAAACCAACAATAATGTATAATCCTTGGGATCATATCTGTTTTTATAGCTGTTTCTTTTCTTCCTTGAAAGTACTTTTATTATCGAATTTTAAAAAATTCAGAATAAACTGACAAAGTTAGGGAAATTTTTGGTGAATTTTTACCTATTACAAAATGAATATGCTGGTGCAAGAATTAACAGGTTTATTAAAATTAGGATCGGTCATTAAGTACTGCAAATTATCGTGTCCGTACCACATTATTTTCCTGTTAAAAGTCTGTTTTTATTTTGCAGATTAAAAAATCCTATTTATACTTGCCCAACAGAATTTATTTTTTGCCAGTATATAGTTAAATCCAGAACCTTAACCCTAGTGGTTAAAGGTGTTACGGATGGAATCTGGTGAAAATTATTGTTACTGCCACAATAAGTTCAGTCATTATTTTATAGACTTGATTTTAATCTTGTCTGTTTCAAATGTTTTATATCAATGGATCACCATATGGCAAAATTTTCTTCTTTTCCGGCTTTTCTGCTGGCCTTTTCTCTGGGCCAGACGGCTTTTTCGCAAACCTGCACCAATTGCGGGGTTAATCAGGCCTTTCCCCAGTCTTCCCTGCACGTTACGGGCTGCGGCAATACCAGCGCTACCACGGGTTTCCGGGTGGATAATTCTTCCGGACAGATTGGCTTAAATGTACGCGACGACGGAAATATCGGTATCAATACCTCCGGTCCGGGTGCTCATTTGCAGTTGGACCATAATTATAATGGCTCTGGACAGGCACTCT
>JACCDG011881779.1_pt1 | contig 12654 bp, 6 predicted proteins | sample 7442471 | NCBI WGS metagenome assembly JACCDG01 (sample SAMN15323444, study PRJNA562643) | freshwater metagenome | isolation source: river surface water | place: USA:Blue River Watershed | collected 2017-08-17 | reverse complement strand
CTCTGTTGGTTCAGCAGCAGCTATCAAACAGTTACGTCATAAAATCCAAATGACTTCGCTTGGTTCAATCAACTTACAGATTGATGAGATTGGTGCAAACCTAGTAGGTCAAACAGAAGCACTCAATACTTTTATTGAGCTGTATGACCTAGGGATTGTATTAGATAAATTGATTAAGAGTAACAAAGAGAATTTGCGTACTCAAAAGATTGATCGTAATACACCTGCAAATATGCTTTTGTTTGGTGTTCCTCAAAAGCTGTTTGATGGTTCAAATACCGAGAAAGAATTTTATTCTATGCTTAGTATGGGTTATGCACGTCGTTGCTTCTTTGGTTTGGTTGATAATGTAAACCAAACTACTGAACAGCTAACAGCAGAGCAATTACTTGAACAGATGTTTAATGAAGATAACGATCTGTTGATTGCTAAAACTGCAAATGATTTTGCACGCTTAGCAGATGTTGCATGGGCTAATGCAATTATTAAAATTGAAAAGCCACAGTGCCTAAAACTAATTGAGTACAAGATGCATTGTAAGGTACGTGCTAATGCATTACCACCCCATAAAGATGTAGAAATTAGTGAAATGGAACATCGCTATTTCAAAGTACTTAAATTGGCAGGTGCTTATGCATTTACTGACTTTAGTCCAATTATCACCAATGACCACTTGGACTATGCCATTGCTTTAGCAGAAGACTCAGGTGAAGCTTTCTCCCGTATCATTAACCCTAAGCGGCCTTATGTGCGTTTAGCTGAGTACTTGATGCATTCAGGCACAGAATCAACTATGTCTGACTTAGAAGAAGCTTTACCTTTTATGCGTGGTTCACAGAATCACCGTAATGAGTTAATCATGATGGCAGGTTCATGGGGTATCAAGAATGGTATCTTATTGAGTAAGGCTTATGTAGACAACATTTTATTCTTGTCTGCTAAGTCTATTCCTGAAACTGACTTGGACAAGGTCATCTGTTCATACAGTTTTAGTGAAACTCAAGGCTATAATTCAAAAGTAATGAAAGCAAAACATATTGCTCAATTACTCAAGATGCCTGAAAAGAAGGAAGGCACTCCTGCTGCTTACATGCATTGGCTCAATCACCATGTCAGTGATGGTTATCGTAGTGACAGTAATATTGTACCTAATTTTAATATGTTGGTATTTGATATTGATGGAACAGCATCTATTCAATTTGTACAACAAATCTTTAAAGATTATGAGTACATCATTGGTACTACAAAAAGCCATACTGAAACGGTACATCGTTTCCGTTTGATCTTTTTTAGTAATTATATCCTCTCATTAAATACAGAGGATTACCGAAGTTTCATGAACAGCATTATGGAATCACTTCCTATTGTAGTTGATGATGCATCGAACCAACGAGTCAAGAAATGGCTTACCAATCCTTTGGGTGATGTATATGTCAATCACGGTAAATTATTTGACGTACTCCCATTCATCCCAAAGACTGCTAAAAACGATGAGCATAAATCTACCATGCTTGAACAAACCAATCTCGATAACCTTGAGCGTTGGGTATTGAACAATACTGGTGATGGTAATCGTAATAAACAGTTATTCAAATACGCAATGATCTTGCGTGATGCAGGTAAATCATTCGACGACATTCGGAATGCTGTTATTGTTCTGAATGATAAGTTGAAAGATAAATTACCTGAGAGTGAACTGTACACTACAGTTTTCTACAGCCTTAGCAAATCAATGGGTGTGTAATACACCCTTCTGTTGAACCAAAGAGGAAAGGATTATGAGTGATCAACAAGCTCAACAAACACAGGCAGATTTTAATGATCTGCTTGTAATGATTGTTGGTGAATCTGCTACAGGTAAATCTGCTTCACTACAGAAGCTGAAAGACCCTAAGACAGTGTTGTATCTCAACTGCGAGAACAACAAGCGATTACCATTTCCATCACAGTTTCATCAACGCAGCATTACTGATCCAATGAGTGTATATCAGTTTTTTACTGCATTTGATGCAGCATCAAATTTGAATACCCTTGTCATTGATACACTGACTTTTCTCATGAATCTTTATGAGTCTGTCTATGTAGCTAATGCAGCAGATGGACGTTCAGCATGGGCAAACTACGGTAACTTTTTCCGTACTCTTATGTCGCAGTATGTAGCTAAATCGAAGAAGGTTGTTGTCTTCTTGGCTCACACACGTAACGACAAAGATAGCTATGGGCGTATCACATCCAAAGTACCCGTTAAAGGCTCATTGCAAAATGAAGGTATCGAAGCATTTTTTAGCTGCATCATTGCTGCTAAGAAAGTCCCATTGATTGATCTTGTTAAATACAAGAACCCACTGCTGACTATCACACCTGATGACGAAGTAGTTGGATATAAGCATGTGTTTCAAACACGGCTTACCAAAGAAACAACAGGTGAAACTATTCGCCATCCTATGGGCATGTGGTCTGTAGAAGAAACCTTCATTGACAACAATCTTCAATTTGTCATTGATCGTCTGAAGCAGTACTATAACATTCCTTGATGACAGGGGCTTTCAGCCCTTGTTTGCTTTATCCCTTTAATCACAACAGCAGTATGCTGACTTTTCACACTGAGGACACATCCATGAATCCATTTGGTTCACTTCCAACTGCAAATGCAAACAAACCTGAAGATCGTCTTCCTGGTTTTGAGCTGCCACCAACTGACATCTATGCATTCACTGTCAAAGCTGCATACATGCAATCAACAGCCAAAGGTGGCAAGTCTATTACTTATCTGTTGAAAGATGCACAAGGTAAAGACTTTAGTCACACGGTCTATCCAACATCTGCCAAATCAGGTACTGAAAAACCAACTTACACTGACAAAGACGGTAACGAGCAATATCTTGCAGGTTACATCATTGCAGATGATATTGCAGTGATCTGTACAGGCAATCCTTTGGGTGCATTGGCAACTACTGAAACTGTCTTTGACATCATGGACACTAAACAGAAAAAGAAAGTACCTACCAAAGTGCTTTCATTTCCTGAGTTGAATGATCGCAAAATCTGCTTGGCAATTGAGCGGTCTATTGAAAACCGTCAACGCATGAATGAGTCAACTAAGCAATACGAAACTATTGCTGAAACTCGCCAAGTGCAAGAACTGATCAAAGCCCTCAATGCTGATCAATACACTGTCAATGAAGTTGCTGCACAAGCTGAATCCCCTGCATGGGCTACTGCATGGCTCAAGTCATTCAAAGGTAAAGACCGTAACAAAACAAAAGCCGTTGCTGCTTCTGGCCTAGTTTCTGGTTTACCTACGAGTGAAACCACACCTACTACCCCCAATGTTGACATTAGTTTTGTTGACTAAGTAGTAAACCTTTCTTAGGGGCTTAACTGCCCCTTTCTTTTTGAACCAAGGAACAAAGCACCATGACTACTGAACAAGTTACCGATCAATCCCCTGATCACAGTATCGTACATACTGAAGTCCCTGAAGGGTATCAGGAGATTACCGATGCACAGGTCATTGGGCAGATGGTTGTTGCATGGCATACCCAAGCGGTAAACCGTGTACGTACAATGGCAAATATTCCCGATCATGTGGCTATTGAAGAAACTGATCCACAAACAGGAATTGTCACTATCTACACCCCCGAACAAGTTCGTGCTTATCGACAGGGTATGCTGTATGCCCTTGAAGGCTTTGAGCAACTCCCCTTCTTAGTGACTACCACACCTGAACCAGAAGAATCAGCTCCATGATTGTTATTGGGTTTGATCCTTCTATGTGTAATTGGGGATATGCTGTAGCAAATGTTACAGATAAAGTAACTCCAATTGCATTAGGTGTTATCACTGTAACAGGTGAAGGACGATCCACAACTGAACAGTACATTAATCATTCTGCTAAACTATTTGCAGGTGTGATTGATGTACTTAGTAAGTATTCCATTAAGACAATCATTGCTGAAACCCCAACAGGTTCACAATCATTTGCTTCTGCAAAGTCGTATGCCCTTGTCAATGGGTTACTTGGTGTTTTGACTACTCAAGGTTTTAATGTCATATTGGTAAAGCCTAATGACTTAAAAAATACAGTAGGTAATCGTACTGCTACAAAAGTGGATATGGTTAATTGGGTAATTCAAAAATACCCAAACATTGCACTTCCCAAACACAATGGTAAAGTAGTACTATCCAAGTCTGAACACATGTGTGATGCATTAATAGCAATTCACACTGCAATAAACCTTAATCTTTTTGGGAAACCTCAATCATGAATCTGATCTCGACTATCCAACTGTCTGCTGAAGATGTTGCAACTGCATTGGCAAATCACATCAAAGCTGCATATCCACAAGTACAACCTGAAGTGTTGGTCACAACTGTTGAAGGCACAACTGGTCAATACAGTATTACGGCATCTATCAGTCAAGCACCTGCTGCACCTGCCAAAGCCAAAGGTAAACGTGGTGGTCGTCCACGTAAGAATGCAGTCACTGAAGTTGCTCAACCAGTAGATACTACTGCTGTACTGACTGATCCTGACTCACCTGTTTCTTCACCTTACTTGGATCAAGTAGCGGATGAAGCTCCTGCTGAAGTTGAAGTTGAAACTGCATCGGTATTTGCTGATGCACCTGCTGACGTTTCGTTCATTGATTAATGATGCAGCTCTTTTGGTACTTGTTAGGACTATTCATCTTAGCAAGTACCTTGGTTGTGGTAATTTATCACATTGCTGTATTCATTGCTAAAGTGTTAATGGTTATTATAAGTGCTTCTGGACTTGTAGTAATCTACAATGTTACACATTGGATTATATCCAAACAAAAACCCCCCTAACTAAGGGGGGTTTCTTTATTAGAAGCCTAACAACATTTTAATTGGGAAAGGCTCTGTAGCTGCTGAAGGTACACCAAGAATTGATGGAGTAAATGGATTACCAATACCACCCAACATACTTGCATCAAGAGCACCTACATAATTACCTGAAGCTGCAAGGAATGTTTGAGCCAAAGAAGTAGTAGGATAATTCTTCAATAGATAGAACATAGCTCGTTGAATACGGATGTAGTACTTAGTAAACATCACTAAACCCATATCATTGAGATACTGTAATTGCGGTGACGTAGGTACATCATACGCAATAAACAGTTTATCTGCTAAACGAATACCCTCCTCATGAGTCCCACCTTCACGTAAGGTTACTTGCTTATACGCAACATACTTAGCCATAAAGTCACTAAATTGTGTGGCATTGGATAAGAATTCGTATGCAGGTGTACCTTGTGCCACTACAGCCCATTTAGCGGCTGTCTTAACTCCTTTAGGAATAAAGGCTGTCTTTTGGTCTATTGCATCTGCAAACTTAGTTGTGTATGCATACTCATCTTGACCACTATCCAAATCCTCAACAATCGTAGGCAACATCCCTGCTGCAATAAACTCTTTCAATGGATTACGATTCAGCGAATCATTTACCCGATTAAGCTCATTACGAATTGCAGTCGGATTACCAACACCTGCAAGTAAGTTTTGTTCAAGACTTACCTTACGGCTCATATCTTTACGGTATTGAGTACCTGCACGTAAAGCTTCAATACTATCTTCAACAATACTCTTAGGATTAATACCACGAGCCATGAGAATAGACATATTGTTTGTTTGGTTTCCTAACAGTGTACTGATGTTACGAATAACAATTACGTTTTTAACCACAGCCATAATGTCTTGAATAGCTTGTTCAGCTTTCATGGCTTTAGCTTTAGGATTATTACGCAATAGTACATTCACCATTTGTACAGTAAAGTTTTCAACTGTACTCCGCAAATCAGGGTCTTTATCAAACATGTTACCAATAGTCAGTTTCTGAAAACCAAACACAGGACGTAACAAATCAGTACGGATCATCAATGGTGTCTCACCATACAAACCATTTACGTATGCTTTGGTTTTATCAGGTAGAAGCTTATACAATTCAGCAACTTTTGGATCATCTGAATTAGGACTTACTTCAGTAAACTTATGACGTTGTCTATCCCCATAAGCTGCCCAATCTTTGTAGATCATATCAAACACAGCTTTATTGTGTGTTGGTGTATGACTCTTATCGAAGATACCCCCTTTGTATGTACCTAAGAGAGTAGCAAAGTCATTGTTACGCTCAAGCACACTTGAATCACGTACAGCATGGGACATCTCATAGCGATAGTCCATAATAGAACCATCATTGCGATATACAGGAATCACACTTGATGTTTCCATCCTTGGATCATAGCTGTCTGCTTTAGCGGCCTTAGCTGCTAAGCCTTTACGCATACGAGAAGCAGCTAATTGGTGAGCTACAGCCAAGCCTTTAGGGGTAAGATCATCTTTATTACCTTTAAAGATTGAAGTCCCTTTACGGGCTGTATTCGTGATACTAACTGCTGCTGTAACGAACCGTTGACGTACACTTACATCAGTGGCATACATTGCACGCACATCACCTGTAAATGGGTCATTCTTGTCCATCTTCAAATCAGCTACTTTCTTAAACCCTAAGCGAATCAAATCAGCTTCTTCTTCTTTAGAAGTAGCAATTGAAATCTCTTTATGTGGGTTAGTAATCTCAGGTAAATAACCATCAATCATGTTTGTAGTGCTTGATTGGAATAAGGTATCTTTCGATTCCTTAATCATTGAGCCATGATACTGAAGTACAGTACTCATAGCACTTTGGTTACTCTCAAGTAGTTTTACGATTAATTGACGTTGAGATTGATCCATGTACCTAATTGCATGAAATGCTGCATACTGATCAATCAAATTCACAACATCTTTAGCTGCAACATCATAGTAGTTCTCCAAACCTACATTACGTGCAATAGCATCACTGTTTTTAGCAAGAGCTGTACGGCCTTCACCTTTAATTTGATATATTGCTAAGTCTTTAGCACGTACTTTATACACCTCACTATCTTCATATTGATTTAACTCTTTAGTTAATTCAGCAATAGCTTTGTCAACAACAGCATTAGATTTGAAAGCTTCAGTAATACCTTTAATACCAATATGCTTTAACATGACTTGCATGTTAGTACGCAACATACCTGCACTAATTGCATTACGTTCCTCTTTAGTCAACTTGTTATCAAACAAACTTAACAAGTCAGATTTAGTAACGTCAATTAAACGCTTACGATGTTGCTGCAATACGTTGTGCTTACGAATTAAATCATACACAGCTTCACGCATTGTACTTGGTTCAGCAAACTCAGAGAGTAATTCAGCAGCCATACCATAAGGTTTACCAGAATGCCAAAAGTCTCTCCAATCCTGCATAACTCGCATGTCTTCCATGAAGTTACCACGGAGAATACTTTGAACTACTTTAGTACTTCCACGTACACTACCGCGCTTAGACTTAGCCATCCCATTAAGTAAGTCTGCACCTTTCTTACCAAACAATTGACCATAAGCATTACTTACTGCTTGTGCAGAGCTGATCCGATCAAGCACCTGATTAATTAAACCATCTTTACGTTGGTTCTTAATCTCAATAAGTTGCTTAGCAAGAATAGGTAATTTACCACTTGCAGTATCAGTACGAAGTGTACGGGTCAAATAACCATTAACCCAATTCATAATTGAGTTGATAAATGATGTCAGCTTTTCATAGTAAGATTTTTTAGTACTGCTACGCTCCCGTGTACTTACTACAGTATCCATAAGCTCACGCACTTCTTTTGAACCAAGCGAAGCAGCAATGAACTTAGACATGTAGTCACTACGACCGTTAGATGCATTACCTTCAAACAGTGCATTGTACTTGGCATTAGCTAGGGACTTATCGTCTTCAGTAGCTGTAGACCAATCACCTTTATAGAAGTCTTCAGGCTTGAGAGTCTTACGAGCATCCTCATAGACTTTGAGCATCTCACGATATACAGGAGTGTTAAAGCCACCATCTAAAGCTGCCTTGATACTGACCTCAAGGGACTCAATTACAAACCGTTCTTGAGCTGTCAGGTTAAATCCTACACGACCAAGGCTACTGCTATAAGGTGCTTTACCTTCAGTGACTAAGCTTTCCCATACTTGAAATGGGGTGTACTGATTAGTGTCATATCCTTGGATCAGGCTGTATGCCCCTTGTACTGCACTATTAAACACTTCTTTCAAATGACTGTTGAAATCATTATCAGATGTTGTGTTCAGGCTATCAAAGATGTCAGAAACACTATAGCTATCTACCTCATCCACTGCTGAGAACAATAAATCCTGCTGTCTAGGTTTAGCAGTAATATTCTGATTCACTACCATCAGAGATGTACCATTGTAAATCAAAGAAGCCAATGCTGTGTTATCACTTGGCTTAATACCTAAGTATTTCACAACACTATCAATAAACATTCGGAATATTGAATTAGCTTCAAAACGTCGATTAGTAACCTTGGTAACAGGCACTTGCATCAACACTTCTTGGAATACTTTGGAGCTAAATCCTACCGCTACGAACTCATCTAAATTAGTCAAAGCGTATTCAATGATAGCTTTTTGCTTATCATTAAATGTGTTCTGATTTTTTTCATAGAAGTCTTTAGTAGCTTTCATAGTTTGAGTTAATTCTTTAATTAACTCTTTAGCTTTAGCATCTTTAGACTTAATGGCAAGAACCGTCAATGCATGTACGTACTCATGCAAGATTAAACCACTATTGGCTCTATCAGCTCTAACTACAATTACAGCTTCGCCATTACTATTGTAAGTGTGAAGACCACTATACTTACCATTTTGCAATTGACTAATATCTACATCAAGATCGTTACTTGCAGTATTAGCATCTACCACATATACCTTAATATCTTTGCCCAATCCTTTATTGATTAGGGCAACTAAGCTTAGTTGTATAGAAACACCATTTGTTGCTTTAACTTGCTCAGTTAACTCAGGCAACAAATCCCCCATAGTAATAAAACTACCAAGTGCATCAGTCAACTTTTTAGTAAAACTGTTCTGTAGTATTACAGGCTTTGTAGTAGGTTCAGCTTGTACTACAGGTTTAGTAGGTTCAGCTTGTACTACAGACTCATTTACTTTAATTTCCTCAGTAGGTTTAGTAGATGTATCCTGTTTTACAGGTTTATCACTAAATTTATTTTTATTGTATTTAGCATCTTTTAGTTCCTCTTTTAAGTACTGTGGAATAATGGAATCTACTAAGTCTAAATACTCTTGACGTTTGATTTCTAATTTATCAATTTCTTTAAGCAACAGGCTACGGTCTGCATTAGTCAAAGCATACTGACCCCCTTCAGTACCGTACTGATTGACGTGCTTAACCTTAGTAAGATTACGAAGCTTAGCAATATCATCATTAAAAGCATTATTGACAACTATCTTCAAAGCTTCAGCAGTTGAGTAAGATTCTAATTCCAATGACGGAAAGAACCCCTTTTCTGTTTTAGTAAGTGTATAAAGTGCGTTATACAGAATAGTATTGCGATCTTTTTCACTAAACAGGTTACTTTCAAACATACCTTTCAATGGTGCAAAGAACGCATTCAAGGATTCACTTGCTAAGTGATAACGAGATAGCACTGTAGTAAATGCCTGATTCTGAGTAGTAGCCATCTTCACTACTCCAGTAACAGATGAACCATTAGCATCATGGTGGTTAGTTGCAGCTACACTACTTGAAGTAGTAGCAGTCACAAAAGCATCCATTGATTGAATTAAAATAGCACTGATACCAACGCCCTTTGGCTCAATCACACGCTTAGTCACAGGTGTATTGTACGTCTTACGAGTACCCAACATAGGTGCTTTAGCAAACACATGATTAGATGAATATTCGTAATATTTGTCACGCTTAAAGTTGTAAGTACGGTGAGATGCTTCTGTAGCATTATTACCATTAAACACACTGTTAGCACTACGAATCGTAGAGTCATAAGGTAGTAGCCGACTAACAACTTCAGCTTCCATTGCATCGCTCATTGGCTCAAGACGTACATAAGACATCTCACCATCTTGCTTCATATAACGTGTTGGAATATTCAACTCGTTTTCTGCTTCAACTACTTTATACATTGCTTCATACAATGCACCAAATAATTCAGCACCTACATTCGCTAAGGTAGTGACTTGCTTACGGCTATCAATCAAATCACCTGCTACTCTTTGCAAAGCAAACATAGTAGCTTTACCACGTAACTTACCATCTAATTTAGCAACACCTTTTACAAAGTCTTTTGGAAACACACTATCTAACAATTCTTCTTTAGTTGCATTAACTAAATTAAATCTAGCAAGTTGTGTACGATTTGCAATATTAATGAGGTCTACTAATATATTTAGATTATCCTCAATAGTTTTCATACCTTCAGGATTGTTGATGTTGTCTTCAACAGCCTTATAAATCATATTAATCAAGTTATATGAAATAGCCCGATTAATTGAACCAAAAGAAGAACCATAGACGAAAGGTGTAGTTGCTACTTTAGCTCCTTTACGACTACCAAAATTCTTATCAAAATAGTTTGTAATTGCAGCAAACTGTTCAACAACAACCCTTAGGTAATTATCTTTATCTGCTGCAATACTAGAGATTAGATCACGCCATATTTCTTTTTGAGCTTCACCAATCTGCTGATAAACGTCTTTACCGCCTTTGGCTCGATAGCCTACGTTAGTGACTGTATCAGTATCAAAACCATATAAGCCACCTGCTTCAAGTAGATTGGTGCTATACGCTCCATAAGCTACAGCAGAAATGATAAGGCCATTGGTCACACCGTCAGACTCAAAGGCTAATGAGGTAGTGAGCTGTGTTCCTGCTGCTTTAGCATCAAAGTAATCTACAAGGCTATCCAAGGCCATGACACTTAGCCCTGCCATACCAAACTCACTTACAGCTTCTTGGATAGCATTCAGGTCTGCTAAGCCACCATTACGCATCTCACGCATGGCTTCTACACCTTTAGCCACTACAGGACTTGTATTGATGTATTCCAAGAATGATGGGATATACAAACCTGCTGTAGTCTTATCAGGTGTGGTGTTAATAGTGAGTGGTGCTTCCTCCATGTTTGCCCCTAGAGCAAGTAAGTAGTAGCCAAAGGATGTAATAGTGCCATCTGCATTGAATGGGGAATCTATGTCAATAGTGACCGTATGATCTTTAAGACCAATCATAGAGCGACTAATCTTATCAGCCTGTTCATTTAAAACAGTGGCATCAATACCAATACGGTTTACTTCCCATACCCTCATAGGCATGTACATATCAGGATAAATATCCCCTTCAATTGAACCAAGGAAATCAAGGTTATTGTTGATACTACGGATGATCCCCTCATTGATAGCCTGTTGCTCTAAACGGGTACTAATGTGCTTATCTGCAAGCTCCTCAATAGGTACATACCCAAGTAGTCTTAGCAATGCTTCTTGGTTCAAAGCACTCATAGTCTGATAGAAGTTGACCATATTAGGATTAACTGAGTAGGGCTTGGCTTGCATACGCTTAACTTTTTGAGCCAAGTCAAGTGGAATCTCAGTACCTGTACTGCTAATGGTTTTTTGACTTAATCCCTTGATTGGTTCAAATGAAGGATACCGTAACTCATTCTCAGTACCAAATAATGAGTTCATCAAACCTTGAGTGCCACGAGTAACATCCATTACACGTTTTACAAATTTATTTGGTTCATTATTTTCCCAAATAGGCCTTGCAAGGTAAATTTTAGCATCTGTATTATTTGCAAGTAGTGGGTCTTTCTCAGCTTCCTGCTCTGATTCATCAGAGATCATATTAGCAAATTCTCTAAACTCACCTACTGAATATGATGTTTCCTCAAGTAAATTACCATCAAGCATAAGTACGTATGCAATCGTACCTAAAGCACTTTGCAATTTATCTTTACGAGTTGAGCTTAAACCTTTATCAAGTTTAAACCCTAAAGACTTGTATGCACGCTCACCTAAACTTTGAATAATTTGGTTAGTGAATTGACCTGCATCAGTAAACTCTTTGAATACTTCAAGCGGAACAATAGCAGTTTCTTTAAAACCAAATAGTGCTGCTACTTGTTCCATGTTGCGATAACGCTTACCACCATTCTCAGCTACCCAACTAAACATAGAAGCTGTAATAGCAGTCTTGATGTTTTCATCAATAGTACCATCAGGATTAATCAAGTATTGAATCCAATCCTGATATTTGAATTTACTATCAGCACCTTTATTACGAATAAAAGATTCAATCTTTTTACTATGTAGTTCATTAAACTTACTGAATGAAACCAAAGCATCTTCCTGTTTAGGTGTTAATGCACCTAAAATACTTGCAGCATTTGTCAACAAGTCTTCTTTGAGCCAAGACATGAAGTCTTTATTAGCTGCAAGAAAAGTAGACTTAACTTGTTTGAAGCTTGCAACTAACAAGTTTGCTTTTTGATAACCCGTCGATTCAGTACGATTATCTTCTTCAGATAAAGCACGTTCAAACTCTTTATCACCCTGCATGGCAGTAAGGCCATCGACTACATCTTCAATTACTGGATCAACCGATTCAGAAGTAGATTCTACAATAGTTGTACTCTCACTATCTGTTGCAATAGTCTCAGGATCGGTATTTAGGTTTGCAGTACCTACATCTTGATCATTTACATCTTCTTCAAT
>JACCDG010119070.1_pt1 | contig 12656 bp, 16 predicted proteins | sample 7442471 | NCBI WGS metagenome assembly JACCDG01 (sample SAMN15323444, study PRJNA562643) | freshwater metagenome | isolation source: river surface water | place: USA:Blue River Watershed | collected 2017-08-17 | reverse complement strand
GTATTCTTTGACATGTTCTTCAAGTTGTGCTACTAGTTTAGGACCCTCTGTGTATTTTGTACCAATGAGGTTTTCAATACCCATTGTGTCCATTACTTGACCGCCAAAGCGTTCAGCAACAATCCCTGTGCGGATACCTTTACGTGCCGCATAAACTGCCGCACTAGCACCAGCAGGACCGCCACCAACAACAAGTACATCATACTCCTTGCCATCAATGTCGCTGACATCGGCTTGACTACCCATCTTGGCCAGTATTTCTTCTAGTGTCATACGACCACTGCCAAATGTTTCTCCGTTGAGTTCTACAAATGGCACGGCCATGATATTTTTACTTTCAACTTCTTCTTTGAAAGCAGCACCGTCGACCATGGTATGTTTAATGCCAGGATTCAATACACTCATGATATTCAGTGCTTGAACAACATCTGGACAGTTGTGGCAACTCAAACTAATGTAAGTTGTAAACGTATATTCGCCACGGATGTTCTTGATCTGATCAATAACCTTGTCATCAATCTTAGGCTTGCGTCCGCTGACCTGTAGCAGAGCCATGACAAGACTAGTAAATTCGTGTCCTAGTGGAACACCGGCAAAAGTTACACGATCGCCAATTTGAAAACTAGGTGTACGTTCGAGTGTAGCCTGTTCGACTTTAATTCTTGTAGTCATACTGGCAATTTCATTTACCAGTTCTATCATTTCAGCATTGTCACCTGCTGAAATTTTAATCGTAACATCTCCTTCCATCATCTGGAGATATTGTTGTAATTGTTGTTTGATCTGTGTGTCCAACATTATCGTGTTTCCTTTGCTATTGATTTATAGCCTTTATAAGTAGGATGAACACCGTCCGGACTAATTTCATGTTTTCTAGAATCGATTACAATGTCGTGATATTTTTCTGCTATTTGATTGACTACTTTACGTTTATCATCTTTAATCGCAGGCAATATCCAATAGACACGATCAGCTTTTACTAGCTGTCTCAGTGTATTCAATTCTTCATAGGTGTTCATACTTTTAAAATCATTAGATCCTAAACTGATGATCACATTCTTAGCTTCTTTGTGATATGAGTTAGTATACAAAACATGCCTGTTTACATAGTTGTAACTGTTGATACCACTTTTAGCATAGGTTACGCATTCCTTGCGGATCTGTCCTATTCCAACTGCAAGGCTATCGCCTAAAACTAAACATTCTAGCATGTTATCCTCAAAAGATTTTATAAAGTATAATAATTTGTAACGTGATGATAATGACCGGTGCTACTGTTCGTAGCAACTCCAAGCGATAATGATATTGTTTGATCTTACGTTCAAAGTCTTTACCGGTCATATATTCTCCTATTAGATCTTACCTACTAGATCTAAACTTGGTGTCAATGTTGCGGCACCTTCTTTCCACTTAGCAGGGCAAACTTGACCTGGGTTAGCGGCCGTGTATTGTGCGGCCTTCAACTTGCGAAGTGTTTCACTTATGTCACGAGCGATCTCGTTGCTGTGTACTTCAGCTGTCTTGACAACACCTTCTGGGTTGATGATGAATGTACCGCGTAGTGCTAGACCTTCTTCATCAATGTGTACATCGAACCCACGTGTCAATGTATGTGTAGGATCACCTACTAGTGGGAAACGTGCCTTGCCAACTGCTGGACTAGTTTCGTGCCAAACTTTATGGCTGAAGTGTGTATCAGTTGTAACGATGTAGACTTCTGCACCTAGCTTTTCAAATTCAGCATAGTTGTCTGCGGCATCTTCAATTTCAGTTGGGCAGTTAAATGTAAAAGCTGCTGGCATGAAAATGAATACGTTCCATTTGCCTTTTACAGACTCGTTAGATACTTCAACGAACTTGCCGTTGTGGAATGCTTGAGTCTTAAACTCCGGAATTGGTTTGTTGATCAATGACATATAATTCTCCTTTGTGTGATGTGTGTCATGTAGAACCTATCGTTCTATGTGTATATTATATATCCTATTAAAAAGCAAAATCAATAGGTTTTTTCAATAATTATTTTAATATCGATAATAGAAAAAATCAATAACGTTTAGAAGGTAGTTCCGATATTGAATGTGGTGATATTGTCAATCACAGGATCTTTGGTATAAAGATTAGTTACTCCCAAAATCATTCCTTCGTCGAATTGGTAATTTAGTTCTGTCCGATTTCGAACATACTGCTGATCAGCCCAATCGATCAAAAGTTTATTCACAAAAGTCACTCGCTTGGCAACTTTATATGATACCCATAATGAATTGGAAACTACATCACTCCATCCTAGATTATGATCCATCTTTCCTACAGAAAACTCATTAGAAATTTTTGTTCTTTCGGTTCTCAATAATTTATATCCGTAACCGATACTAAATGAGGTTCTATTAGAATCATCTCTAAACTCGTCGTGATCATAACGTAACCAACCGATAGCATAACCTTTTTCATCCAATGCATAATTTTGTTTAAACGAAAAATAACCTTCATTTCGTGTTCTTATGCTGTTTTTTTCGTTATAGATGTAATTGGCTTCCAATGCATGCTGCCACAGACCGTATTCTTTAGAATGATCTACGGCTGCTGTTAAAACTGAACTGGCATCTTTTACTACTGTACCTCCAACCGTAACTTTACTATCTGCTTGTGCTGTAGGCAGGAGAGCAGATAGTATTATTGCTAATACTATTTTTTTCATCTGAGATTCCTGTAAAAGAAAAGGCTACCGAAGTAGCCTTACTATTTTGGGTTATAAGGTATAGCTACCCCAGACGTGCAGTTTTTTAGGCTGCAAGTGCGAACTGCTTGCCAGAAACAGAGTTTCCGGTGAAGCTGATCGCGCTAACGTCAAATGAATCGTCGTTTGCGATTACTTTATTTGCTTGATTTACGGTCATCGCCTACCGTGTTGCCGTCTCTACTATCTCACCCTGTCGAAACCAGGTCACCCCCGTCAGAAGCACACTAGTCCACGTTTCATGTATTGAGCAGTGACCTTGTTTTCTACTCTCAAATAACGATTTAGTATGCTTCTGGTGGAGGTGGGCGGAATCGAACCGCCGTCCAGAATGCCTTCGCTTTGAAGGAATTACAACAATTCTATTATTTAATCCAACCTATCTTTTCCCCAGCATCTTTGCGTCGATCGTACTCTTCTGGAGTATTTGGATATCTCCAAGCCCAGATAGCTACCAACGCCATAAACACTGCGGTTGAAATTATACCGATGGGTTTTACACCACCTGTCCACATTAGTATAAGACTTATTGACATCATTGTCAACATCAAATAACGAAGTTTCTGTGGAAATACTCTTTTTTCATTCCAGTTCGTAAGAAATGGTCCGAAGATCTTGTGATTGTAGATCCAACGATGCATACGCTCTGATCCTTTGGAAAAGCAATATGCCGAAAATACAATAAATGGGCTGTACGGTATACCAGGTGTTACAACTCCGATATAAGCCAAGCCCAAACTGATAAAACCCAAAATGTTCCAAAATAATTTTTTCATCTATCTGCAAGGTCTATTAGACCCTGTCCATATGTACTGTTGTTTAGTAATGTAAGTATCTGCTTTCTGTTACCAGCCTTGTTAAAACTGATATGGATCCAAGGTAAACCTGTACCTGTAGTTTTATATTCTAGCAACAATTGATCAAATGGCACTAGATCTTTGATGACCTGTGCTATCTGATAGTAATCAGATTTCTTTACTCCGCGGAATTGGAGATCAGCTGCCATACCTTTTGGGTGTTGGCTGTTTGGGTTACCACTTGGTAATCTCCAGGTATTGGTCACAAATGCATTAGAATATCTATCATAGATAGGTTCTAAACAGTTTATTGATAATAGTTTTAAATTACAAACAATTTCTTCTCTCGATAATCCACCAACAGATGCGACACTTAAAGGATTATCAAATGCGATCGCAGGTTTCCTAGTAAGGCTTTTTACTGTGAATCTTGGACTAAGAGAAATAGCTTCGATTGCGGTTAAATCGCCACCGGCGGCTGTGACTGTAGCTTCTATCCCTCCGCAGTCTGCACTAGGAGTTCCTGTGAACTTGCTAGGCTCTACTGATGTGTTACCTGTTGGTGCTGGAGGCGGGACTGATTTTTCTCGTTCAGTCTTGGGTACTGATTCGAAACGTGCTGCTCCTGTTCCTGGTTCTACTACATCTTCTTCATCAAACTCAACTACTCCTCGTATACTAGGAATATCTTGATCTACGTCATCCCCGACAAAAACGTTTCCGCTGCCTCCAACACGAACATTTCCATCTTGGTCAGCATTATCTGTATAATTGACTTTGACTCCGTGTGCATATACTCCGCCACTACCATTGGCTGTGGATGTACTACCTGGGGAATAACTGACTGCACTACCATTCACAGAAACTAATAGTGTATTCGCATAGACTGTTGAGTTTCCGTCAGTGCCAACGATCTTGCCACCTCCGCTATTTGCATCAGTCAATCGTTGTATTGGTTTAGGCATTAGGCTAGAGTGATACCTGTGGTACCTTGTAAGTATTGATTAGCAAATTCTTTGTCGCTTGCGGCTACTACTGTGACCGTAGCCTTATTCAGTTGGATGTCTTTTTCTGGACTAACAGTAAACAGATATGGTACCATACCTATTCCTTTTGGTCCCATACTCAACACCAATGGTTTGGCTAATTTATAGTGTGTAGGTGTTTCCTCTACTAACTTTGCTACTAGTTCTTCACCGCTGGTTAGTTTAATTGTTATAACTTCGCCTACTGTAACGCCTTTATCTATCAACATTTATAATGCTCCGTCTCCGTAACCTTGACTTTCTTGTTCAAAGTATTTTTTAAGTTCTGTAAATCCACCGATAAGTTTATCGTCTAAAAAGATCTGTGGAACTGTTCTTGCTGTTGGTACTGCTTCTAATAAATCTTCTCTGGTAAAACCATCTCCGATTTTACGCTCTTCAAACGCGATTCCCTTCATAGTGAGCAATGCTTTAGCTTGGTCACAAAAAGGGCAGTGATACTTGCTCCAAACAACTGCTTTCATTCTCTTCCTTTCAACTTGAATAAATTATTGCACCGTTCTTATCTGTAACTCGAACTAGTAACATACCTTTATTCTTATATTGAAGAGCGGCACTAACAGCGGCTTGTTCGCTGCCATAATGTCCTATTGTGGTCCAAGATTCGTACGGTGAATTTCTTTTAAACTGTGCTTTATACATATCATTATATAGCCGGCAATTCATCGTAGTCAAGATTATCACTCATGACTCCGATTACATAATTCGTGCTTTCACTTTCTTGTAATGCTGTTTGTTTTTTATGAGTGTCGCTGTGCTTGTTAAACCAAGGAATAGGACTGGTTTTTGGAGCAGGATGATTGTATTTCAACCCAATTTCTTTTAGGGCAGCGGCAGCTGTATAATCTACAAAATCTTTAAGTATATTTGCATTCAATCCAATCACTGGTCCTTTTTTGAACAAGTATTCTGCCCATGCTTTTTCTTCACGGATGACATCCATGTATAACGCATAAACTTCTTCTTCGCATTCTGCTTTAACTTTAGCAAAACGTTCATCTTCTTTGACTACTTGATTGATCATCCAAGCAGTCCAACCCTTGTGTAGCAGTTCGTCTTGTAGAATTAGGCTGATGATGTTGCCGTTGCCAATAAAGATCTTGTTCTCTACCATGGCTAGACTTGTAGCAAAACTTACCATGAAGCGGAATGCTTCTAACGCATAGCTAGCATGTAATGCCATATAGATAGCTTTAATGTGTTTCGCTTCGTCGATCTTTTCGCCTGTTTCTATTAGACAGTTGATCAAGTGTAATTTATCATAGTATGCACCAACACTACTTGCCATATCAACAATTTCTGCTGTATCGTGAATCGTGTTAAACACTTCTTTGGGCACGTTATAGATATTACGGATAATGTGGCTGTAACTGCGACTGTGAATGTTAGTTTCAAAGAATGTCCAGTTATAAATCAATGCTTCTAATTCTGGAAGGCTTACGACCGGAGCAAAGACTTGACTTGGGCCGCGACCCTGCAGACTGTCAAGAGCAGTTTGGCGGAGCAAGTTACTAGTGAATATGTGTTTAACTGCATCTGATGCTTCCTTAAAATCCTGTGCGTCTTTGGTTAGACTAATTTCTTCAGGAACCCAAAAGAAGCCACGAGCAGTAGTTTCAAAATTTTGTAATTTATTATATTTTACTTCTTCAAATCGTTGAATGGTCACAGGTCCTTCTGGATCTAAGAACATTTTACGATTGAGATAATCTGTTTTTGTTTTTAAATTATATTGTTGTTGACTCATAGTTTACATGCCTCGCAGTCTTCGGTGTCTTCAATTAGTTCCCTTTCATTATGGAACCCATTGTAATGTACTTCTGGTGTTTTATCTTCGTGTTTGGCACCTGCTTTGTTGATCAAACTATAATAGAAAGTCTTGATACCCCATCTGTGTGCCTGCATTAAATTTTTAGCTATCAATGTAGTAGGAACTTTTCTTTCTGGAAAATTAGCAGGATTGTAGAAAGTATTTGTACTGATACTTTGATCCACATAGACTGCTAGAACTGCTGCTGTTTTTAAATAACCGTCGCAGTCTTTTTGTTCCCACATCAACTGATATTTGTTTTTTAATTTTTGGTAGTCCGGTACAACCTGTGTAAATGATCCTGCTTTGCTTTCTTTAGTACTGATCAAGCTCATTGGCATTTCAATACCATTGGTAGAATTAATAACAACAGAACTAGACTCAACTGGAGCAATAGCCATGAGAGTAGCATTTCGTACACCATATTGTTTCATGTCCTTTCTTAAAGGTTCCCAGTCAAGTTCTGGTTTGAAGTTAGTCAATTCATTTACACCTTTGGCTCTTCTCTCCCAAGGGAAAATTCCTTTACCATAGAATGTCTTATCAGAATCTTTACATGGACCACGCTCTTTAGCAAGTTCAACAGTGGCTTCTGTTAGATAGTATGCTTGATGTTCCATCCAGCTTTTAACTTCTGCTAGAGCATCTTTCTCACCATACTTCAAACCTTTCTTGGCGTGCCAGTAGGCTAAATTAGTGACACCAATACCTAGTGGTTGAATCTCGTCATTACTGAGTTTGCTCTGTATTGACAAGAAGTCTTGATAGTCAAGAATGTTACACAGGCTACGCTGTAGAATCCTGCAGGCTCTACGCATATCCTCTGGGTTCCGGAACGCACCCCAGTTGATAGATCCCAGTGTACATAACGCTATGCGTCCTTCCTCGTCGTTTAATCGCTTAAATGGACGGGTGGGTAATAAGATCTCACAGCACAAGTTACTTTGATAAATCGTGTGATACTCTGGATCAAATGGTCCTTGGTTCATTACATTATCAATGAATACTAGATATATTCGCCCTGTATCTGTGCGTTCTTTCAGTATACCACTCTTGAAAACTTCTTCTGCTGATAAAACTTTCTTTCTTAGACCTTTTTGTTTTTCGTATTTGACATAAAGTTCTTCAAATCGTTGTGTGTCTTTGTAGAAAGCTTCATAAAGATCAGGTACTTCATTAGGATCAAAGAAAGTAATATCTTCTTTGTTTTTAAAACGGCGCCAAAAGAACGCTGATAGTACAACGCCGTAGTCCATGTGTCGGACACGAGTTTCTTCAGTTCCTTGATTATTTTTAAGGACAATAAGATCGTCAAACTGATGATGCCAAATAGGATAGAACACTGTAGCACTAGCGTTACGGATACCACCTTGACTGCAACTCCTTAAATCTCCAAACCATTTCTTTAAAAATGGGATCATGCCAGTGTGCATGATTTCGCCACCTCTGATGGGGCTACCTAGCGGACGTAAGCGTCCAATCTCTAAACCAATGCCTGCACGTTTGCTGGCATACTTGGCCATCATTTCGCCCGAAGCAAAAATAGAGTCCAGATCGTCGTCGGAGCGAATAAGAACGCAAGATGAAAACTGCTTGGTGGGAGTACCCAAACCAGCCAATACAGGTGTAGCAAGGGTAAACAGGCCATCACTAGCCGCATTGTAATATTCCTTTATGTAACGTAAACGAGCAGATCCTGGTTCTTCTTTATGGAACACTGTAGCAGCAGCTACCATATAACGGACCTGTGGTGTTTCATAGATTTCTTTTGTAGCACGATTGCGAACAAGATATTTCTCAATCAACTGTTCAATAGCCGCATATGAATACTGCTCATCTTTTTCATGATCGAGCATGTCATTCATCTTGTTCCAATCTTCTTCTGTATACCAATCGAGTAACTCTGAGCTGTACAAACCGATGCTGACATTTTTCTTTACGATGTCATAAAGATGAGGTGGCTCATATTGACCATATACGTCTTTTCGAAGCATGCTCAGTCTTTGCTTACCTGCTACATATTGATAGTTGGTATGTCCGACATCGGGATTATTTTCTACATCGATTAGATCTACAATGGCTCGAAGAGTGATTCCGTCAATCTCTTCAGTTCTAATACCATCATAGAAATGTAATTGTGCTTTGATCTCAATCATTGATTGGCTGACATCGGCGATACCTTTACAAACTTTCGCTACCTGTGCCTGCCACTTTTCAATCATCAATGGCTCTCTGTCTCCGTTTCTTTTAATAACTGTGATCGTCATATTTCTTCTCTTCTTATTATGGAACTGATATTTATTTGTTGCTGTTTGTGGAATAGAGCTTATTGGTTTGCAATCCCTTCAGCTCAGATACTTCGACTACCTCTTTGTAACGATAGTTCAAAACATATTTGTTATCGACTAGTAAAAAGTGGCAGTGTGTCTTGTCGGGTAACATAGACATATGTATCTCACAATCGCTTTCCATAAACCGCTGAGTTAATTTAAGAGTATACAGCATTCCAAGAGCGATAGCAAGATCATCAAGGCGCTCATCCAAGACTAAATGCCATGGATCGGGCCATTCTGCAGGATTATTTTCGTCCAGATATGAACTAACAAACGGTGCACGACTCCAAAAATCAGCTAGGTCTTCTAGAGGTTTTTGGCTAGTTTCTAAAGTATCTCGGAATCTCTTCCATTCAGTTAGTCTATCTACGCCGTGCGCATCAAACACCGTAGGTCACATCAAAGGAGATAGTACCTACTGCGCCAGTGGCTAACGGATTCTTGTACGACAACACTATAGTTTCAATACCGCTGTCTCCGGCATTGCCTCTAAGGCTTGCAGTAAATTCAAAATTAGTCATCATAGCTCCTCCTTCTGATATAACAAACGATGGTGAATATTGGAAGTTATCAGTTACCGCAACACTGCTGATGTTATCTTCACCGGCGATGTCGTCACCAACTGATAACCATAACTGACCTTGGCGAGTGTGAACTCCCAATCTCAGTGTATAGTTTATTATAGTATACTTGTTAAATGCACTTAAAACAACCAAAGGTCTAAAACTGTCTGACAAATATACAGGACTATTGACTCTGTCTAACCATTGAGACTTGTCACTGTTATATGCTTCAACATAAGATGCGACTGACGATACGGTGCTTGGATTCAAAGCAGCATTTTGTAATCTATTGCTCTTGCTACCTGATACAATGTTACCAGTCGATTCACCGAAGTAGACCATAACATCAGTCGGTGATGCTGCTGTTCCTGTGCCATTAGCTACGTTTTTAAATGTACATTCTTGTATGAGTGTATCAAATCCATTTGTGGCCCTGAATGCCTGTCTTGCGATTTCTTCAAATGTGCTGTCTGTGATTTTCCAAGCATTAGATTGCCCGGCGACACCACTAATGTAGATTGCTGTGTCGTTGTTATTGAAATTACATTTATCGATAACAATATTGGTTTCAAATGAAGCCGATTGCACACATTTTATACTGATACTATTTTTTTCAAAGTCACAATTTTCAAATACTAAGTCTGTTACTCTAGTACCAAATAAATCGTTAGCCCAGAAGATAGCTGCTGCTTCAGATGACAACGATGGTACAGAATTTCCTAACTGATATTCTCCTAGAAACTTCATATCTCTAAAGACACTGTTAGTCAAACCTGTGCAGGCCAACTGTCCTGTGTTTCTAAGGATTGTAAAATTATTAAAATAAACGTTTGATGGTCTATTGGTACTGTTAAAGTCGATAACTTCAAGACCTGTGCTAGTTATAAATCGTATGTTGTTAGATCCGATATTTAAAATCGATCCATGCTTTGTTTCACCTTGCAGTATAACTCCGCTAGGCACACGAAGGTCGCTGGTTAAAAGATATTCACCATTGGGAATTAGCAATACCTTTTTGTAATTAGTGTTGGCATTTCTAAATAACTCAGTGAATGCTGATTCAAACGCAGCTACGCAGTCTGTTGATCCGTCACCGATCGCTCCGAAGTCGGTCACAGAAACATATTCGTCTAATTTATTTTGTAGTGTTCTAGAAACTGCAAATGTTATACTGTTGTCGTCGTTAGCAAACTGATAGCTGTTAGCGAGATCTAGTATATTGTCGTGTTCGGTAAGGATCTTAGTGTTGCCAACATATGGAGCTCCTTCAGCAACACTACCATTACCTATGAACAATTCTTGGGTATCTACAGCCCACGCAAATTCTGCCGAGCTTAGTTGTGGGATACCACTGTTTGAGTTCTTTTGTCCTCTGCGGACTTGTATTTTTGATATCTGTACGACAGCCATAGATTTATACCCTTGTTAGGGTATTTATCTACTTTGGCTATAGTATTCTTCAACCTTGTTGAGCCAAAGATCCTGATATTTGTTAAAATCGCTGGGCCAAAGATCAAACTGCTGATATTCGCAGTTGCGGCTACACATAAACACATGTCCTTCGCGGATGTCTGTGCCGTAGACTTCATTATGTGCTAATATATAAGCCACCAGCTGGATTTTGTAATCCTCAACCCATTCTTCTTTTTTGGGCTTGTTGGTCTGCTTGTAATCCATCACGCTAGGATTATCTTTGTAAACTCCAACTAAGTCAGTTGTGCCAGAGTATAATCCCGGAAAGTATAGGCTTTGTTCCATAGCCCACACTTCTTTGACACTAGATAAACCATTTTGTATAATCACATCTGCCATTTTGTTGGCCTGTACGTGAACAGGATTGTTCCCGGGCTGTCGCTGTATACCTGCAATAAATCTTTCTAGATTAGCATGCATGGCAGTACCTACGCCTGCAGCTTCTGTAGTGATCTCTTTGGCTTTCTGCTCACCTACACGTTTCTTCCATTCGTTTAGTGCTGTCATATCTTTAGTCGCACTAAGGATAGTAGTAACGCTAGGCAAGCTTTCTCCGTCGGGAGTTAGGTATACACGTTTGCGTGTAACAGGATCATTTATCTGTTGACAGTTCTTATATTGGAACTTCTCAACAAATGGTGGTGGGGTAAATTGTATAGTCATATTGTGTAATTATACACAAATTGTTTTAGGATGTCAAACCTTGATTCCGGCTTGATTTTGAGATAATTGTTTGGCAGCGTTTGCGTCAGCGATCTGTCCCACTACTTCTTCGCTGTCTTTGCCACCATTTGGCACAGGTTCTGTAGCATCTCCTGGCTCTTCTGCACCCGGAACATTGAGTTCTATTCCGCTGCTGTTGAAATTTTTAACTAGCTTTTGGACAGTAGTACTAGAATCATAAATCGATTTGAAAGTTTCGTAATCGGCAGCAAATTCAAAACCACTGTCGTTGGCTATCTGTTGTAAACTATTCCAGTTTAGTTTAGCTGGGGTTTTCTTTGATGCGGCACGACCTTGGAAGTTCCTAAGTATCATTACGAACTTATCTATTCCTGTGTCCGAATCTGCAAATTCAAAAAATCTCATCCTAGTGCCGTCAGTTCTTTTTGTAGATCAGCCAGTTCTTGTTGCTTTTGTTTGATAGCATCTTGTATCTGTTTTTTCTGATCGTTTCTTTCTTTAGCTGCCATTGCTGCCTGTGCAGGATCCATACCTCCGCCAGCCAGTCCTGAAGCTGCTTGAGCAACACCTTGGCCTACAGCCTTTGCACCTTGGGCAATAGCACTTCCTGCGCCACGTGCTAGAGCAGCACCTCCACGCAGAGCGGCGCCACCTAGTGCAGCTACACCTCTGGCTGCTAGACCTGCGCCTGCTGCAAGAGCTGGAAGTATTTCGTCCAGCTGCTTGTCATCTTCTTTAAGATCAGACAGTCTCATATTATCCTGCTAGAACTTTTAATAGTTTGTTTTGATAATTGATGCTTTCGCGCTGCTCACGACCTGCATCTTCTAATCCACCAGCTGCTGGTTCTGCTGCTGCGAATTCATCTTCGCTACCGATCGCTGGTTCAGCATTCATTTCGTCAGGTGCTGCTGCGGACATATCATCGCCACCACCTTCTGCGCCTGGTTCTGCACCTAGCATACCAGCTGCTTGTTCTTCACCTGTTAGTGTGCGAACACCAGTAGCTAGAGTTTCACGTGTGGTCTTTAGATTTTCTAATGCTTGTTGGATAGCTGGAGCTACGGCACTGATAAAATTCTTGGCCTGCTCTGAACCCATCTCGTCACGGATCTGATCGCCTAACTGGAGCAATGTATCATTCTCCATACCAGAAAGTTCTTCAATCCATCTGCCCACTCTGTCTACCATTGTCTTTGCGGTTACGATCGACTGG
>JACCDG010358613.1_pt1 | contig 12660 bp, 20 predicted proteins | sample 7442471 | NCBI WGS metagenome assembly JACCDG01 (sample SAMN15323444, study PRJNA562643) | freshwater metagenome | isolation source: river surface water | place: USA:Blue River Watershed | collected 2017-08-17 | reverse complement strand
TGATTGATCCTGATGCTGAACTACCAAAGTAAGCAAACCAATATAAACCTTTTGTAAGTGCAACCGATAATCCTGTTACTGACTTAGGACCTGTAGCAACTAAATCAATAGTTCCAGTGTCAACTAATCTTGTAGAAGGTTGGTTATTTGTTCCATTATTTGTATAGATACCAAGCCTACAAGTAGATGAAGCTGCCCCAGCAGTAACTACATTAATACCCATCCTTGTAACTGTGATATCTTGGTCTAAGTAAAAAGGCACATATCGAATAGTATTGGCCACATTAGTAAATGAAGCTCCAGCAGGATTGAATATTCCATTCGTAAACCAACGACCTGCCTTACGCAATTGCATAAAGCTTGTCATTTTGCTATTAAATGTACTCCAATCAGTGGAGGATAATAAACCTGTAGTGCTTGAACTTGCTGTGCCTACAATCGTAGCAATAGATGCTGTCTTCCATTGATTACTTGCTGAATGAAAATATAATACATCATTGTTACTCGGAGTCTGAGCTTGTACATCATGTAATTCATCTAACTCATATCCATTCTGCACACGAACATACATACGACCAGCTGATCCTGGACTCGCAGTTGTTACAAAGCCAAGATATACTAAATGATTAGGAGCATATGGCTTTACATTAGTAATAGCTCCTGCTGTTGCTCCTAAGAATACAGGATCTCCATCCGCCCAAGTAGGAGTAGGCAAAGTGCTTAAGCCATCAAGCAATCCTTGTAGCATGATAAATCCTTTCTGATTCGTTGCAATGCTTGTTGACATCACAAGTCCTACTGTCTGAGCAGAAGTGCTATCTCCAGTGTTATTAGCTAACTTGACAGTCATTCTATCTCCAGTACCTCCAAATGCATAAACAGGCTGACCTTTAGTGATTGTAACACTATCAGCATTTGTAATATATGCAATGATTGTATTTGGACTTGTACCGATGCATTGGAAGGCAGGAATAGTTGAGTTATATACTACTAACATCTCAGAGCCATCTTCAATATCTCCGCCTATCACTGCTCCATCATTGTTACGATATAAGTCAATTGCTCCAAGTCCATTGATGTTTAGCGTTGCACCTGTAGTGTTACCGTTGGTAAACCTAATCAGATAAGAATCTCCATCAGCATAGCTTGTTACACCGCTAATAGTTACCGTATAAGTATCCGTTCCTGATGCAGTGCCATGTGGAATTCCTCCTCCACTTGTACCTCCTCCTGCATAGTTTTCTATGATAGTCTTAATAGCATTGTAAACAGCAGAGGCCGTTCCTGTAGGAGTCGTAAAGTCAGTGTATGCAATGGTCCATGATTGGCGGTAAGCATTGTTCTCAACCTTGTGAGATGTTAATACTATATACTCGCCTTGCAACTCAACTGAGCAATAGCATTTCTTGTAATAATAACTACGCAAGCCATCATTCAATTCTACTTCCGTAGCACTATAGTCAGTTAGTGAGTAGCTCATATTAGATACTTAATGCTCCAGAAACTAATGAATAAACTCCTCCTACATCTAATATAGTTCCATTACTGATATCAAAATATTCTCCTGCTGCAAAAGATAATTGTATATTCTGATGTGTTAATTCAAATAATTCTGCTGATCCTGAATTTTGGTTATTGATTAAAGTTAAAGCAACTGCAGTTTCAGGAAAATAATAACTATATGCAGTAATACTATCTCCTGAAGATGTATCAGTGTTATAATTATCTACTACTTCATAACTAAAATTTAAAAATCCGTTTGCTACTGTTGCTGCAAAGTTTTGAATTCCTTTTGCATATATTATTGATGCTGGCATTGTGTTGTGTTTTTAATTTATTTGTCTTGTTTATATGTGTGTTCTAATAGGAGCATATACTCCCACAGCGTTATCTTATTACAATTTACTCCATACCTCTGATTCAGTATGGTGCGTTGAATGAATCCATTCTCCGCATTCTTAGCCATTACATATCCTGCAGCTTCATCAATTGATGCCCCGCCACCTTGTCTATCACTGACAAACATATCGCTAAATCTTGCTCTGATAGCGTTGGCAACGGCACTATATCCTTTAGCTGCATCACGATAAAAAAATCATTGACATCTCCTGCCTCCTTCCAGCGTTTGATTTTCTCTTTCGCATACTCAGGATCATAACTATATGGACTCTCATTCTTATCGAAGAACGCAACCGAAGCAAACTTATAAATCAAGTCAGTAGTAGGTACTACGAAATCCAATCGCTCCTTAAGCATCGCAACTATCTTCCACAACTCACTCACTTTAATCTGCTTTGGATCATTCACAATCTCATCAAATCGATCAATGAATGTTTGTAAGTGTTCCTTCTGCAATCTCATATTCCATTCTTCATACACCTGGAGTGCTGTCAGTCCTCTTGATGAGAACGTATTGAAGTAATCTTTGATGCGATAGTACTGTACTCCGTTACTAATGAAGGCAGGCTCAATCACATGTCCTTCTTCAAGTTGCCATACTGTTTTGCCTGTTATCTTTGTAGATAACTTAAGCCAATTGTTTTTCAAAGTAATCTTTGACTTCTTCAATAGCTGTTTCAGCTTTGCCATATCGTTTTATTCCGTTTTTTATTAACTCCCATCTATCCCACTTATCCAATTTAAACTCATATCCATCAGCACGCTTCCATCTGTAAGCTTTGCTCATGCATGAACATCTGCCTCTTGGCTTAAATCCTATGCCTTGTAAATATTCATCAATAGCCTTCATCGATTAACTTCTTATAAATAATTGTGTTCACTGCTGCCAATGCACAAATATAAAGAACTGCTTCCAATATAGCTGACTTCAAATCAGTCCAATCAATAACACTAATCAAATAAGGCCATGAATGCACAGAAGCCATGCAAGTTACACAACCTGCAATCGGCATCCACATCTTGCCCATGTATTCCTCGCCCCACTCGCTAAACTTCTCGAAGATCATTCCATCTTCAAAAGCCAATCTCAATCCATTTATATAAAGTGAATTGAGTAATAAGAATAATAGTGTTTCTTGCATTAGCATTAGTCAGTTACGTTTACAGTTGTTTTAAATGTTAGTGTTGCACAAGTGTATTCCACATCGTTAACTATCCAGCTTACAGGATTTCCATCGGAATCAACAAGAGTCAAAGTGTAGAAGCTATATTGGTTAAACATTCCTGTTGTTGCAAACCATTGGTAAACTGATAAACCTCCTGCCTCACCACTTGAATAAGTGCCTTGCTCCCAAACTACTCCTGATGTATTATCAGTGTAATAAGCTGTATAACTACCATCAGGTAGCCCAAGATCGAGAAAGAAGCTATCATCACCACACTGAGTAAGCTGAATAAATTGACAAGTGTTGCATACTGTGGGCACAGCAGGAGCTGCAGCCTCCCACACTACAGCATAATTAAATTCTTCAGTTTGAAATAATAAATAATAATGGATGATCTCACTCATTCCATCAGTCATATTGCTAATGGTAATCGTTACAACCGTATCAGTTCCTCCATTCCAAACACCAGGCCCATCTAAATTATAGGTCATCGTTCCTCCACTACCACTAACATACGATGCATAACTATCTAATACATCAGTAAATGAGCCTCCAAGCATACCAGTGCCTGCTCCTGCCCATTCATTGTTAGATAAATAAATGAATCCATTAGAGTATGAAGGTAAGTTACCTAAGTCATTACCTTTCAATGTGAATGTTCCTGTTTGTGTTGCCATATTGCAAATATACTAATTAAAGAAGCGAATCCAATCACGATGGAATGAATTACAATAATATCTAAAGCAGTCAAGTAAATCCGCCTTGCGTAAATCACTCTGCCTATCCTTGATGATATCTCCATCGCCATCTACCTCAACATACTTCAAGTCCTTAATCAGCCACTCACATGAAGGATCAATCTTTATGCAATAGTTCTGAAGCAAACTATTCACAAGCACTCTCGTATCTCGGATGGATGGATTCACTGATGGCTGCTTCATCTGTGCTCTACCTAATCTCAACTTCGTAGCTACTACATCATAATATCCCAAGTTACCTTGAGTCAATGCTGACCTGTTCGCTCCTGTGCTATCTCCAGTAATAATAAAGGATGCTTTAGGAAAGGCCACTATAATTTGATCACATAGCTGATAGATATCAGAGTTCTTTAGATAGAATTCCTTAACCACATGGATACAACCGTTAATCTGTTGTACCGCTATGCATGTGATAGGATCAACGTTGAAGTCGAAAGATAAGTATAAATGCTGACTTGAGTCATACTCCACAGGATGGATATGTTTAGTATCAAAGGCATAAGCAAAAGGATTATTCGTAACATCGACATCTTCTGCAAGTATCTCACATCGGAAAGTAAGCTCATCCAGTTGCTCTCGAAGATGATCCACTTCCACAGGATCAATGTGAGGATTATCATAAGTGCTAAGGTTGAATGAGGACCAGCTTGCATCATCATCTCGTTTGAATAGTTCCTTGAAATATGTTTGCCCAAACTTTGGAGTACTTAATATCCACGCATCTCCTTTGTAGTCTATCAGTGTTGCCATGATAGTCTGATTCCACGCCTCTCTAAACTTCTTAGCCTTCTCAGCTTCATCAATCACTACTCTCGCATACTTCCGACCTCTCCCACTATCAGGCTCATCCATACTCCAAAAGTCAATCACTCCGCCTGTGATCAATCGCATCTGCTTTGTCTGTTCATTCTTAGATTCAATCACGCTCTTAAGTGCTGTCTTAAGTTCAATCCAAACATCATTCAAGTCCTTATAAGTCGGAGCATAGTATGCACATGGTAAGCCATCAAGAGCAACCTGCGGAAGCAGTTCATTTACTGCCAGTGTAGTCTTGCCCCACCTTCTACCAATCTTCAATACATTATACCTGGACTTATCGCCAAGTACTTTAATCTGTCCTGAATGAAGCTCCTTAAGAGTTACTGTTATCTCACTCACGCACTACTCTGATTGTAATGTTATTATCATCGGTCTTAATCTCTTGACTGCTCATCTTCGGATGCAGATAAGGCAAGATATCAGTAATAGCCTTGAGCCTATCCTTAGGCTGAAGTGCATTCATATCAGCAGCGAACTTGTACAGGTCGTATTCATCAAGGTACTCCTTGAAGATATCCTTAATCCAGTTCTTATCTCCTATCATTTCTTTTTCTTTAGTTTAGATGGCATCTTCTTCCAAGCTGCCTTACTTGTTTTCTTTGCAAACTCCTTAGCTACCTTTGGATTAGTTGCGTACAATAATCGTGCTTGTGCTTTGCTTTTGAATGGCATATGCTTTATGTGTTATAATGTTTTAACGTACCATGTCGGACCATAATCAGACTTATATCCTGTATTGTTACAATATCGAATATACTTCCAATAATAGCCAGTGTTACTATCCAAGCCATCAATAACAAAAGTCTGAACTGAGTCAGGCTGTGTTACATTGTACCAATAAGTATCACTTGGCTTCTTAATCTTAACCTGATACTTAACTCCGCAACTATCATCATCAATGTAGAACAACAATCCATTATATCCAATGCTATCAATGACTATCGTAGGCACTAAGCATTCACATAATGTGCTGAACTTCCTAATGGTTGAGTAACTACTCAAGGTTGTGCTGTCTTTCGATGCAATCTGATACTCATAGTCAGTGCTGTAATTCAAACCGAATACCTCTTTACGATTGGTATCAGCTATTGCTATCGTTCTCCAAAAGTTTAAACCAACAGGCCTAATCCTTATCGAGTAACCATTAGCACAGATGTTCTTCTGCCAACTAATTACAGTGCTCGCACCTTTAGGAGTAGATACCAAGAAGGTAGGAGCTTTCAAGCATTGAGCTGATGCATTGATAGTTAACAGAAGTAACAGCACTATTCTCATATCTCGCCTTCTTCTTTTAGAATCTTCTCTGCCCAGCGTAGAGCAGGCTCGCCTCCCCAAAGCAAATAACTAATCGTACCGCATACCTCAGTATCTCCTGGCTTGTAATACTCAGCCGCTCTGCTCAAGTAAGAATACATACGCTTAATAGTTATCAATGAGATAGGATCTCCATTAGCTAACTGCTGTGCTCGTACCTTACCAACCTGAGTTGCACACTTGTTATTAACTTCTTCGTTTAGTTTAATGCCTCGCTGTGCTTCATCTCTCACAGCTTGCGGATAGTTGCTCCATGACTTTGCCATACTACAAAGATACTACACTTTAACGTTTTTACTGCGATACTGATAGAAGTATAAGAAATCATCTATGAATACATCATCAGTAATCAAACCACTATCAGCTAATCGCACAGCATAATCTTTGTCCTCTCCATGATTACTATCAGCATATCCAATCTTCCTCGCAATCTCTACCTTAACAGGATTCAAGTGATTCAATGGCCTATGGAAGATGTAACAATCAGAGGACCTGAATACCTTATCGATGTATTTAAGACCAGCACGATGCACGAACTCAACAGGCTTGATGTTATTGCTTGTAATGATACCACGAAAGCCAATGCCATCAGGCAGATACTTCATCTTGCTTAAGATAGAGTTCACATAATGAGAAGGAACTAAATCATCATCATCAATGAAACTGATATAAGTAGTCTTACAATCATTAAGAGCTCGTTGCCTCTTGTTGCCGATGCTATCAGTAGGATGCTCGAATACTTTGACTTGGACCTGATCATTAAGCTGTGGTTTCAATCGAGCCATTAACCTATCCAGGAATGGCTTCCTATTTGGAATTGTTAACACTGCAATGGTCCACAGTTTCTTCATAGTGGGAACTTATGTTTAGCTCGTTCAAAGAATATCTTCTCGCCTATCCTCCACGCTGTTCTGCTGTTCTCGGATTGGTAAGTCTTATCATATTTTGACTTATTCACTGAATAGTGTCTGTGCTCAATCAGTATATCAGTTCCGTTGTAGTACATGCCATGACTCAAGGCCGTTGCTCGTAAATCATCATCAGCAAACATACTGATATAGTCAGGATGATACATGTATCCTAACTTCGCATAAGCTTCTCGATTCATAATCGGAATGGTCATCTTCTTGGAAGTTATGCCATCATCCACTTGCAGCAATCCTGGTCCATCTATCATCTCAAACTTGTGGAGGATTCTCTCATCCCAAAGTTCAGGACTCCACATATCATCCGATACCAAGATCATTATCTGACCAGCACAAACCTTTGCACCTTCATTCGATGCCTCAACCATATTCCTTGTGTTGGCCGTAATAAGCACAGCATCTGAATTAGTAAAGGTCTGATGGTACTGCTCAAGCGATGCATCCTTTATCGATAAGCTAACTATCCACTCATACTCATGATCTCCTGAAGCAGTATTCATCCAGTGATCGTAACACTTCCGAGCCTGAACAGGTCTGCCCAAGCTCGGATGAATTAGTGAAATAAGCATTTTAAGCGTTTTAAGCGATTAACTTATTAAAAAGGTAGGTCAGTGCCACCTTTCGTTCCAAAGTCGTTTGTAGCGTTCGTATTGCCGTTGGGCATGGCTTCCTTCGCCTTTATGTTTAGGTAGGTTTCGCCTGCCTTTGTTTTGGCAACCCAAGCACTAAGCTGGAATTCCATGCCATTTACCTTAATCTTGCCTGTGTAATCAGGATGGAGTTCTGTTGTCTTCTTGTTGTTCTTGAACAACGAGCCTTGCATTTCTTTTAGTTCGTAAGCCATTTTTTTAGGTTTTTGTAAAGTTAAGAATTTAAGTTGAATTTGATGATAAATTATTTACTGATTATTAGTTACTTATCTCTTTTAGTGATGAATTTCAGTATAGAATCATATAAAAGGAAAGTATATAAAAAAAAATAGGTAAGAATAAATACTAATTTTTTTGAGGTTTTTTTTTCGCAATTCATCACTTATTCTAGAGAATCAATGAGTTATGCTTCATCATTTGGTGATGATATTTTTGACTTCATCACGCTTTTTTAGGATTTATAACGAAATGAGCACCCGACTTTGTAGTTTTGGTAAAGTATTCCCAATGCCAATAATCGCAGTAAGCCTTAATCCATGAACTAATCTTACGATTTGTAACCTTGATTGAATCATGATCAATGGCTCTAAACTCATTGCACAACTGTCCAAGTTCGTAATATTCTCCATGAATAATCTCCTTAAGTCTAAACCATTCGATGAAGGCTTCAGGCACTGAGTTCTTCAGCTTCTTAAGGCTCAAGTTCTTATTCTCAGGCTTTGCCACTCCATGCATTAGGTATTGATGCACGCACCACATCATGAAGTTGTCGAATAGATTCCATTCCGTTTCAGACCAATCATCATATAGATTGTGGCCAAATTCATCACGAGGCGAGAAGTTAGGCTTGTAGTACTGCTTAAGTTCTATCTCGATTCTTCTACGTTCATGCGATGCTCCAGTGCCTTGAATGACATAGTTTGAGGTTATAAGAAGCTTAGGCGATTCTTCATATGGAATGTAGAAGGAATCCTTGTTCTTCTTCTCGACTTCAATACCTTCAGTGATCATGGAGAACTGCTTCTCGAAGTCAAAGAATCGGCTCACATCTTCCAGTGCTATGATTTGCGTTGACAGTGTTACTCGCTGCCATAGGAAGGATTTAGATGCGTTGAATGACTTGCCATCCATAGTTACCATGTTCTTGATCTTGGATAGGCCTTTAAGGAATACACCTTTACCTACTCCGCCTTCAGGATTGTCGGATATCACTTCATCAGTAAGGATAACAGCACGAGGATTCGCAGGATCTTTGAAGTTGTGGAGGATGTATCCGATAGTACGGCACATATGATGGAAGCGGTCCAATAGTGGAGTCTTGGCTTCATCAGGTATAGTTTGGAATTTCTCGGTGCTGATACCTGTTGTGATATTCCATATGAATAGAGCGAACTCTGAATGCCCGAAGTTATCTACATCAGATATGAGATTGATATCTCTGTTAATGATTTGGTCCTTCCATATGTATCCACCTACCTTATCATTAGCTTCTATGCATCGCACTCCTTGAGCATCTATCTCTATCCAAGTGTTCTTATAGAAGAAGTAAGCAGTAGAGCGTGAATCACGTAACCAATCGATATCGTGAGGCTTAAGCCATTCGAGCATATCATCACGCAGGTATTCTTTGTTTAGCTTACGCATGACCTGAGATTTGATTATATCATCGCAGTGCTTTGCATTAGCTGACATGTACTCACGCACATAGCCTTTGATTTCAGCAGATGATATTTCGGATATCTGACACTTGTTATCCTTGATCATTATCCAATCCTTCTCATTAATCATGTATCGGAATATCTTATTATCCTTATACCAATTAGTAAGGATATCATTATCGATAAGCACATGTCCTAGCTTGTTCTTCTTCCAGAATAAGGATGCGTTAATCTTCTCTTGTGCTGCTTTGATTGCTTCCTCTCCAATGTCAGATGATAGCTTATCTTCTTCTTTGAGTGCATCAAGTATTTGCTCAGGAGTATAATCGTGGCGGATAAGATTCTCAACCTTGTTGACTATGGTTGAATCAGTAAAGGATTTAGTCTTGAATTCGTGAGCATTGGCTGCATAAGCTGACTTGACAGTCCTGCGGATTTCTGATTCATTGAAGCCTTCATCTGCGAACTGGAGCGTTTGATACACTGCTTGAGATTCTCCAATTCCAAATCGATTGAACTCACATGCTAATATGTAGCAGGCATTGTTACGGTTACCTTTAGAGAACTCTGCTGAGTGTTGCTTTAGTAATCGCTCGATGATCTTATCTTCTGAATTGACATAGTACGGATTCCTTGCCTGTTGCTTCTCATATTTGACTTCCTTCTTTGGAAGAAGCTTGTAGAAGATTGGAGCATCAGGATTAAAGTACATGTTAGGATCATAGGATAGGTAGCATCCGCGTGATATGTTCTTGCATTTTTCATCAATGGTAGTTAGTCCGAAATAGTCAGATAGTGAAAGATAGTACTCGCCATGATCCTTGATGTTCTCAGGAATGCGGACAAGGACCTTTACTCCTGTTGCCGTTGGAGAGATGAATGCAGCGTAGATAAATTCCTTCTTCTGCATGATACTATCAAATGATTCATCATCGAAGTCTAAGCAGATAAGTCCTGAGTGCTTAATGCAGTCCTTATCGGTACGCTTTAGGAATGTACCTGACCAGCATATAAGAGGTAGATGCTTCTTCAGTTCCTTCTCTTCAGCTTCAGTAGGTAGGCTTCGCAGTTTTGATATGATATCAAGGTGCTTGTTCTGCTCTTGATTCTTGATGCGATTGAGCATGTCATCCACAGACATAGTCCATCCATGCTCTACCTCGAAGTGGGTTTTATATACACTTACTTCCATTCCCAGCCTTCAGGATAAAAGGTACGAGTTTTAGTTCTTTGCACTGAAGCTAGGATATCGATATAGCTAGGTATTCCCAAGATGCTTCTTCTACGAATGAACTCGCAGAATAGGTTATAGTTTATTCTCATTCTCATTGTCAAGTAAGTTTTGGTTAAGAAATTGAGTTTCGTAGTTAGTTCTTCTTACTCCATCAGTTGCTCTGATGTAATCGGTTTCAAGCTTGCCAGTGTTAATGATTACCTGTGCTACTTGAGCGATTGTTTCAGCCTTCTCGATAGTCATTGAGTTTGGCTCTTCATCCTTGAGCATTTCGATTACTTCAAACAGATGATTCCTTAGGTCGTTGATCTTGTTTCTTGCCATTTTTGATAGTTTTTTTAAGTTTGGTTAGTACTCTAATGGTTTGTTTTATTTCAGGAGCAAGTCTATGCAAAGTATTTCGTTGCATATTTTCTTTCCTGGAGATGCACTCAAGATTGTCAAGCGTTACATTGAGTGAATTGCGATCCTTAAATACAATGATATGATTTTTTGGAATAGGACCATATGCATCTTGATAAATTTTTACATGAAGTGGCATCCATTTAGCTTTAGACAGTCTGATGTAGTAGTAATTTTTCTTTGACTTATCATGTCTTAAAGTAATTGCTCCATCGTGTTTAGTATTTGGAGGTAGGCCACCTTTTTTAAACTGTGTACTCTCCATCTTCGCATAATTCTCAGGACTGATGTAATCTTTTGGACTTTTGTCCTTATTCCAGGACTGATGTCCTTTCGTGAATCGATGAGCCTTGCCAGCTTCAATCATCTTACCTCTACCTGATAGCTTCCAATTGTCAAGATATTCTTTAGTCTTTTTGACATTGAATCGAGATACTATACGATATACAATCTCAACAGTTGTGTTTAAATCGGCAGCTATTACTTTGGTATCTTCGGTAGGATATCTTCTTATGACTTCATCAATAAGGTTTGTAGTGTACCTTGCCATTTGCTCTGAATCCTTTAAAAACATTCTTACGATTCTTTCCAGCTACATCATAACTAACATGCACCCAATCAGGATTGGTATCAGTTCCAAACTCCCATATTAACTGATCAAAGTTCAGATTGAATCGAATGTAGTTAAACAATTGAGCGTTGGTTACTCCATTCATTGTTCCATCAAGGTCTAAGTCGAATGCTTCGCCTCTCATGTGTTGAGAGCTTCCTGATGATCCTGATATCGCTGCATTTAGTTCTTTGCTGCGGAATCCTGATGTGATAGGAATCTTGACAAGGAACTTCTCACAGCACTTATCATAGATGTTAGTGGCTAATGCCTGGAGTGCCATTATTTGCTGTTGGTTAGGCTTATTGTCGATGCCAAGCCTAATGGCTGTTGCTGACTTGCAGCATTCTTCGAGTGTTAGGTACTTTCCGATTACCATTGTTATAGTTTATTGTAATAATGAGATAAATAAGTTCTTTGATGATGTATTAATTTATGACATGATATACATACGCATAATAAATTATCTGCTGTAGATTCTCCTCCATTTTGTATTTCAATTATATGATGTATTTCAAAATGCTTTGGATAAATATTTTTTGGTACTAAACATATTTCGCAATAATCTTTACCAAATTTTTCCATTAAATTTTTATCGTTTTTATCTCTCTTATTTGAATCTACACTTGATTCTAATGGATACCAATTAGTGCTTTTGCAATATTTACAATAAGCAAAAAATTGCCATCTACCTTTAACACTTTCACGATATTCATATAATAAAACAGCATTACATTTTCTACATTCTAATTCCTTATATGTAGTCATAGTTTAGGTTTTTTATGTTCATACCATGCCAGCACTAAAAATATTAGTACAAGGAATGCTACATACATATTGGTTAATATAAATAGGTTGCACATGTTATTATGAGTGATGAGATGTATATGACTTTTGCGATTATTTCATATCGATGTATTTGTTTATACATTCTTCCAAGTGCATAGGAGTTTGGTGCTTGCCATTGTTTTTTGCGAAGCCTTTTAGCTTGCCACTGGAAGTATCCTCCAATGGCTAAGCTAATAAGCGGTAAAAGTATTTTTATCATTGCTTACCTCCATACTTCCAAGCATAGTGATTCACTACGAGTCCGACAAGTAGGCCTGCTGCTGCTGACTTCCAAAAGATATTACCTTGTTTCTTCTTGTTAAGGTCAGCTTTTAGCTTATCCATAGCATCAGTCATATCCTTCTCGTTACTCTCGTATTCTCTTATAAGGTCGTT
>JACCDG010086998.1_pt1 | contig 12660 bp, 10 predicted proteins | sample 7442471 | NCBI WGS metagenome assembly JACCDG01 (sample SAMN15323444, study PRJNA562643) | freshwater metagenome | isolation source: river surface water | place: USA:Blue River Watershed | collected 2017-08-17 | reverse complement strand
ACTTTTTGAGCCACGCGGAGCGTGGAAAATCATTTCGGAAACAGGGCTTTTCGGGGGGAATACAAAACAGCCAGCGCAAAGCGCTGACCGAATTGTTGCTCCAAAAACGCGTTTTGAAATTATGCGGGCCACTCGGGTTAAGTACCCAGGCTCTCAATCATTATAAGGGTATTATAGCACTTTTTCTAGTGTCTCATTTAGGCACATGGGTCAGGGTCGGCGTATTTGAAAATAAGGCTGTTTTGTAAAAAATGAGACAAATAAGACAAGTTTGATTAAATCTCAAACAGCAAACTACTACTTAATATCTTTCAAGTACTCAACAGGTTCTGCGCTTATTATCTTTGGGAATTTTGGATCATTGTTAAATTGCACCCTATAGCAATTATTACGTTTTAAGGTTATACAACCCTCTCCTTGGTACGCTACACATTTCTGCACATACTGACTTGTTTTCTCATCATAAATTTCGAATGTTATTTTCCATAATTCACTAGAGTTTTTTCCATAAACATGTTTTCTGTAAATTCGAATTAGTAAATCTTCACCATTTGGCGAATATAAAGTAGCGCCTTTCTTACTCTCTGTACGTGGAGCTGTGAACTTACCAGACTGAAAACCATAATCAGTTTTTGTCGGATGCTTAGCTCCTTGTTTTGCAAGACTATCAACCCTGACTAAAACAGCTCTTGTTTTTCCTTTTTCCCAAACAATATCCACACGGACCTTGGTTTTCTGTCGCTCCTTTAAAAAGGTGTCCCATAACTCATGATTTTCATATGGTTTACCAATCTCATTTTTCCAGCTATTATCTTTCCAGTATTGAGCATTTTTATTATTTGAATACACATAATCAGAATCCGTAATAATGATTACCCTGGTAAAAGTTCTACTTTTCATCTCTGACTGAACCCATTCTAAGGCACGAATACAAGCCATTAACTCCATGCGATTATTTGTACTTTTAATATATCCCTCACTAAGCTCAAAATTTTCAATATCCATACTATCTGGAAATTCTACAACCATGCCAATGCCACCCTTTCCAGGGTTTGGCATTGCTGAGCCGTCAGTATATATCTTTAATGAATTTGGGTCATACACCCATAGATCATAACATTATCATCATTCTATTAGGAGTGGTATTATGTAAACATGTCAAAGAAAGGGTTAAAACGAATATATAACGACGATTACTATCGTGCTCAAAAATTAGTACATGACCCATTATTTAAAAAAGGGATTAGTAAAATATTGTCAAACTTTAAAAAACTTGGAAGCCCAGTTCCTTTGAAAAGATTTGTTAAATACAAAGATTTTGAGTCTTGGAATAAAAAATACTGGGACTGTTATGCGAAAATAGAATACTCTAATGATGAAAAAAGCAAAGCACAGCTACCTCTTCCATACGGAATTGAGATAGAGAACCTTTTGGAAAAATGTGGACTCCCAAAGAAAGAGAAGAAATTTAAAGAATTTGTTGAAGAATATATTTTTTTTAACAAGAAAGAGTTGACCGAACCATTTTTTGACACAAAATGGATTCTTAACGAGAAAACTAAAGAAATGGAACTTTACATAAAATTATATGCACATACCACAAAGGAACATATAACTGCATTCTGGAGTGAAATTCTAGAAGAACAAAAAATACTTAAAAAACATCAAAGAAATAGAAAAAGTTTAAATCTTGAAAGAGATTTTCATATTTATAATATATATAAAAAAATAAAAACCAAGAGACCTTCTCGTCTTAATAAGGTACAAAAAGAAAAAGGGGTAAAACCGATTGAAATAGAGGTTTGGGTAATTGCAAAGAAAAAGTACCCCCAACTTCCATATGAACAAGTCAGAAAATCAATAGAAAGAATAAAGAAGATCAGTTAGTACCCCATTTAAGCTCGAGCTTAAACCAGTCTGCTAATTATATTGCTATCTGAGAATATATAAACATATTAATAAACAATATTTTTATATATGAATAAAAAGATAGAAGTTACATATGTCCCATTATCAAACCTTAACGCTTCAGAATATAATCCCCGTAAATGGGATGCCGAAGCGAAAGAACAATTAAAAGAAAGTATCACACGCTTCGGGGTTGTGGACCCGCTTCTTGCTAACAGTGCAGAAGCACGAAAGAATATACTCATCGGAGGTCACTTTCGCCTAGAAGTTTTAAGAGAGCTCGGATATACCGAAGTACCAATCGTATACCTAAACATCCCCGATATTGAAAAAGAAAAAGAATTAAATATCAGATTAAACAAGAACCAAGGAGAATTCGATTATGATCTACTTGCTGAATTTGATGAATCATTTCTTGCTGATATTGGATTTGACTCTGAGGAGCTTGATTCAATCTTCGAGGAAGAAATGGAAGAAACACAATTTGATTTACAGAAAGAATTAAACAAATTAAACATAGAAAAAATAACAGTCCAAAAAGGAGACGTGTACGATCTTGATGGATCTAGGCTATGTTGTGGCGACTCAACAATAGAAGCTGATATGTTACGACTGATGGAAAATCATAAAGCAGATATGGTTATGACCGACCCACCTTATATCCTTGATTATTTACATGGCAAGACAAAAAAGAACGGCGAAGCTGTGACAGGCTTTGGTGCCAAAAAGAATCGTAGATATCTTGAAACCGATGTTTTGCCTGATAACTTCACAGAGTTATGGATGGGCAATGTGGCAAAAGTACAAGCTGATAATTTTTCAATCATCGTGTATGAAAACTGGAAGAATATTAGAATAATCTGGGGTGAAATGGAGAAATATTGGAAAGTACGCAATATGATCGTATGGCATCTACCAAATAGAAATCAAGGATACGCTGGTAAACATAAATTCTTTTCAAAACATGATATTGCTATGGTTGGCACTTCAAGCCTTGAAACATCTGTTGATATGAATCCAGAAGATGACACGCTAATACAAAATGAATACGAAACAGCATTATTTGCGATTAATGGTAGCCCTCATTGGGAATCATACGGCAAAGGTAAAAAATATTGTCCAACAGATTTCATTGACTATAAAGCTTCTGATGAGAAGTCTTCAGGACAAGGAATTATTTTTGGGACTAAACCTATCGAAATACTGATTCCATATATCAAAGTATTAACAGCTAGAGGGCAACTAATTCTTGAACCATTCGGTGGTAGTGGCTCAACATTAATTGCAAGCACTAAACTTGGTCGAAGATGTTTTATTATGGAAAAATCTCCTGTTTATGCAGAAGTTATTTTGAACCGTTGGGAGAAAATGACCGGCAAGAAAAGAAAGAAGCTTTATGAAAAATAGAGACGATAGAGATAGGATACTTTCTATTCTTGAAGAGGTTCCATTTATCAGTAATGCTTGTAAAAAAGCAAACTTTTCTAAAGCTACCTTCTATCGATGGTATAGGGATAATAAAGATTTTAGAAATGCTGTAGATAAAGCCCAAGAAATGGGTAGGAAAAACTTATCTGACCTCGGTGAGTCAGTATTGGTAAAAAAGATGAAAGAGGGAGACATGAAAGCCGTACGTCTTTTTCTTGAACACAATAATCAAAGATATATACCAAAAAGGACTTGGTATGTTGAACCACCTAAAGATAAATCAAAGAAAGATCCCTATGATCCTTGTGAAGAATGTGGTCATATTGAAAATCATCGCCCACTCCCAGACGAGGTCGTAGAATCAATGCATAGGGCTTTTAGTAATTTTGGAATATTCGATTATGTTAAACAAGATCTTGCTCTGAGAGAAAAATATGGTGCTCCAGCAAAAGATCCAGAAAAAGATCCGGATAAAGATAAGGAAGATTAGTTTTTAGATAATCTTACAATTCTTAATAAGTACACTTCCTATTGAAACTCCAGACACGGTACCTTGCACAGTTACTTTTTGTCCTGATTTCAAATTAGCAAGTACACCCTGCTCACTATCTCTAAACATACATTGCACCTTATCAAATGCATATGCATCATCAGCTTTAAATGTGATATATGCTTTATCAACAATATCCTTACCGATCGAATCAACACTACCTGAAATCTCAACAAGCTTATCTTTATAGATAGCATCACCATTTACCTCGTTGGCTTTATATACTTGTCGAAGTGTTTCAGCTTCAATCTTAATAGCTTCAACTTTAACTTCTTCTTTTGCAACGGAAGGGGTTTTAGTTGTTGTAGTGTTTGTGGGATCTCCACCAATGGAACCTATTACACCAAGAATGAATAATGCTCCAATAATTGAAAGAATTGGGTGACGCTTTATCCATGATTTACTTTTTTGTAATGAAGATACCGATTCTTTATTTTCTAAATTCATAATATAACTTTGGACGGATTTAATAATGTACCTTTATATGGTAGCAAAAAGCTCCCAGCCAGGTCGGCAAACCCCGTAGAGAGTGCCCATACCCCTTTCGAGATATGACCGTCCAAAGTGAACCCTGACTAGGAGTTCTTTACTTTGGACGGATTTTCGACCATACCCTTAAATTGATTTAAGGGGTTAGGTCTCTTATTAACTTGTAAAAATATTATACCACTTTCAGGGGTATTTTTGTACTGTAGCTTAGTTTTAGGATTAGTGGTAATTAGTTACCAACAGCTAAATTAGCTAATTCTAGCAAAGCAATTTTTAAGATGGTCAAACAATGTCTTAAATTTTTCAAAATCAATATCTTGTAGAGTTTCTAATTCTGGATCAGTAACTTGATGATTTGTTTTTATTTTTACTAACTCTTCTGTACCAAGAACTATTTTCTGCGACTCTATTAGGTTTAATGTTTGCAGAATGGTGTCAGGAAAATATAACTCTAAAACAAAAGAACAATACTGGGGAGACACACTACTGAAATAGATTTCTCGTCCAGAGCATATAGGTATAAAAGTTACACCAACCTTAGAAGATATTTTTAAATTATCAATAATGCTATCTTTTACAAAGTCAGCAGGTTTATAAATTGTACCGTTATAATTATCTATACCAGTCATGTCAGCATCAAATATGCCTAAAACTTTTGAGGTACCGTGTTGAACAAAATAATTCAGTTGTTTCTGAACTTCTCTTGCGCCACCAGTATGTGGTTCATTCGGCCACTTAATATCAAAAAACATTTCTTCAGTTGGGTAAAGTCTTTTCCAGGCATGAGTTATTATTTGTTTGTCACTTTTTCCCTCAACAAGTAGAAGAGGTTTTATTGTAGGCTGTATGGGTACAAAAACTGGCTCAGGTTGTTTGTATCCATAAAACTTTGGCCACGTTGACTCAACGGTATTCTTGCCATTCTTTTCCAGGATAATTATTTTTTCGTCGGTAATATTTTCATTTTGAATAATGAATGGAGAATGCGTTGTAATAATTATCTGAGATTGGAGCACTCCTTGATCATCAGAAAAAATCTTTTTCACAAACTGTACATATTTCTCTTGCCAAGAAGGATGGAAACTTATTTCAGGTTCGTCAATTAAAACTATCCCACCAGAAAGAGTCCCAATATTTTTAAGTAAATAACCTGCCCGAAAAACAATTTGCTTTTCTCCTGAACTAAGAGAGGACAGCTCAATCTCATTATTAAGTGAATCCTTAAAGTAAACTTTTTTCCTATCATTTTCATTCTTTACTCCTTCAAAAGTCTTACCCTCAATCATTGAATCAAAAGCCTTTTTAAATCTGGTTATTCTTTTTGAAGTGTTTGAAACTACGACTGTTTGACCATTATTTAATTCTACCCAATCTGCAGCATCCTGATTATCCAAAGCTTTAATATCTACAAGTAGTTGCGTAATTTCCTGTGATATGTTTCCTGTAGACTTTTCTTTGGGTGCTTTCTCGGTATCTACATCCTTAGAAGTAGTAGCATTTATTTGACTACTAGCAAAGTTTATTTCAACGGTTGAATACACAACCTTTAATAACTCTTTCAATGCATCGCTTCTAACAAAATTATTTCCAATTCCCCCTTGGGAATTGGAAATTTTTATTTGCCCCCAATTTACTTCACCAGAGATATTTGGTCTCAACGACTCTATCTTTAAAATATGATCAACTGTACTTTCAATAGGTCGTAGACTAGTAACTTCTTCAGGCCTCAGCTCAAAAGTTATAGAGATGTCATGATGTTGATTTGTGGGATGTATATTTGTAACAAAATCAAAGATTTCATTCAATAAAGTTGTCTTACCAGAACCATTAGATCCAGCAATTAATACCACGTCCGAAACAATACTGTTGCTTGAAAAATCAAGGGAACAATTTCCTAGAAGTGGATGATCTTTAGTTTCAAATTTCGATATTTTCACATAGCCATTTTAACATAAAAAGACCTTTAAATAAAAAGATTTTCAAGGTCTTTGGTTACCAATACTGTAGCCTTGAAACGCCATAGACTCCTAGTAAGAGTTGTGTCATTAATAGTACAACCCCCTTCCCAATGTTGTAAAATTATGTTTTATAGATATTAGCCCTTCCCAATAAAAGTTATAAAAGTTATAATGGAAGCAATGAAGAATCATGAAAAAAAATTAACATATATTAGCCTCTTTAGTAGTGCTGGTGTTGGATGTTACGGATTCTCTAAGGAGGGATTTGACTGTATCGCAACTGTTGAATTGATCAACAGGCGTTTGGAGGTTCAGAGGCATAATAATAAATGTTTGTATCCGAGTGGTTATATCGCCGATGATATTACAAAGAAATCTACCCAAGATAGAATATTCTCTGAAATTGATTTATGGAAATCAAAACAAGGTATCAAAGAAGTAGACATTCTTATCTCTACTCCTCCTTGTCAAGGAATGTCTATTGCAAATCATAAAAAAGGAAATGAGCTTGCTCGTAACTCTCTTGTTGTTGAATCAATTAAGCTTGTAAATATAATTGAACCAAAAATATTTCTTTTTGAAAATGTTAGAGCATTTCTTTCTAGTACTTGCACTGATACAGATAAAAAACAAAAGACCATAAGAGAAGCAATAGAAATAAATCTTGGTGGAAAATATAATATCCACTATCAGGTTATAAACTTTAAAGATTACGGCAATCCATCAAGTAGAACCCGAACTCTTGTAATTGGTGTTAGAAAAGATATTCCTGAAATTACTCCTCTAGATTTAATGCCAAAATTAAAAGAAGGTGGCACGTTAAGAGATGCAATCGGTGATTTACCATCATTAAAGAAAATGGGAGAAATATCAAAGAATGACATCTATCATAATTTTAGACCTTATTCAGAACACATGCTTTCTTGGATTGAGCACACAAAAGAAGGACAATCTGCTTTTGATAATGAGGACCCAAAAAGAAGACCTCATCAAATTAAGAATGGCAAATTAGTTCATAATGAAAACAAGAACGGTGATAAATATTCTAGATGTTACTGGGACAAAGTAGCACCTTGTGTTCATACTCGAAATGATATTTTCGCTAGCCAAGCAACAATACACCCTAAAGATAACAGAGTCCTTAGTGTAAGAGAACTAATGCGAATTATGTCGGTACCAGAATCATTCAATTGGGTAGCGATGCCACTTAATGAGCTAAATAAGCTTCCAGAAGAAGAGAAGAGAAAAATTCTCAAGAAAGAAGAAATAAATATTCGCCAATCTCTTGGCGAAGCAGTCCCTACTGTTATTTTTAATAGCATTGCTAATAATCTTAAGTCTAAATTTAAATCAATTGAAAGAACTGAGAATCAGATCAAAAAAATAATAGATGATAAAAAATTAGATACCGAAGAAAACCTCAAAGGTTTTATAAAAGAAAATATTAAAGGAGATTTGAGTTACGCTGAATTAGCAAAGATAGTTGAGCTTTCAAACGCTCAGCGTCTTAAGCATGCCGCCTACTATACTCGACAAGATATATGCTTTACCATTATCAAAGACCTTCCTGACGCTTCTAAGTTTGAAAAGCTTTCAATTCTTGAGCCATCAGTGGGAGCAGGAAATTTTATCCCTCTTCTTATAGAGAAATACAAAACTGTTAAAGAAGTAGAAATAGACGTTATTGATATTGATAAAAATGCAATCGATGTACTTAAACTATTACTCAAGAGACTTAGTATCCCAAAGAATGTAAAGATTAATATTATTAATGCTGATTTTCTTTTATACGGTGAAACAAATCTTTTCAAGCAGTCAAAGCATTATAATATTGTTATAGGTAATCCACCTTTTGGTGATATTTCCGAAAACAAAGAGTTTCTTAACTTGTACAAGAAAGATAAATATAATACTGAAACGAACAACCTATTCTCTTTTTTCTTAGAGAAGGCTATTCAGTTAGGTGATATTGTGGGAATGATAATTCCAAAGAGTTTTTTATCTGCCCCCGAGTTTAACAAGACAAGAGAATTAGTATCTTCTTTCGCTATTGAAAAAATAATGGACTATGGAGAAAAAGGTTTTAAGGGTGTAAAAATAGAAACAATAAGTTTGATTATTAATACCAGAAAAAAGGGGTATAAAACACTAGTTGAGTCTTATGTAAAAAATGAAGTTGCATATAAAGAGCAATCATATATATGTTCGAGTGAATTTCCATATTGGCTTGTTTATAGAAATGATTTCTTTGATTCGGTAGCAAAGAAATTAAAATTTAATATATTTACATCTTACCGTGACAGACAAATAACTAAAAAAATAACGAAAGGTAGAGGAAAAATTAGAGTTCTAAAATCAAGAAATATAGGAAGAAACCAAATAGTTAACATACCAAATTATGATTCTTACGTGGATTCACTTGATGGTCTTTCTATTTCAAAATTCTTTAATAAGGAAAATAGTATTTTAGTACCAAATTTAACATATGCACCTAGGGCTTCTTTTCTACCAGAAAATACTATTGTTGATGGATCGGTTGCCATATTAACTCCTAAAATTGGAAAAATTAAAATAACAAAAAAAGATCTTGATTATTTTGCAACTGAAGAATTTACTGAATTCTATAGGGTTGCACGTAATCACGGGACCAGATCGTTAAATATAGATAACAACTCAGTATTCTTTTTTGGAATTAAAACAAACTAAACGTATATCTCATTTATTTTTAATCTCAAATCTTCAAACGTTGTGTTTGTAGATAAATCTAGTGAAAGACCTATATTAACTATATGAATTAAAGACTCTTTTGAGTAAATATCTTTACCTTGCTTAAGAGAGTTTTCAATTGTGTCTATTTTAGACAATAAACATTCTCTTTGGTATGCGCGATCAATTAATTGAGTATGATTACTCGGATGAGCTTTTGTATTGTGTTGTTGAGGTGTTAATAGGATTAAGTTTTCTACATAAGCAGATATTTGTGGAAATTCGTGCTCGGGAAAGATATGGTGAACCTGAGTAGCTTCTCCATTTGAATAACTATCTTTAACTTCACTAGTCGTATGATTCCTCCTAATAATATTCTTTGCTTTTTGTACCTTATACGCTGAAAAATCCGGTTTCTCTTCAATAATTTCTTCTGATTCTTGGCGAGTAACGGCCTTATCTTTTCCTAAATCACGAAAGTTACTACGATTATACATTAGATCTGAATAGGTAAATCTATTCTCCGTCATCTTACCATCCTCTGATCCATTTATCATGTAGTACACGGCAAGTGGGTTTAAAACTTTTGGGAAAATACGTCTTATTTCTGTATCACCATTAATATTTGTATAACCTCGCATAAATCCCTCAAATCTTGTTTTAAGTAATTCAAAATCTTCTTTAGTTATATTCCCAGCTTTTGCTTTTTTCTTATAAGATTCAATCTCTTTAAAACCGCTATCACTTAAAACTTTTTCTATATAGACAACCAAGAATACCCACGCGTTTCTTTCGTTTTGGGCAATATATTCTAAAATTTCAGGCTGAGAAACTTGATAAGTATTTCGTATACCAACTTTTACTTCTTTTAAAATTTTTGCAAAAGCAAGAGTTTTTAATGGCTGAGCAATAAACTTATCATATTCAGCATTAGCGGTTTGATTTGTCGGAGACGGCTTACTAAAAATCGCAACTGTATTTTTCTGAAAATATTGAAAACCCCAAATATCTTTTGTGGTAAACACTGTTTGTGGATCTTTTCCTCCAATAAAGTTTACAATACAGTCTGATATAAAGGTAATCACGTCAGGAGTGATCTTTTGATCCATGTAACGAGAAAACCCCTCGGGCTTCTTTCTAAGATCGAGGTCTATTTGATCTATGTATTCTTTTATCCTTTCTTCAAAGGTCATAGACTAAAAATACACTAAATTTTACAAAAAACCAAGCTATTTTGTTACCAACACTTAGGTATCTGAGGCACCCTAGACTCCTTGGAGAGGTTGCGTCATTAATGTAGTTATATGAAAACAACAGCACCAATTGGCTATGAAATGACTCAAGTAGCCAAAGCACCAATAAAAATGAGATACTGCCTCTATGCTCGTAAATCGACCGAATCAGAGGAAAGACAGGTCCTTTCGATAGACTCACAGATTAAGGAGATGTTACAGCTCGCAGAGAAAGAAAACTTGGAGATTGTAACCATGAAGCGTGAAAGTCATTCAGCAAAAGAAACTGGACAAAGACCAGTCTTTAACGAGATTATAGAAGAAATACGAGCCAAGAAATACAATGGAATACTCACCTGGGCACCTGACCGTATTAGTAGAAATGCTGGCGATCTTGGAAAAATAGTAGACCTGATGGACGCAGGACTACTCGAAGAAATTCGCACCTATGGTCAGAAGTTCTCAAACAACCCAAACGAAAAATTTTTGCTGATGATTCTTGGATCACAAGCGAAACTTGAGAATGACAACAGAGGTGTGAATGTAAAACGAGGATTACGAACAAGAGTAGAAATGGGACTATGGCCCGGAGTGGCGCCACTTGGATATCTGAATCAAAAACATATGGATAAAAAGTGTCAGGTAATAGTTGATCCAGAGCGTGCTCCAGTAATTAAAAAGATATTTGAAAAAGTGGCATATGAACACTACTCAGGCAGAAAATTGTACAACTGGTTACGGCACGAACTTAATTTCTATACACGAGGAAATAAACCACTGGCACTTAGTGGAATATATAGAATTTTAGAAAATCATTTCTATTACGGAACTTTTGAATCTCCAAGAGGTAGCGGTAATTGGTACACAGGAAAACATATTCCATTGATAACCCAAGAGTTGTTTGAAAAAGCACAAGCGCAACTGAAGCGAGATAATATACAAAGAGAAAATAAAGAATTCGCATTTACTAAACTATTCACATGCGGATACTGTGGTAGTGGAATATCAGCTGAAGAGAAATGGAAACAACTCAAAGACGGAACGCATGCAAAATATATCTACTACTCATGTAGTAGAGCGAGAGACAGGAACTGCAAAAATCAGTATATTCGTGAGGAAGATTTAATACTGGAATTACTCAAAATACTAGATAAGGTAAATATCAACGAGTTAGGTATGAGACAAAAACTAGAAGATGAAATAGCACGATTTAATATATTCCAAAGGTCAGTGCTTGGAGCAACTGATAAAATTAAAAACAATAAGGATACTGATATACGAAATTATGCAAAGTATATTTTAAAAGAAGGAATAATTGGTGAGAAAAGAGAGTTACTGGCAAATTTAAGATCGAGGATAGTATATAAAGACAAACAACTTACGCTGATTGATTAGCTTTATCAATTGATTTTTTATAACGTTCAGTTTGCATCATATCAGCTTTTAGCCTATGGTTTTCTTTTTCTAATTTTTTTAATCTAACAATAAAATCATCGGCAAAAACAATTCCCTTATGGTCTTTGGCTATACCATAGAATAAATCTGTAAGCCCCATAATTATATTTCCAATAGCCCACAAATTTGTTTTTACAAGATATTCATCTTCCTCATCAAAGAAAGGTGTCTCAAATTTTCCTGCCTCGGCGTTTAATTTGAAATTATTATGCGCGTAGATAATATTTGAGTGAGCAGAAGATGAATTTATTGAGCCTTTCATATTGTGTATCGCAGTTGAACCAACAGGATAGTTTTCATCTAACCATTTATATCTTTTACCTGTTAGTTTTTGTGATGCATCTAAAATTCCATTTTCTCCGATATCCGCAAATCCATTTTGATCTGGATTTGCAATTGCATAGGCAGCACAAGAACCCGCCTCTAATGTCTGTCGGAGATCCATCATTGCTTGAACATGGTGTAATCTAACAGTCGAAAGCAGGGCTAACATACTATGTTTTTTAATTTGAGATAAAAACATAGCAAAAATATATCGATCAGGGTCAATGCTTTTAATAAAATCACCCAAGAGAACGTTGAATTCAGCTGCATTTATATAATAATCACCATAACGATCTTCAGCAGAAATAACCATCAATTTTTCGCTCTCGAGTATTTCTTCAAAAGTAGATTGTCTGAAATCCATAGTGGGTTAATTATAACAAAAATACACGAATAAATCGTGTATTTTTGTTTTTAATTTAAGTACCTGGGCCACACTACATACATAAGTAAGTGGGTCGACTCCGATACTTTATTATCTTGGCGGAAGTGGTGAGATTCGAACTCACGGTCCGCTTTCACGGACGACTGTTTTCAAGACAGTTGCCTTAAACCACTCAGCCACACTTCCACTTACAACCTTACCTTATTTAAAAGCTTTTTTCAAGTT
>JACCDG011791680.1_pt1 | contig 12662 bp, 9 predicted proteins | sample 7442471 | NCBI WGS metagenome assembly JACCDG01 (sample SAMN15323444, study PRJNA562643) | freshwater metagenome | isolation source: river surface water | place: USA:Blue River Watershed | collected 2017-08-17 | reverse complement strand
TTCTTAGCTGCTACGAGCTTGAGTGAAGTAAGTGTTGCCATTTGCGTTTCCTTAAAAAGTTGTTTGGAAACACAAATTTATTTTCAGACCCCAATCACGAGCAACCAAAAGATGGCGACTGAATAGGTCTGTTTCAATCTCTTCGGATTTTCATATCAGTAGTCCGATGTATCACAGCTACTCTGCGCTGAAAACCCAAGCAGCAGACTCAGGCTTGGGTTTTTTGTACGGCTCTAAATGCGATGCAGCTATACGCCAATATTTATTGCCAGTCTGCTCTTGCATCTGAAGTTCAACCTCGTGCTTCATATCTGCACTCAGTTTTTTCCTAATGATAATTGCGTCGTGGATGTTGGCTATCACCGAACGTCCTTCCTTTCTAAGAACACTTCGAGCAACATCCATCACCATAGTTTCTGACTGTTGATACAGATATGCAACGACTTTTGATTTGCTAATTTTTTTGGTAGCCTTAAAAATCTCTGAAGCAAAAAGCTTTGGCCTAGCTGCGATTGCATTCGAGAACAAGTAGTTATCAAGCGCCTGTTGTTCTTGCTGAAATTTTTTAACAGTTAGATTGTTTACAAAGCGATCACGATCGTCTTTGTTCCAAAAAATCTCTGCCATAGAGGGCAAAGTCCAAGTGCCATCGCTGCTCTTCCATCCTTTGGACTTGAGTCCAGCACCAAAACCAATTGCAGTCAATCCTTGCTTGACTAAGTCAGGCTGTAATTCTTTTGGAACTTTTGTTGAGGAATCAAAAGTTTCATAAATGACTGTTGCCATGAAGTCGCGTTTATCTTCAAGGTAAAGCAGAGATGCTGAAAATGCACGATGGAAATCTTCCTGTATGCCCATTATTGACATGTATTCACTAGCAAATTGCATCTTCCAAGCAATGACTGAGGAACGCACGTCGTACATCCAACAGTCTCCCAAGATAGCGCGACGTAGTTCTTTGTGTACTGATTGGATGCTTATTCCCTCGTAGTACATACGCCCGAATGCACTAGGTTTTTTACGCTGGAAGAAGAGCCCCTTCGTATGCAACGCTACTCCGAGAATTGTTCGCGCTTGACGCAAGTAAAGTGCTTTGTCTTTTGGGCTGAACCTATGTGCATCTTCACTCAGCCAAACAACAAAGCTTTTCAGCGATTGGATATCAACTGGGAGCACATCAAAAACTTGTAAGCGTTGTTTGTCCGTGGTGTAGTGGTAGTAGTCAGGATAAAGACGAGAGAAAAGATCTTGGTTATCATTTTTAGTGCCAGTTAGCACCTCATCTAACTCATCTGACGTCATAGTCGAGGAGATCAGCAAAGCTGGGCCCTGAGCTATGTCATGTATTTCAATCAGCTTGCTAAGCTTTACGCGAGATAGCTGTCCAGTCAGATTGCTACCAAGTTTTACCGTCTCTACTAGTGCTAACTTGTTGTCATTCAACCAGCTATGCAGCCGCGTTTTCTTAGGACCGATGCATGGTCCGTTCTGAGAAAACTCACGTAGTGCAATTACATACAAATCCAGCTTGCGATCTTCTGGCTCGCGATTGGAATGCAATGCCTTGAATAACTGGTCTTCAAGCATCTGCACGTACTTTGCAAGCGCCTTCTCTGCGCTGTTGGCAGGTTTTGGAAAAGCTGCTTGTAGGGCTTTGAGAACCTTGGGATTGACTTTGATCTGGAACATTTCGCTTATCTCACTAGTATTTAGCTTAGGTGTGCTTAGTCAGATCACGGAATTCTGATGAGGAAAAAGTCACACTCTTATAGTAGTAAATTTCAAAAGATTTGGTTATGAGCCAGATATGAGGAGGAAAGACCGGGGAACCCGGACAAGTCCATGTCTCTTTCTGGCACTTTCAAGACCTGGATTTCGGATCGGAATCGGGGCTCGCATTACCTGTCTGCCTTTCGCGGAGTTTTTTTGTCAAATACAAGATCAACCGCGATTTTGAGTCAAAAGTTAGGTTTAGCCCCGTAGCCCCGGTCGCGAATGATGGATTCTTCGAGGCCCTAAGCTGGGGCTATAGACGCTAAATCACCAGGCTGAATCTGTAAGTACTTCCCTAAAATTTTTCGCAGCGCAGATTTTTATGGGCGCAGGACCTATTTCTAGACAGCTCAGAAAGGCGTCAAATCAGCCCTACAACGCATTATTCTTACACTTGCAGCTTTGGTATAAACAAAAAAATATATGCATTTAGAAAAATTTTTTGAGCAAAAATTGCTGAATAAATGTCAGATTAAAAATGCTAAACCCAGGCAAATTTTTCAACCTCTAGCAAACCAATTGGAAATCGAGCGATTAACTTCTCAAGTTCGGTTTGATCGATCAGCTGCACTTTATTCAGTTGTGCATTTTGTAATGCGTGACTATTGAAAAATTGATTCGACAACCCAACAAGCTTGAAGGCAACGCCAGGATGCTTTGCCTCATAGAAGGCCCTTCCAGCAATTAGCTCCTTAACCGTATCCCATCCATGCTTGTAGTCATCAATGCTTGAAGTCTTAGTTTGAATGAGAACCCCTTTGTCACCAGAAATGGCCACCACGTCTACACCGTTATCACCTGAGGGGGGGGGTGCAATAAACAGTATTGAACCCTTGCTTCTGCCATAGTGCTGCAGCAAGACCTTCGAATAATCTCCAGTCCATCTGCAATGCCATATCAATGGAAACCTTGTCATCCACTATATTTTTGTATTCGTCGGGAACGACTTGGTCGATTGGGAAGTCTGCAAAACTTATGTCAGCGGCACCGTTCAATACATCGCCAGCCAAGGAGCGTTTTGTATCAAGAAGCTGATCAAGCCTCTCATCAAAAGTCACGAAGTCGCCACCACAAATCACGGGATAGTAAACGTAAACATCTTTAGCTTGTCCGATTCGATATGAACGATCTGTTGCCTGATCTTCCTTTGCTGGATTCCAAGTTCGCATGTAGTGAATTACGTGGTTTGCAGCTTGGATGTTTACGCCAAAACCAACTGCAACTGGCGAAAGAATAATGACGTTGAATCCGACCTTTTCTTGAAATGCTCGAATCCTCTTTTGCCGGCTAGCAGAATGAGTACTGGATGCGCTGGTATCACCATTAATGATGTCCGCTTGGATTTCAAAGACTTCTTTGATGTAGTGCTGCAATAAACACTGCACATTCCTGAACTCACAAAAAATGATTGCCTTCTCGTTCTTATCCTTAATCACTGATAGTTGCTTAAGCAGCCAATCAAGCTTGGGAGAGGATTTTCTGTAATTTTCAAGTGGCTCTGGTTTGAATACCGAAAGCCCATACCGACGAGGGTCTGTGCAAACTATTCGAATGTACTGAAGCAATCCAAGATGATTTTTGAACGGCGCCGGAAATCCGGGCTCATCCCTCCGCTTGAAGTCGTCTAGTGCTTTTGCATAGAACGATCTTTGCGCGGAAGAAATCTTAAGATGGCGGCATTCATCAACAATAATTTTCTTCGGCAGATCACGAGCAACATCTTGCTTCGTACGTCTAAGCATCTGTGGCTCAATTAGTGAGCGTAGCTCATCAAGCCGTTGCTTACCTTCTTCATCTCGTTCGTCAATCTCGATTGGACGTCTATACAGCTTTCCAAAATCATTTAATGCACCAAGCAAGCCGGGTTGGCAAAACTCAAATAGCGACCAAAGATCAACTAGTGTGTTTTCTACTGGAGTTCCAGTGCATGAAATTCTGAACCCAACGTTTTGTCGCCATGCTGCACGTGTAACCATTGCAGCGGGATTCTTAATTTTCTGAGCCTCATCGCAAACCATCAATGACCAATAAACGTTTGCAAAAGAGAACTCTAAATCTCTTAAAGTTTCGTAGGTTGTCAGTACAACGTTAGCCGAACCAACCCAACCGGGACGCAAGAACTTAACAAGTCCATCTTCCGATTTCAGTCTTGTATCAATTTCCTCTCTTGAAAGCCTTAAAGGCTTGAGTGCATCACCATACGCAGTCAATATTTTGAATGCTCCAGGGTAGAACTTATCTGCCTCTTCTTTCCAGTTCTCAAGCAAAGAGACAGGCGCAACTATTAGCATCGGTGCCGATAGTGGATTTTTTTCAATAATCCAAGCCATCAAGGTTAGGAGTTGAAATGTCTTCCCTAACCCCATATCGTCTGCTAGCAATGCACCACGAACATTGTGCTCACCCTGCAGTCTGAATAGGTGCTGCAGCCAGGCCACTCCATCCACTTGATGTGGCAACAACGAAATCAATTTACTCTTCGATCTGGGAATTTCTGCGTCTTGTAAATTGTTAGTCAATGCCAGTGTTCGTACTTCTCTGTATCCAACGCTGTCAATGTTCGAGTGCAATAAGAGCGTTTTTTTCTCTTGCTTTTGTCTTGGTGTTTTAGGTTTTAACTCTTCATCACCCTTGAATGTTCCCTTATTGATGTCATTCCATACGTCACTAAATGTTTCAACAATTCGTTTTGCATCTTTGACTGGTATTTCACAATCAATCCCCGAAATTCGGATGTTATGTTTGCCACCTTTTTCTGCTGAATCAATTGCTTCTTTGATGACAGCTATTGAATCCCTTGTCACAGGCACTGAGCTTTCCTCTTCTGCCCCCTCAGGTGTGTAGGTTACAAACTGAATTAAATTTTCAGGGAACCAGCCATCCTCTTTCTTAAGTTTGGCGATGTAAGGCGAGAGGATCGGTTTTTCCAATCCGATATCAAGAATTCGATTTGAATATCGTGAGAGGTCGTGGACATCGTCATAGCTAACCAGTGGCTGCGGATTCAACCTTTGTAACATTGCCTCTTCAAGGCTCTGAAGATGCGACTCTGTGTCTTGATTTACTTCAAGCTCGTAACCATTCCAGAAAATCAACTGGAAATTTTTCTTAATTGCATCTTTTGCAGTAGTTAAGAATTTGTCTAATTCTGGATTTGTAAGCAGTTCAAGATTAGCAACAGGGTCTCCGTTTGACGACGGAGCTTCGATTCGCAAACCAATCTCAAACAACTGAGAATCATGTTTGATGTGAGGGAAAAATCTTTCAAATCGAATTCCAGCTGCCTCACAAGCATCAACGAATTTCTCTTCAGAAATTACATCTGCAGCGTCATCACCAAGAGTAGCAAATGGATTCATCAAAAACGCTTGTGCCCTTGAACCTGCGACAAGTCGCCCGGGCATACGTTTAATTTCACTAAGAACCGTTTTCACTTTCGGCTCAATGAGCACTTGAATAATTCCTTCATCCGTAACAATGTCGTATCGATCGAGAACCTGTGATGATTGATCAAAGCGTTCAATCCAAGCCGCAGGAGCATCCTCGAATGAGGGAATCACCTCAATTACAGAATCATCACTAACCTCTTGAGATTTTCTTAATCCAATCTCTAGCTTTTCTGGAGTGAGTACGACTGTGCCGTATAGGAATGCGTCTAAGTTTGCATTCGCTAGAAGCGCTAGCTTTCGTATTTTTCCCCATGCTAAGCGTTGCTTCAAATCACCACGTTCAGACTTTTCTCGTCGAGCGAATGACTTAACTGCCTTAACTAACTCCCACTGTGCCTCTGTCAGGCATTCATCTTTGCCTTGAAAAGAAATCAAGGCGCCCTGCATAGTTGCTTCTGCAGTTGCTCCGTTGATGTCGTTCCAGTTTCCCAAGACAACTTGAAAATCCTCGTCTGTCAAAGAGCCCATGCTTAAAAGCGAAGGGCGAAGCTTGGTTGTTGAAGGTAGTTCGAATACCGCATAGAACTCTGATAGTTCTGCATCGTTGGTCAGTGCGTATATTTCATCCCAAGCAAGGCAATATGAATTCTTAACCCACTGTCCAAATCCCGAATCTTGTAGTTGTTCTATAACCTCAGGGATCAAGTCGTGATGCAACTGTTCGCCATCACTTGACTGAGTAAGCACTACTCCCTCTGGTTCAAATCTACGCACCCATGGACTCAGACTCATCTCCGAGGATTTCTTTTTGAAGATTTTGAACATTGTCTTCATCTCCACCAGCCTTTATTTGCCTTGTACTGAAACCCCCAATTGCGAAGTACTCGATTTCTAGTTGGGTTATCACCATCAACTCTTACCCAGATTGCTCCACCAATCGCTTTGTTGTTTTCAACCTTGAAATCAAAAACTTTTGCGGTCTCCATTAAAAGTTCAACCGTGAATGGCTTCACAAAAAGGTCCGCCCAAGATGTTCGACCTACTAGCACTTTAGCGTTTTCTGTGGCTGATGGGATGCGTTGTTTGAAGACGGGGATTTCCTCAATACTTCTTGTTGGCGACTTATCGCCAGAAAGCCCACCTGTACTTGAGTACAAGCCCGCAGAGCTACCTGAAGAGGCGGCAACTTTTCTAGCAGTCGCAAATTTTGATGGAGTCCATGTATCGCTAGCCACTCCAAAGTTTGTAAACAGCTCATCAGCTATGCGTTGCTCCCAGCAGTTGTAACCACCCTGAACATCTTGGTGGGTGTAGCTCTCACCCAGTCGTTTTGACTTTAGTGAATTTCTACCATCTACGGTCTCAAGTAAATCTTGACTTAATTCAAAAGGCATTCCCGAAGATGTGCTGTAAAGATAGAGTGCATTATTGGCTGCACCAAACTCAACAGCTATCACGTCACCCATAAACATGATGAAGGCATTACTTTTCGCTCTACCTACTATCTTTGAATAGAGCCCTCGCATCTTGTTCTTCAAGAATGCAACGTCCGGATCTGTCGAACGAAGAAATTCCGTACCAAGTGCAAACCTAACGTGCTTCATTTGCTTTCGATACGTCATCCAGAAATCCATTCTGCGAGTATCGCTATCAGCTTCTTCTGCTAGCTTGGTAAAGAACGCTTCAATGAACTCACCAGTCAACCACTCGGCAACTAGATCTTTTGCTTCTTTTGTTGCATTCGGATGCCATTTTTTTGTTGAGCCCTGCAACCATGGGTTGTCCCAGCGCAGCACAATCAATTCTTTGAGACGAATATGAACTGCCGGATTTTTGTTTATGGCATATCGATTTATCAGCATGCATAAACCATCGTCTAAGATAGTTTTATGCTCTCCTAACATGTCCAACAAGGGATCAACCATCTCCTGAAAAGATTCAGCGTCGTAGGTATCGGCGACATGCTTAACTTGACCAAGAACTAATTCACGAGGGAACCAAGACTCTTTAGCTCGTAGAAGTTCAAGAATAGTTTCCAATTCTTCTCGATCTCCGACCAACAGCTTTTGTACAAAACTTTGACCGGGTCTATCTGTAAATAAAGATTTATGGTTGATGCAGCACTGCAACCATTCCGGATTATTCTCTTCTGCGGCTGCTTCTATGTTTTTGTACAAATATTCACGCAACGCTGTCCAGCCTTGCTTTTTTTCATGGCTTACATCAGGAGCATACGGATCAAAGGTGAAGTAACTAATTACTAATCCTTGAATTGCCCTTCTGTACCAAGCAGGCTTGCTCTTCCATTGACCTAAACCTCGTTCATCCCCAAGAAATGTAGCGAGCACAGCTGGATCATCAAGCACAGATTGATTGCTTGTTGACATCGGGATGTGGACACCAAAAGCCGCATAACGTGCCTGTTGCAATTCGCTTATTTGTCTTTCAGCGAAATATGAGCTCAATGCTTCTTGAATGCGGTCTGTAGATTCAAATGAACTAGTTCCACTTCCTACTTGAGCCTTCAACTTGCGAACTGTTGGTTCAAGGTCTATCTGATAAAAGTCTCTACTCAAGGCTAAATCATTCGCTCGGCCAAGTGCGACTTTTAAAGCATCGAGCTGATTGTTCACAGTGGACACTTTCCAAATTCAACGCTGTTAGCCGGTGTAGTTTTACGGATTTCAAAAGCTCCTAAGAACTCAATTCGCATTTCTATACGACGACTTTCTTCATCACTGCTTTTTTCATTGTTGAACGAATATCCACCAACTAAAAACAACTCACGAACTTGTTTTTTACCCTCAGCCGTTAACGGGTATCGCCCCGCATCATCTAACAAAATGCAAAGTACTCTTTCGCTTCTACGTAGACTCAGATCAAGGTTTGATAGATACGTTCCTCGTTTGTCCGTATAGCCTTCAACAACGACACGTTTAACCACTTTTCTTCCAAGCTCATCATTCGCTAAGGCTAGTAATGCAGGAACGAACTTTCGTAGCGCTTCTTCTTTTTCTCTTGCATCCTCTACAGAACCTTCAAATTCTGATTTTCCAAATTTGAAATTTGCGCGACTACCAAAGTCAATTGTTTTTTTATTGCGCTGATAGTTCACCCCGGGAAAGTCGGAGTTGAGCTTTTGTTCAAGTTTTAATACCCAATCATCTATTGCTTTCTGCTGAGCATCCCCGGGGGATGTCACTGCTAATAATGCAACCGCCATGACTACTAAAAACATGACCATTAGCGCAGTCATCAAGTCAGAAAAGGAAATCCAAAACGGTTTTTCCCCTTCTTCTTTCGATTTCTTTTTCACATATCGTTGACTACACATATCTGCTTATTAGTTTTTTCTGCCGATCACACTGCCTAGTGAGGCTTCCAAATCTGCAATCGTTGTTGCGAGCAAATCAATAGCTGTTTTAAGATTTCGATGGAAATCTCTATTTGCCGTTGCAACAGAATTAGACATTTCCCTCGTGAAACTTTCATGTGTTTCAGCAAGTACTTTAGTCACATTAGCTAGGTATTCTTCTGCCGCGGTTTCTGCATGACCAAGCTGTGTCGTCGCCCTTTCAAGGCGCACAAGAACATCACCGGTAAGTTGCGTATCTCTCTTCGCCAGCTCTACAGTTTGCCTGAATTCACTAAGCATTGATGTCAAGCTCGTTCTCTGAGATTGGTAATCTTGAAGTGCATCTTGCAATGTGTTTGCACTTGTTGATAGATGCGTCGATGTTGCGTTGATTTTTTCAACCAACCCAGAGGATTGGCTTAGAACGTTACCAACCGTATTACCTGCCTTTGTGAAGTCTTCGGCAGCGACTGCTATAAGCTGAGCTCCGGTATTCATTTTGTCAATCGCTGACGTCGTTGTTCGTCCGAGAGTATCAACACTATCAGCAATGGTTTTAGACGCCTTTGATATCTCCTCAATGGCAGACTTAACGCTGTCAGACATGCCATTCACCATAGATGATGCTCTGTCGGTCATCTCTTTTTCACGTGCTCTATTGTTCTCAAACACGTCATGCTGAGCACCGGTCATTATTGAGCTCATTTTCATCATTTGCTCTTGCATTGCTGACATAGTTTCTAACAGCTTTGCTTGTGATTGAGACTGCCCTTCTGCCATGATTTTCTTTAGCTCATCAACAAATGCTGAAGACTGTGCGTTTATCTGATCTTGCCTTGATGCCATTTTTTCAATCGCATCCAGCATTCGTTGAGACATTTCATCAGCTGTTTTCTGACCGGAATCATGCAATGCACTAACAAGGTTTTGTATGCCATCCACAGCTTGTTTGATGCTTGCTGCTGCCTCTTGATTAAGTCTGTTGATTTCCGAAATTTGCCCTCCGAACAAGTCATTTAATTTTTGACTAAAACTTGTCATGACTTCTTTAAGCATCTTCGACGCTGCACTACTTTGTTCACCACTCGCAGTAGCGACCAAGTCTGCAACTTTGTCTAATGGACCTTTCAATCCTTCATTGATGCTCTTACTTACTGCAGCACCAATTTCTTGTCCTTGATTTTGCATATTTGCCTGAAGCAAGTTTGCGTTATTTGTTGCTGCAGATATTTGTGTATCGGTCAACTCCCTCAGCAAGTCCCCTAGTTCTTTTACTAGGGCATCTTTAAGTATTTTTGTTTGAGCGGCTGACTCTTCCGAAGCTTTTACTAATCTTGCTAAATAGTCTTCACTCGCACCAGCGTCATACAACGCATCAATCACTTGTACCAATTCATGCACAAGAGATGTAAGTTGTTTAACCAGTAGTTTTTCTACTAGCGTTATTGCCATAGCAGCAACGATTGCAGTCGCCGACACAACAAATGCACCACCAACTGCCTGCATCAGCTGTTGCAGCCCTCTTTGTGTTTCTTGCGGATTTCCTAATTCGATTGATGCAAAGGTTTGCAACCCAACGATCAAGCCCAGAAACGTACCAATAATGCCTAAGCCTGTCAGGATGCCCGGTAAATGTTTGAAAAATTCACTGTTTATTCTTCCTTCAAACACTGACTCTGGATTGAAATATGCATCTGATGTGACTGTCGAAAACACTACTGACACCTTCATCTCACCATCTACGAATTCTTGTTGCAGATGTAACGTCTTTCCGTATTCCCTCCAGATTGCCTTTAGAGCTCTTTCATCCCCAAACATTGCAAGCACTTCACTTGGGGGGGTATTGGGCTTAGTTTGTTCTAGCTTGGCGATAGTTTCCGTAAGCTTATTTATGATTTTGCGACTTGGTAGAACAAAATAAAGTATGAAAGAAAAGCTGAGTACGACTACTAAACTGATTACAAGTATTTCTTTAATATGAGTAGTTAAGAATTCAGTCATTGTGGGTTCTTAAAGTTATAAATTCAGATGCAATTTTCTTTGTCATCTTACTAAAAATGACGATGAACAATCATTTTTACCTATGGAATGTTTAAGTCGACATAGTCCAAACATTCCCTCTCACGCTCGACGAAACCGTGAGATAAGCTTGATGCAATCACTCGTGTTTTTTGACACTTTAGTTTTATATAAAATTTTAACAGCTCAATGCATAAAGCACATCGTAGTACATGCATTTGATAATGTTCAAAATCCAGCTCAGCTCAAGCAGGCATAACTCAACAAAAAAATCATATCTCTTTTGGGAAGCAAATCGCAACTGAGCATGTTTTGCACAAAACCTTATCAGTGCAGCTAACCTGTTGATGTAGAACAGGAAATTTAGGGGTAGGAATTCTGCTCGTATGAAAACATACTTTATGCATGTTTTTCATATGACTGCAGAGCCCTACACATGCCTAAACAAGCAAAAACTCTAAGCGAACGTGAGCTGCAACGCTTACTTGAATACGTTGCAAAAACCAAAGAGCCCAAGCGTAATCGCGCAATTCTGCTGCTCACACACCTAGCGGGTATGCGAATTGGTGAAGTAGCAGCGCTGCGTATTGCAGACGTACTTGCTAGCGACGGAACAATCCGTAAAGAAATTGACCTAAGTGCAGCCCAAACCAAAGGCAACAAAAGTCGCACAGTACTGCTAAATCAACGCATACAAGCTGAACTCGCTGCGTACATGCAAACGGTACGGGTACGCGATCAAAAGCAGCCCTTGTTTGCTACGCAGCGCAGCGCAGGTTTTACAGCTAACTCACTCACCCAGATTGTGAATGGCATCTACAAGAAGGCAGGAATGGATGGGTGCTCTAGCCACAGTGGTCGCCGTGGATTCTTAACAAACCTCTCTGAGAAAGGCGTGAGCGTTCGTGTGATGATGGCACTGGCTGGACACCAGAACATGAGTACTACACAGCGTTACATTGACCTCCGCCCTGGTGTCCTTCGTAACGCTGTGGAGCTAATTTAGCTAGTCATGTGGTTGATAACAGCTTTAATCATCTTGTTACATATATCCATGTTTAGCGTTTTAAATGGAATGATAGTAAGACCGTACAACATGTCGAAGACATCTGATTTTTCACTCATTGGAAATTCAAGCGGTAATGCAACAAGCCACGTTATATGGTTTACTGGACACCCAATTTCAATTGCTGCTTGACAAAATTTCTCCGAAAACTGGAGTTCGAAACAGATGCACTTAGCACCCTCTTGATCTGTAAAGTCCGCTTCTTCAGCTTGTAAAAATTGCACGTGCTCAACAGTCTTGTGAACAAAGCATGCGTCAATACATGTTTGAATAAGATCTTTTGGGCTTGCACTACGGCTTGATATCTTTCCTAATGCAGCAATAGTTAACCCCTTCAAACCGAAGTCATGACCCAATATAGCGTTTTCATATTCCATCGTGATTACCTCTTTCATTAAGAGTAGCGTCAAAATTTTTGACGCTACTTTTGTTATTGAACTAGTTAAATAATTTTGTACGGCTGAATGGATTCATCTAGTTGTCCAATCAAGTCACTCAACTCCTCCAAGCGTGTCTTTTTATGAATTGAGTTGTAACGAATGCGTTTCTGAATCTGAAATACCAATGCAGCCTGTTCCTCAGTGATGAAGTCAACTGAAGGAATCTGCAGTGAAAATTGAATCGCATTGGAGTGTTTGAATTTGAAAAAAAATGGATTCTTAAAGTCAGACATCGCCAGGTAACCTGATGACTGATAACCTGACAGCGCATGAAGACTGTAGTAAATAGAAAGAAAGTCGTAGCTCATGCGAAATGCTTGATCTAAGCGTGTGACCTTGACATGTTTTGCCAAAGATCCAACACGCAAGTCTTTCTCAATCTCTTTGGCTGTACTCATTGATAGTTTCATAACGAAGCAATACATACAATTCCTTTAAAAATTTATTGCAATAAATGCAGACTATTGAAGAGGCGATATACGCCTCTTCAATAAGTCGAATTACTCGATAGACTCACGCATGCCATCAAAGCCGCTTGCTTGCTTCAACTCATCAAGCTGTGCTTTCAGAATCTCTGCATCGACATCCTTCATTAAAGGTGACTGCAAGATTTGGCCAAT
>JACCDG011997423.1_pt1 | contig 12664 bp, 14 predicted proteins | sample 7442471 | NCBI WGS metagenome assembly JACCDG01 (sample SAMN15323444, study PRJNA562643) | freshwater metagenome | isolation source: river surface water | place: USA:Blue River Watershed | collected 2017-08-17 | reverse complement strand
TAAAACTTTACTCTTGCGAGACCATCATGTATTACTCCACCTTTCGGTGGGCTATTCATGACTTCGGGGTGCGTTCCTAAATATTACTACCTCGTTTGCTACTAAACTGTCCGTCTTCCATATATCACTCCGTTAATTTGTATAAATACTCGTCAACTTCGATCAATACTTCCGTCGGATTAGTTCCGTTCAACTTGCATGCCTTATCCACGCCGCCAGCGTTCATCCTGAGCTAGGATCAAACTCTATTTAATAGAGTGTGACAAAAGAAAAAACAAAAAATGCACAATTTGTGTAATGTATGTGAAGCGTCACTTTGGCGTCACTTCTATTTTTAAAATAAAAGTGAAGCCAAATAGCTTCGTATTGCTTTGACAAATGACTACCATAACCACTTACTTTCTATCAGTAAGAAGTAGGTCCTATTCTATAGGAAAAGGAAAGCAAAGTCAAGGAAATTGTTCATCATATATCAAGCTACACCTACTAGGTGTATAAATAACAGATTTGATACTCAAAAAACACTCTTATAGGTAATAAGACTTAAAGGAATCATGGGCCTTTTATCCACAGAAAATAGTTGTGCTTTATAAGAAAACTATCTGCTATACTAAGTAACAATGATAGAAATTAATCCCATCCCAATTATAGCGATTGATGGGACATCTTCTTCTGGTAAAGGAACAATTGCCAGCCTCCTTGCAAAACACCTTGGATTTAACTACTTAAATTCAGGAGCTCTCTATCGCCTGTCGGCACATCTGGCAATTATTAATAATATTGATATCAACGATCACACAGAAGACAATCTCAATAAGATTGTCTCTCTTATTGTTGAGGAAAGTAAACATATTGATTTTATTGATAAACAAGTAATCTATAAAGACGTAGATATCTGGCCAATCCTTGCTTCACAAGAAGCTGGTAATAACGCAGCAACAATAAGTTTCTACCCACCGCTACGCTATGCAATTAGAGAGTTCCAGCGAGGACGTATTGTCTCCCCTGGTCTCGTTGCTGAGGGTCGTGATATGGGGACAGCTGTGTTTGTTGATGCACAAGTAAAAATCTATCTTGATGCTTCTGTTGAAGCCCGTGCAAAGAGGCGACTCAAGGACGAAGAAAAGAGAAACTCTGGTAAAACCTATGAGATGCTGTGTGAAGAACTTAGAAAACGTGATGAGACCGATAAAGGGCATGCAGTTGGTGCGCTCAAACTAGCAGAAGATGCATTCTTTATTGATACAAGTGAAATGACAATCCAAGAGGTACTGGAAGAATGTACTGAGTGGTGTATAACAAAAGGAATAGAAACCAAGTAGTTTAGCTAAAATAGATGAGTAAGAAGAAAGCGCGGCCGTAGGCCGCGCTTCTACACTTCAAGCAACTCGTTGCGTTCGAAGAACTTTTTTATTTTCTGCTTCCCATCTTCATCTAATTCATAATAGATGTCAGCGACAAGCTTTTCTCCCAAAAGCATACGTTTCAGAAAAAGCTTGCTGTCTGGCAACATATCGTCATACGGTATATCATCAAAAGCAAAAAGTTGTGGTTCACTCATTTCTTCTGACTCCTGAGGAACACCTTCCCAAACTTTCAAGAAAAAGAAGTACACATCCATGTTTGGAGTACTGCTCTCATTTTCTGGCCAGAAAAACCGGAAACGTCCACTCAGAAGAAGGCTCTTCATGGATGCTGTAATCCCCGCCTCAGTTTCGGCTTCACGAATAGCAGTATGCAGGACTGAAGCATCCTCATGTTCTTTTTTTCCTCCATACCCATTCCATGTTGTTGTATTCTTGAGCTCTTTATTTCCTATATGAATATTTTGCTTCTTGCGAGCAAGATAGATTCCCGTTTCAGTGATGAGGTACACCACGGTCGCAATTTTTGTCGTAGGTACAGTAGAGTTTTTCATGCTTGAAATCTCCTTTCTTTTTAAAGTATGAGCTTTATTAATACAAAAAGCAAACTATGCTTACTCTTTAGACATATACTCCAAAAGATCTTTTTTTGCCTCTGGAAACTCCTCAAAAAAAGCAATAATATTCTTCACACGTAAGCCATCTATTCTTGTATGATCAAGCGGGAGCAAATCATCTTCGCCTTCAAGTTTCTCAAGAAGTTTAGGGTCTCTATCTTCTAACCCTACTCGACCAAATGTTATTCCTCCATCTTCTGAGAGTTTCTTATACCAAGTCTTCCGGCGATCTCCAAAAAAATTGGTTATTATGTTTCTATTATTAAGCACAAAATAAGCGTCAATAACTTGCTCAATACCTGCCTCTTGATTAGTCTGTTGTTCCATAAATTGTAAGATTATTTTCTAAATCGTAATGCCGTAACTACAAGTGTACCAAGGAATAAAAAGAGAACAACAGCCATGAAAGGAAACGAGACGAATCCATACTCAATAAATGACGGCTTAGCACAGTCAACCGCAAAAGGTGCGCTTGAACATGGCTTCATAAGATCAAAACCAATTTGAAGCATATGATGGTACAGTGCAACACAAAATCCTACAACAGAGAGAATGAGCACATACGGGAGCACTGCCCTATCACGCTTGTACCATGCATACCCAAACAAAAACATTTGTGGGTACAAAAACACACGCTGATACCAACAAAGATCACACGGTTCATACCCAATGCCATATTGATAATAGAGAGTAAGCAGGACTCCGCCTAGCGTAATAAAGAAACCAAGCGGGAAAATAAATGTACTGAGACTTGTAAGATACGTATTTGTCTTTTTTGTATAGACACAGTAACCAAGATATAGCACAAATAGCACAACTCCTATTCCGCCAATAATCGTAAGTAGTGATAAATAATGATTAAGCATCCCCGCTAGCTGAGTAGTATCTTGCATGTGTAAAAGTATACCATGCGAGCAAAGGCAGTAAAGACAACACAGTTAAGACTTTTACAGCGAAAGTAGGGATAACCTTTGGTTACCCCTACTTTCGCTATATATGTCATCAGTCTTCTAGTCTTGTACCACTATTTCTTCTTACCGTTCCAAATTGTAAGCAGTGGACTTGCAACGAAAATTGAAGAATATGTTCCTACAATAATTCCAACCATAAGTGTTAGTGCAAAGAATTTTGTAGATACAGGACCAAAGAAGTACAGTGTAATAAGTGAAAGAATCACAGTTACAGATGTATTAATTGATCGAGTAAAAGTCTGTACAAGACTTTCCCCTATAACATCATCAAACGGACGCTTATGCCCATGTACTTTAAGATTTTCTCGAATTCTATCAAATACTACAATCTTGTCAGAGATTGTAACCGCCATAACCGTAAGAAGCGCAACAACAAAGAGCGTATCTATTTCTGCTCCATACTTAAATGACAAGATTGCATATACTCCTGTTGGAATAATAATGTCATGAATAATAGTAACCATCGCCACCACTCCATACTTCCATGACTCAACTGGAACAGATACTTCACGAAATGCAAATGCAATAAACGATAGGATTGCGATTGCAACAATCACGATAGCAATCATCGCTTTCTTAGTCATTTCACTTCCCATACTTGGACCAACAGTATTCACTTGAGTTTCAACATATGGATGCACAGTCTTATTGAGCGTTGTGCTAATTATTGCCACCGTCTCTTCATATGACTTCTGAGAAATAAACTTGTACGATGTTTCTCCTGTACTGTATGCTTTGACCCCTTGTTTTTCAAAAACAACATGATCAACCTTTTGTGGATTAGCTGGGTAGTTGATCTCAACAACAGTTCCTCCTGTAAAATCAATACCTTTTTTAATTCCAAAATGAGCAACTGAGAAAATACTGAACGCAACCATAACAAGTGCTATCCCGATGAACAATGATTTGTATTTAACAATAAACATAAATATAAAGCTATTTAGTAAAACCAGAACCAAACAGGAAGCGACCAACCTTCCCTGCTTTTTCCATAATAATTGCACGCAAAAACACTCGTGTAATTACTTGTGCTGAGAATAGTGACACGACCGCCCCTAAGAAGAATGTAAAAGCAAAACCTTTCACAATAGATGTTCCGAACCAGAACAAAATAATTGAAACAATGATTGCCGCAATATGTGAATCACGAATTGAAGTCCACGCACGAGTAAATCCTGTCTCTACTGCATCTCTAAGTCCTTTACCGTTATGAAGCTCTTCTTTCATTCTTTCAAAGGTAAGCACGTTTGCATCCACCGCAAGACCAAGTGAAATAATAAGCCCAGCAATACCTGAAGCAGTGAGTGTTACAGGGATAAGCTTAAAGAGTGCAAGCATCATCACGCTGTATGAAACAAGTGCAAGAGAAGCCATAATTCCAGGAAGTCTGTACCAAATAATCATGAAAAGCACGATAAGGAAGAAGCCTGCGAAAGATGACTTTTTACCAGCATCAATTGCTTTTTCTCCAAGCGATGGCTCAACTAAGTTCTTTCCAAGAAGAGAAATAGGCACTGGAAGTGCTCCTGAGTTTAAGCGTCCAACCATAGTACGAGCTTCTTCTATTGAAAATGCTCCTGTAATAACAGCCTTTCCAAGAGTAATTTCTTCATTAACCGTTGGTGAAGAAATAGGTGCTCCGTCTAGAAAAATAGCAACTTGCTTACCGATATTTTCTTTGGTAATTTTTGCAAAAAGTTTTGCTCCAGTCTCATCAAAAGTAAGTTCTACCATTGGTCGATTAGTTGTTTGATCAAAGATAAGAGACGCCTTCTTAAGATATGTACCTGTAAGCTCTGTGCTTTCGTACGCCCCCAACAAATCTCCTATAGTAGAGGAAGCATCAAGTGGCTTAGCATCTTTTTTCTGTGTTCGAAATTCAAGCACTGGTGTCTCACCGATAAGCTTTGCAGCTTGATCAATATCTGCAACACCAGGTAATTCAACAACCAGTCTCCATTCTTTTGCAAGACGACTGTACGCAGTAGTAACTGTTGGTTCACGAACACCAAAAAGATTCACTCGACGTTCAATAACATCACGAAGTGCACGTACACTGTCCTCTACATTTGTATCTGCTGGAAGTGATTTTGTATCAACTGCATACGTAAGTGATGCTCCTCCTGCGAGATCAAGTCCAAGCACAAAGTCTTTTTTAAATTCTCCATTAAAAATAGTATCTCCTTTCCATAGCCACCCACCAATAACTGCGATAATCACAATCACCCAAAATGCTTTAATTTTCTGCTTCATATATAGTAATGGGGTGATTCTACCATATTTCAAACAATGAAAGAAGAGACTCTTTTATCTGAGGAAGATACCTATCGTGGTTCTTATTTCGTTAAACGAAATACAAATGTAGCAACACTAAACGGGAAAAACTTCTCTAAAGAACGTGTCTTACTCACTAATTCAAAATGATATTCTTTTGCATATGAAAAAATATCATCCTCACAAGGAAAGGACATATACTCGCCCCTATTTCTAAAATATAAAGCATCACAAAGTCGAGCTTTGTCATTAGTAGCTATATATGTAGCAAGCATTTCAGAAACCTCATTATGCTTTACATAAACAAATCCCTTGGTATGCTTTCTTTTTTCAACTGCAACACAAGCAAGTAAAGCTGTTACATGTGTATCAAAAAAATCCATTGAGAGGTTATTGATAAAATAAGCGATATCGTAATCGCCTTCTTCCAAGAGAATACACTTAATCCAGAGCATTGTTCCTTGGTGAGCATTTTTTGCAGCGACTTCGAAAAATGCTTTACTTATATTCTTATCAAATGTATTTAATATATTTGGAGCAATAATACAGTCACTTTCTACCTGCTGAGACTCACTAAATCGTAGTATGTACGGCTCCTTAACTGTAAGAAGTGGAAGATTCTCGTCTTTCCCAAAAAAAGAAACTTGCTTCTTATTCTGTAGAAGCAACTGAATATCTTCTAGCTCTCTCGAAGACAGAACCCACGGGTATGCTTTCTTATGGCTCATAGTCAAAATAATACCATAATACTAGAGTCAACAAAGACTATCTTATAGGGTATACTCTGTATGCGCTGGCACACAACATACATGCAGAAGAAAGCAAATTTCACCCAATTACAAAAAAATTTCTTTGAGGTACGAGATGTGCTTACCTCTACAAGTTTATACACAAAAAGACAGTACTTATTCTTGAAGAAAAAACTTTCTTACTATGATGTTTTTGAAATTCTTCTCAAAGAGAATATCTTAGAAAACTACAATATAACTCCGACCTCAAATGACATTCTTCCGATGCGCACCTTATCTACACTTTTTAAGAATGGAGCATCTGGTCATTCAGCAACAATACGTACGGAAGATTTTGGTATCGTCATCTCAAAAGCAATAGGTGAAGGCTTAGAACGTTACTTCCTAACTAAACCAGAATGTTCAAAAAATAGTCTCAAGAAAAAATCAACCAAAGACATGCCTCACCTGGCACATTTCCCTGACTACTTAGATGAACAGAGACGTGTTTCCCCTTTACTCTGGGACAAAAAGATACCTAGTGACGTTGAAACAGTTCCTGTGCTGTCACTTTTTTTAGATACAAAGATTGATATCCCTGCACAATATATATTCTGGAGATATAAGCAAAGCGGCACAGTTCAGATGACCAGCCAAACAACAAATGGTGCTGCAGGACATTTCACTTGGGATGAGGCAGTTCTCGCGGGACTACAAGAAGAAATACAAAGAGATACATTCCTTATGTATTGGCTTCTAAAAAAATCTGCAAAACGGGTACGTCTTGATTCAATTACAAATGAAGAATCTAGAAAAATTATTGCAACACTTACCTCAAAAGATCTTGAACCTATTGTTTTGGTCATGGAAAATACATATGGCGTACCTGTTTTTACTACAATACTTAAAGACAAGAGAAAACACCCTCACTTTGTAAGTCTTGCCGCTGGGAACGATATTTCCTCTCATGAAAAAAGTGTACTCTCTTCTTTATATGAAGCTGTGAGCTCTCTTACGTATAACGAAACATTTGCAGAAGAAAGATTTTCACTGGACAAAACATCCTACAAACCTTTTCTAGACCCTTCTGTAAATCGACTTCAAAGAATAACCATGTGGGCAGATGAAACAATCAATACCGATGTTGATTTTTTGATATCAGAAGAGTATGTTACGTTACAAGATATTGGTGGGGAAATACAAAAAAATAACCCTAAAGATACTCTGATAGAGCTAACTAAAAAAGTACAATCAGAAACGCCAGATATCTATGTATACACAGTATCATCCCCTATTCTAAAAAAGATTGGGTACCATGTTGTTAAAGTAATCGTGCCAACATTTCTACAACTTCATTTATTAGAAACAACCGCAACACTACGCTCCGAACGTCTTGCAAAAGAGCTTGGTAAAAAAATAGAGGATGTAACAATTCGTGATTATAATCCAACTCCTCATCCATTCCCATAATCTATGAACATTGATAAAAAACTTTTTGATACCTTTCTAAAAGGAAAAAACTTTGTTGGTGATGATTCAACATGGCCAGAATCTTGGAAAACTATCAACCATAAAGAATACAGAAGACCTCTTGCTTCAATCGCAAGTAACACTTTTCCTTATCCGGAAAATATTTTTAAAAATCTAGATATTCTTACTTTATTGAGTACAAGAAGATCTTTACTTTCTATGCAACCCGGTGTCACACAAGCAGAAATCATTGCAATACTACACCACGCAACATCTGAAAAGAAAGAATATATAAGTAGACCATATGCTTCTGGTGGAGCTCTCTACCCAGTAGAGATATATTACCTCAACAATTATACTGGTGATGATTTTCATGTCGGTCTCTATCACTACTCTCCTGTTTCAAAAGAATTTTCATATATCAAAAAAATAAATATAGAGTCTATTGGGGAGACAATTGGTTGCAGTCAGGAGTGGGTCAACACTACGTCAGGTGTTTTTATACTATCGTACTGTCCAGAAAAAAACATGCACAAGTACGGGTGGTTTGGTGTGCGCGCAGCACTTATTGAGTGTGGAGAAATCAGCCAAAACATACAACTGCTCGCTGAAGCCTGTGATGTACGGGCAAGAATGATTGGGTACGGAGATCAGGAACGTATTGATGAACTTCTTGAGATTGATGGTTACTCAGAACTAAGTCTTGCTCTCATTGGGATAGGCAAAAAAGCTTAACATACAAGCTTGGAAAAGATACACCAGACCAAATAATCCTTTACCTAGAGAATAGTTATAGAACCCTTGTATGGATCTGTAGACCAAAAGCCACTGTATGTACATGTACCCGAGCGTAAACCAATTCTTAGGCAACACATCAAAAAATACATGGATCCTCTCGTCCCCCGCTATATGATTCATTCCCGTGTGAGGTATTTTATTATTGATAAAAAAAATATCTCCTGAAGTAAAAATTTTTGTGACTCCTCCTGATTCCATTTCGGAACCATGTGAAGAAATAACAAAATGATACCGTTTGTGAAATATATAAAAGAACCCTAGATCAACATGTAAGTATGGGACTGCTGCGTCTTTTATTTTTGCAAGAAATACTCGGGATAGCGAAGCATTATTCTTCTTTGCAAAAGAAGAAAGAACGGCGAGAAGCTCTGGAAACTTTTCTGCATAGCTCGTGTTAGTTGTATACAGCTCATGAGGTAAAACAACTTCATTAAAATGTTTCCAGTCTGTTTCTTGTGGAAAAGAGTATGGGGCTCGAAGATGTAAGTAGACATAATTATCTGTCCCTCTAAAATAGAAGTGTCCTTTTTTCATCAAAGAGTCTGCACGAGCAACTTCTTCTGTAATTATTTCAAGTGAAGAAGATTCTACCTTCTCTATAAGCTCTAACTTCTTGTACTCATGAAGAGACGAAAACATACACTAGAACTTCCATCCGTGTGATGTAAGATATGTCTTAATCTTCTCATCATGTTGCGCAAGAACACGTAACTGATAATAAGGGCTTCCTCCGTAGTATGGCTTACCTTCTGGATAACTTGCTGGAATATGACTATACCCTTCTCCTTCTGTAACATAATTATCAAGTGCTTTATATTTGGAATCAATAAGCATATTCACTATAAGTATTGCATCTTCTTTATACTGATTTTTTTCTTGTTGTGTCAGAAGTGAGTCTTGTTTGGTAATACCATAATCAACAAGTGCAGCCACATAGAACAAGTGAATCATCGTAATAACACTACCTCTTTGTGTGCTAAAAGAAAGTGATGCTGCTTTCTTAAAATCCTGCATCATAAGCTTATGGTATGCAAGTTTTTGACTCTCAGAATCTGCAAAAGAAATAAGTGGATCCCAAACAACGACAGTTCTCATCATGTATATTTCTTGTGACAGAGAGCCAACACCTTCAAAGAGCATTTTGTTTGTATCAAGATTTTCTAACTGTTTTTTGAGACTGAGGATACCCTGCTCACCATATTCTTTTGCCAAATAGTCCTTATGAAGTGTAAGCATGTCCTTATCTTTGTTCTTTGGATCAAGCATATAGATACGTCCATCAGATGTCATTTTGTTCATTCTACTTCTCATCAAAGGATATCCAACTGAATACAAATCATACGAAAGTTTATTGATCTGTGACATTGTTATTTGTGATGCAGCACCCATAAGAGCTGTTTGAGTATGTCTATTGATGACATCTTTTGCATTTTCTAAATATGGATATGTAGTCTTAAGCTCTTGTGCATTTTTTTCATACATTTCTTTAAAAGGAGAAATAGTATAGAGACTCTTTGTCATAAACGTATCATCCCATGAGGTTCCGATATAAATTGCATTCATGACGTTCAGTGCGTAGGCTCTCTCCTCTTTAGGAAGACTCGTATTGTTGTACACACCAGCTAATTGCGTAAGAGCTTGTGACCAGTAGGACTGCTGTTCATCAGTTTCGTTCCCATAGGTAAAAGCTATACCTCCTTTACGATAGTTGAGATATGCGTCTTGATATTGAGAAGAAAATGTTTTTTTATAGAACTCTGATGTATCCGGAGTACTTTCGACAGTGAGCCCTTTCACATGCTCCATGAGTTTCTTGTCAAAAACGGCCTGCTTATCAATCGCTACAGGAACGATACCTTCAGTAGTAGACGTAGAGTTAGTTCGATATACAAAAAACACAGCGACAAGAAAAACCACAGCAACAGCAAGGCCGAGGGCTTGTTTACTTGTAAAAAAATTTTGAGGTGTTTTTGTGATTTCTTCCATACTGTGTTTATAAAGAACGTTATTGATAGTGTTATGTTACAGAATTTTGTTATATCTCTCCTGTAACTGCTTAATAAAATAGCTACTCTGAAGAAGACCCACAACCAGAACAGCCACTGGACCCACAGCACCCTGGATCATACTCTCCGGCAACATCGGCAAATGCTTTCTCAACAAAAGTGTTTCCAGAATCCCCTGCTCCTTTGTCAGTTTTTATTGCAAAAAAACCAGAAATGGTTGAAAACAAAACAAGGAATCCAAATGTTGCTGATTTTTTAATTCGTGTAATCATAAATATATACAAAGTTATTGGGTAAACAGTAACCGAAATCTGACGAAGTTGTTTAACCAGATTTCTATACCTATACCTAGTTACTAGTATACTAGAAGAAACCTGACCTAGGTAGCTACTAATGCTACAATAATGTGCATAATAAAAAAATACAGCCTATTCTTATGTTCCATGCATATACAAAAAAGTTTCTCATTGTGTGCGTAGTATTGTGTACTTTGTTTTCTTTGTATGTATATACAGTACCAAAAGTAGAACTCGCTAGTTTATTTTTTGATAGATATCATGTTATATACAACATTCATATAGCAGAATTTTTTCTTAATCAAGCAATTATCTTTGATTCAAAAAATGACATACCTCCCGCATATGCATATTATCAGCTGGCACGAATCAGTTTTATACAGGGCAATTTAAACACAGCACTCAAACAGCTCGATACAGAAGCACTCCACTACCCAAATCACTCAAAAGTCTTCTACATACGTGGATTAACCCTTGGATATCTTGGGAGAGACTCTGAGGCAGTTGAATCATTTAGAGAATATACACGACAAAATGGAAACTCGTGGGCCGGCAGAAATGACATGGCTTGGCTTCTCTTTAAACAAGGAAAGTTCAAAGAGGCTCTCGCTGTGATACAACCCGCATACGAAAAAAACCCAGATAACCCTTGGGTGCTTAATACCTACGGGACACTTCTCATGAATACTGGAGACTTATTTACTGCACATGATATTTTGGTACAAGGGTATAACGCATCTCTTCTTATTACGGAAGAAGGCTGGGGACTCGCATATCCGGGGAATAACCCTGCTATTTATGGACAAGGGCTTGAAGGTATGAGGTCTTCTTTTCTCAAAAATCTACAACTTGTTGAACAGAAACTACAGGCAAAAGGTACACCACTTTACTAGTAGTAGTCCATTTGTTGACAACAACATTTCATTTCTTGCAGATTACCGGTATTATTAAGGTATTAGCGAAGGGTGCGTCACGTCTTATCAAACCACTATATGAATATATTTAAAAAAATAAAAACTAAAAGATGGCCGCTTGTTGTTTCTTTGTTCATTGTTATGTTTGCCTCCTCAGCACTCTACATAACAAAGACTTCTGTGTTTTCACATGAACTCTCTTTCAAAGAATATTCAGTTGCTGGCGTCAGTGCCGGATCAGTCGTTCCTGCAAGTTGCGATAGCGTTCCCCCTACAAGTCATTTTAGTGATGACTGCCCCCCAACATGTGAGTTAAATGATATTGACGACACTACATACTATGATTCTGCAAAGAACTCCTGTCTTTGTAAAAACAAGTCAAACGACCCACCAACCTGCCCTACAGGACTGAGTACCTATTTTGGAAATCCTCCATCAGCTCCAGTAACCACCCTTACAACAGACGATGCTACAGTTCCATATGGAGGTAGAACAGTTATTAGGTGGTCAAATACAGGGTCCTGTACTTCTTGTTCATCAACAGTTGGGTACTGGAACACAGGTACTCTTGCATGTTCTGGCAGTAAATACTCACCATACATGTATTCTGGAACAAAAGTTTATGGTATAAAATGTAACTACAACAACGGACAAGTCACTTCTTGGGGGGCAGAGAAAACCAAAAGTGTTACAGCTGAATCCGGAGGGGGTGGAGGCGGATGTTTCGTTGCCGGTACTCAAGTACTCATGGGAGATGGAACATATAAGAACATTGAAGCAGTTACTCTAGAAGACACGATTATGACATCAGGTGGACCACAAGAAGTCATGAAGGCCTACCACATCAAGTACAAGGGTCTACTCTATGCTTTCAATGGTAGCGACAAGTACTTCGTAACCCCTACTCACCCATTCATGACGCCAGACGGATGGAAGTCACTTGATCCAGAAGGAACACGTAAAGAAAGTAAAGGTATAGTAGTCTCACAACTTACTGTTGGAGACACACTTATCATGAAAGATGGTAGTGTTACCGAGCTAACATCACTTGATAGTATCTATGGGGAAACAATGGTCTATAACTTCGGTGTTAATGGTACTCATGATTTCTACGCTGATAACTACCTTGTGCACAACGTAGACATGGGCTTCCTCTTTGAGAAGGCCTACGCCGCATTGAAGTAAAAACATTCCAAAAAAATAATTAGAAAATAAAAATCCTCTTT
>JACCDG010843550.1_pt1 | contig 12664 bp, 16 predicted proteins | sample 7442471 | NCBI WGS metagenome assembly JACCDG01 (sample SAMN15323444, study PRJNA562643) | freshwater metagenome | isolation source: river surface water | place: USA:Blue River Watershed | collected 2017-08-17 | reverse complement strand
GTCCTATGTCAGCCGCGATTTCTTTGTAGATATTTTTTAGCGACGGCGGAATCTTTTGTCCTTCCGGAACTGAGAAAGCTAGTCCATGTGCTTGATTAGCTCCATGATAGGGGTCTTGTCCGAGAATCACGACCCGCACATCTTTAAACGGGGTAAGGGTAAAAGCACTAAAGATACTATCTTTCGGTGGATACACGGTTTCAACCAGGTAATCTGCACCCACAGTAACCTCAAGTTTTTTGAAGTAGGGTTTCTCGAGCTCTGCTCCTATCGCACTTTGCCAGCTTGGTTCTAGTTCGCCCAACATATGAATTCCACCATCATACCATTTACATAAAAAGTCGCCTTCAGTGGCGACTAGGAAGAGGGAACAGATGGTAATACTTCAACATCAATGCACTCTTGCGTTCAATAGCTTGGTTACGCAAGTGTAGCGGAAGCGTGAGCCAGCGACAGCAGGTAATCTCACTCTTTGGCTTAACTCGCTTCCGTGCCTTAGCATCGAGATTGAGTGTGTAGATGGTTACAACCACCCGTTCATGCGAATCATGGGTGGTAACAAGTGTCGCTTGACCCCATCGGCGGAGTGCCTTAACGCTCACGACAATTCCCGTTTCTTCTTTGAGTTCCCGCAGAGCAGCAGCTTTGAAACCTTCGTTTCGTTTCCGTTGACCGCCCGGGAGCTCAAAGAGTCCAGGCATCGATTCCTTTTCAACCAAAAGCACTTTTTTGCCGATAAGCACAATGATGCGAGCAACTTGTTTTTGTGTTGACGCTTTTACTGCCATCATCCCTCCGTTCTACAATCCGCTGCAAAGCTTACCAACTGAGCCAATAAAAGCAATGTGCTACTATTATTAGGTAACATATATGATTATCCTCGATATAGAAGCTTCTGGAACTGAGTATGCAGTTCATTCGATTGTCTCTATCGGAGCAGTTGATTTTGCTGAACCAAAACGGCGATTCTATGTCGAATGTAAAATCTGGGAAGGGGCGCATATTATGGAGGGTGCGCTCGAAGTGAATGGTTTTACAAAAGAGCAAATCATTGATCCTAAAAAAATGTCTGAAGCCGAAGCGGTACAGCAGTTTTTGGAATGGACACAGCAGTCTGGCGACCGTACCTTGGTAGGGCAGAACGTATCTTTTGATCGTGACTTTGTGCGCGCTGCTTCTAGTCGAGCACATCTCGCATACGACTTACCATACCGTACGCTCGATACCCATACTATGTGCTACATGCATATGCTGAAGCGCGGCTTACCAGCACCGATTGATGCACAGCATCGACGGAGCAGTCTCAACCTCGATGCGGTTTTGAATTACTGCGGTATTCCCGAAGAGCCCGATCCACATAATGCGCTTACGGGCGCTCTCTGTCATGCTGAAGTAACAGCACGTTTGTTGTATGATAAGAAACTAATTCCTGAATTCGCTCAGTATGCTATCCCATGGCATTAAAAATTGGTGCATTGCCCGCCTGGCTGACATTCTTTCACTCTTTCACGCAGTGATTGTTCTCGTCGCTGCGTTTGGCTGGTGGCTCATGCCAAATCACCCTGTACATTTCCTCGTGCTCGCACTTACCTTGCTCTCATGGCTTACAACCGGTTCATGTATCTTGGCACAGCTTGAGTATCGCTTGCGTCGGTTGTATCTCCCCAATATTGAACCGTATGAAGCTGGGTACCTCCATTTTCATTTACGTAAGCTTACTGGCATTGCGCCGTCACTCTCATTTATTCGCACATGGGGATACATTTACCTCACGAGTGCACTTATGCTCTGGATAGCTATCGCAATCATTCGAAGCGACATGCTAGCATAGAGATATATGGCATTAGGAAAAGTAAAAGAAAAAAAGAAGAAGCTTGATAACTGTCGCATTGTGACCGATCTCCTCGATACCGATGGAGATGCAATTGAAAGCTGGCGCGTGTTCCGTATCATGTCGGAGTTCGTGACGGGTTTTGAATTGCTCCGCAGCTACGGACTTGCAGCGACGATTTTTGGTAGCGCACGCACACGACCGGGCGAGAAGTACTACAAGGAAGCAGAAGAGCTGGCGGCTAAGCTTGCCAAAAAAGGCTTTGCGATTATTACTGGCGGCGGTGGCGGTATTATGGAAGCAGCCAACGTAGGCTCATTTAAAGTGGGTGGGGAATCAGTCGGACTCAATATTGAGCTTCCCTTTGAGCAAAAGCTCAATCCATATACCACGGAGTCATATCAGTTTGATTTCTTTTTTTCACGTAAGGTAATGCTTGCGTATGCTTCTGAGGTATACATTTACTTCCCGGGTGGCTTCGGCACGTTTGATGAACTCTTCGAACTCGTTACCCTCATTCAGACGAAAAAGATTGAGAAGATTCCGGTCGTACTCTACGGGCGAGATTTCTGGCAACCATTTTTCGATCTCATAGAACAGAAAATGTTAAAGGAATACAAGACGGTGAGTAAGGAAGACTTTGAACTATTTCACATTGTCGATTCACCAGATGAAGCGGTGAAGTACATCACTAAGGCTGTTGGTTCAAAGCTTATTCCAAAGCGCTAGTTTGCCATGAACGCACTTGAGACATTGGCGACCTTTGATGTGGCACATATCCCAACGCTCGACACGGTCGTGTTGGGTGCGCTTATGCTCTATGCCGATGTCCCTCCGCCGCCACTCCATATCCCATTTTCGCGCCCTTTGGTTCTGGGTAGCGGTAATGCTTTTATGGCAGCACAGATTATCTTTGCTGACACCGACGCATCATTCGCCGATGAAAATAATTATGAAGCAATGCTTAAGGACACTGCGCGCTTTGATGGTGTTGTTGTAATGAGTGCGTCAGGTGCGAAGCACGCAATCCCGATGGTAGTGAAAGCACAAGAAGCTAGTTTGCCTGTGCATCTCATTACAAATGCAGCGAACGCACCAGCGGGAATAACACTCGCGGCCGATTGTGTTCACGTGTATCCAAAAAACCGCGAGCCGTATACGTACAACACCTCAACCTACCTCGGACCATTACTGGGGCATACCTCGGAAGATCCGCGTGCCATACAGACCTATATTGAAACAGAAGTTATCCCACGACTCTTGCGCAATTTTGAAGACTACAGCGCGTTTGTGTTTATCATTCCGGCGGCTTTTATGCATCTGCGCACAATGCTCCGCACCAAGTTCGATGAACTCTTCGGCGCGCGCGTGATGGGACGTATCTTCACCCCTGAAGAAATGAAGCATGCCAAGACGGTCATTGTTACTGGTGACGAGCTTTTCATTTCGTTTGGATTTGAGAATACACACTACGGTCTTCAGAAGAACCGATTGTCCATACCCGTGCCTGAAACGGCGAAGTATGCAACCATGATGGCTGCTACGTATTACGTCGTGGGCAAAATTCAAACCGCGCACCCGCCGTACTTTGCGCAATCTATTGAGGCATATGCGAAGGTTGCTTCTGAATTTTTTGGGCACACGATTCATCCAATAGTGGAATAAGTCTCACTTAAACGAACGGTCGCATGCTAAGCTGTGAGTACCTATGAGTTACGTTCTCTTTGATATTGGTGGCACCAAAACCCGCGTTGCAGTTTCGGAAGACCTGAAGACGTTTTCTGATCCAATTAAATTTGATACCCCAGAGGTTTTTGCCGATGGTATAAAAGAAATTGTAGCAGCGGTAAAAAAACTTACGACAACGCCACTTCGCGGGATGGCTGGTGGCATTCGTGGCCAGCTTAACGATAGTAAGACTGCAATCGTGCACGACCAGATATTGTCGGCTTGGGTTGATGAACCACTCGTCGCAACCCTTAAAAAGAAGCTCGGTGTAGAAGTCTATCTTGAGAACGACGCAGCGCTGGCTGGAGTAGGGGAGGTGGCATTTGGTGCAGGGAAAGACCTCGACATCGTGGTTTATCATACTGTTTCGACCGGGGTTGGTGGTGCCAAAATTGAACGCGGTCGGATTGATGATTTCCGTACTGGCTTTGAGCCAGGTCACCAAATTCTCGACATTGATCACACTATTCTAGGAGAAGGTGTTGAGCCAACGCTTGAAAATCTCGTCTCAGGACGTGCGCTTGAAGAACGACTTGGCATAAAGCCTGTCGACATTCCGCAAGGTGATGCTATTTGGGATCAGCTCGCTTACTACCTTGCACACGGGCTACGTAATTCAATTCTGTTCTGGTCGCCTGACGCCATCATCCTTGGCGGTTCTATGATTGTCGGTAATCCGCGCATTTTGCTCGACGATATCATCAAACATACCAATGAGGTGGTTGGTGGTGTAACCGACGTTCCGTTGATTCGCGATGCCGCCCTCGGTGACTTCGCTGGACTCTACGGTGCCATGGCTGTCCTCGACCAACGCGTGTAGTGTCTTCCTGCGTATTTGTTATACTGAACACATTAGTCAGTAGTTTTGTTATATGGTTTGGTTTCTAATTGTATTTGGTGTCATTATCACCCTGTCGTTCCTGCGTGAAGTAAAGCAGTACGAACGAGGTGTTGTTCTAACGATGGGAAAATTTTCCGGCATTCGTCAGCCGGGCTGGAGTATCATCGTACCCGTATTTCAAAAGATGCAGAAGGTAGATATGCGCGTGAAGGCAGTTGATGTGCCCGATCAGAAGGTGATTACCAAGGATAACGTATCAGCGACCATCAACGCCGTTATCTATTACCGCGTATCCGATGCGGCCAAGGCGATTCTTGAGGTAGAAGACTTCTTTTATGCTGTCTCGCAGCTAGCGCAGACGACGATGCGCAATATTGTCGGTGGTGCCGACCTTGACCAAGTTCTCTCGGAGCGTGATACATTGTCGGACCGCATCCGAGAGATTATTGCGACCGAGTCTGACGCATGGGGGATTCAGGTTAATAACGTAGAGCTCAAAGACTTCTCGCTTCCAGCCGATATGGAGCGCACTATCTCAAAGCAGGCCGAAGCAGAACGCGAACGCCGAGCAGTGATTATTCAGTCGGAAGGGGAGGTGATTGCTTCAAGCAACATTGCGCAAGCAGCCGCCACTTTGGCGGCTGCCCCAGGCGCCCTCCACCTCCGAACGCTCCAAAGTATTAATGACATTTCGTCAGATCAGTCTAATACGGTAGTGTTTGCAGTTCCACTTGAGGTTTTGCGGGCGGTTGAAGGGTTGCAGCAGGTAACGAACGCGTTCAAAAGTGGTAAATAAACAAGACCATAAATAGGCAGTAAAGTCAAACACGGAGACAACCAAAAAACGGCTCACATGAGCCGTTTTTTGCTAGTAAGAAAGCATAAATCATTGACTAAAACCTAAAAATATGCTATAGTAATAAATATCCGCAATCTGTGATAGGATTGTCCGGTTGCCAGAGCAGTCCTCTGGCATTGTATTAGATAAGACACTTGGCTTATTATAGCAACTTTGATTGCAGCCCTGTTGATCGTAAACGGTGGCTCTGCTGAAGCAGCAGGCCTTGAATACGGAACAATTGCGAGTACCGAACCGGTACGTAAGGAGGAAACTCTTGCAGTTGCCAACACAGAAGCTGCAGTGCGCGAGTACTTTAGTGACATTCCGGTGATGATTCAGGTGGCTCGTTGTGAGTCAACCTTCCGTCACCAGTTGGCCGATGGTACCGTGCTCAAGGGCGCTGTAGACAGTCGCGATACTGGTGTGATGCAAATCAATACCGGATATCACGCTGCTACCGCAGAGAAGTTGGGTCTCGACCTGACTGACCTCTATGACAATATGGCGTATGCTCGACATCTCTATGAGACACAGGGTGTACAGCCATGGAGCGCCTCGCGTCCATGTTGGGGTAATACCCTCGCGTACGCGAACTAATCGATGTACATATTCTCCACTATGTAACAAAAACCGGCCATTGGCCGGTTTTTGTGTGTCTGTGCATAGACTGTAATGGGGCAAGATGGTGCGCTATAATATAGCTATGAAAATATACACCACGGTACTTGCTGGCGCGCTCGTTGCGCTTCCTGGCATGGCTTTCGCACAGTTTGGGGGAATTGATACCTTCCTTGGGAGTATTGGCACGTTCATTAACAACGTACTTATTCCTTTGATTTTTGCTTTGGCACTCCTGTTCTTTATCTACGGGATGTTCAAATACTTTATCCAGGGTGGTGATGATGAAGGTAATCGTGAGACAGGTCGGCAGCTTATGATTTGGGCGGTCTTGGGGTTTGTCTTCATGGTTTCTATCTGGGGAATCGTGAATCTGGTGGCAAATGGCTTTGGTTTTAGTGGTGAGACGGTCAATAATATTCCAACGGGTCCGACGCTTCGGTAGTACGTTAGTCAATTCTTGCATTGCTATGAAATCTCTTCTACAGCTTGGTATACTCACATTTCTCGTTTTCCCCGTAGTGGCCGCAGCACAGTTTTTTGGACCAATTGATGGCTTCCTGGGGCGTGTTGTCGGCTTCATCAATGGTGTCTTGGTGCCGCTCATTTTTACCCTCGCACTCCTGTTCTTTATCTACGGAATGTTTAAGTACTTAATCTGGCATGGTGATAGTGATGGCGATCGCGAGACGGGGAGGCAGTTAATGATTTCAGCAGTGATCGGTTTCGTCCTTATGGTTTCTATCTGGGGAATCGTGAATCTCGTCGCCGGTGGTCTCCAGACAGGGCTTGGTAGCACGCAACCCCCACAACTGCCCGGCGTGCCACACTCTCAGTAACGCTTGAGATTGATCTTTATATGGTCGCTCGCGAACATAACAACTTGCAATACTGGCTCATGAAAAGTGAGCCAGAAGCTTTTTCGATTTCTGATTTACAGCGAAAAAAAGTATCAATTTGGGATGGTATTCGTAATTACCAAGTACGCAATATGTTGCGTGATCAGATGAAAGTGGGGGATATAGCGCTGTTCTATCATTCAAATGCCAAAGAAATTGGCTGTGTGGGTGTGATGGAAATTGTGAAGGCTGCTTACCCTGATCCTACGCAGTTTGACGCTAAAAGTCAGTATTTTGATCCTAAGTCAAAACCAGGAGCGCCGCGCTGGCTCTCAGTTAATGTGCGATTTGTTGAGATGTTCCCGCGCATCGTACTTCTCGGTGAAATTAAAAATGACCCAAAACTAGCCGGTATGCTGGTAGCCGTACCTGGTAGCCGACTGTCAGTGACACCTGTTTCAGTTGCGCATTTTAAACGTATTTGTACGCTTGCACACACGGCGTAGAGTGCTATGGTAGCGGGTATGAAAATTGGCTTTTTCGATTCAGGACTCGGCGGCTTAGTAGTGCTCAAAGCGGTTGCAAAGCACTTGCCCTCGTATGATTATGAGTATTATGGCGATACCGCCAATCTCCCCTACGGTGACAAAACCGAAGAGGAGATATTTACGCTCACGAAAGCTGGTGTTGAGCATCTTTTTATGCGCGATTGTGCACTCGTTATCTTAGCTTGCAATACTGCTTCGGCTGAAACACTGCGACGACTTCAAGACGAATGGTTGCCAGAGGCATATCCAGATCGACGTATTTTGGGAGTTATCGTGCCCGTAATTGAGAAAGTGGTAGATAGTGGCGTTAAAAAAGCGCTTCTTATCGCAACACAAAGAACGGTGAGTTCAGGTAAGTACCACCTTGAGCTTGGCAAGCGACAGGTAATTGATCTGAAAATTGAAGCTGTAGCCACACCTGAACTAGTTCCACTCATTGAAGCTGGGGAGATTGAGGAAGCGCTTACTAAGGTGATTGAGCTTGTAGATGTACGAAAGCGGGGTGGGGGACTTGAAGCGATTGTGCTCGGCTGCACACACTACGCATTGCTTACCGACGGTCTCCGAAAGCATTATGGGGAGGCACTTCGCGTTTTTACCCAAACGGAAGTTATCCCACCAAAACTCGAAGCGTACTTAGAATCGCACAATGAAATAAAAATATCACTAAGTCAAGGTGGAGGACGGAACGTGTATTTCACGAAGCTTAGTCCCAACTATGATGTGTTCATTGAGCAGTTGCTCCAAGGAAAAATTATATAAGGATTTATTCAATCTCCAATTGAGTAAGTAAAGTTGTAGTTAATATTGACGGAGGAGGGGATTGGGATAGATTTGCATGGACATAATTTGTGCACGTAATTTCGCAATTGTGACCAAAGAGATATTTGGAGGTAATTGTAGCTTCTTTGTTTCAGTAAAATCATTAAGTAATTCTTGGCTTAGTTCTTCGTTTGCTACAACCAAATAGAGGAATTCTTTAAACTCTTTATACTTAATCTGTTTAATATTTACATTACTCTGCAATGTCTTCATTGTATTTGGATAGAAGACGTCAATTGCGAAATTACCTTCAGGTGTGTATACATAAAAATCTACCCTTAATTTACCATCACCAAATACACGTTCTGCATGCACAAACACTTCACCAAACTTCTCACGCAATAGTCGTTCAAGATCAATCTCTGACGTTCGTCCACGATGATTAACGGTTTTAGCAATTACGCTTCTGTGTAATCCTTTACCGAAGTGGGTATCAGTGTAACCAAGTTCTTTGCGAAGTTGTTCTAATCCACCAAACCGAATTTGTATATACCGTGAAGATGGGAGATATTCAATAGTGTCAATTTCAGTGGCTTTTGGAAGTCGTTTTGTGTGCAAGATAAAACGATCAAATCCCTCTTTAATTTTTTCTTTGGTCCATTTGGGATTTTTAGCCATATTACTACTTACTCAAAGGGTGGAATTTCTTGTGTGTGTCTTCTGCATACTTGTCACTCGCGTGTACGTACCGCGTCGTGGTATCAAGTGATTCGTGACCAAGGAGAATTTGGATAGCCGCTGGATTTGCTCCTTGCTCAGCCAGGTAGGTGGCAAAGCCGTGCCGCAAACTGTGAGCGCTGGTTGGTACATTGATACCGAGCAAGTCGCGGTACCATTTGATTTTCATCTGCAAATAGTTAGGCGAGATAAACTTATTTTTTTCACCTACGTTTGAACCACGCTTAGCAATAAATAGGTAGGGTAGATCATCAGTGCGCACCTTGAGGTACTCATCAAGATGATGCTTTGCTCGGTCGGTGAGGTAAATAAACCGTTGCTTACGTCCCTTACCTTGAATAAAAATCTTACCTGACTTATCGAGCTGGTTGCGTCTAAGGCTAATAAGTTCTGAGATACGCATACCGCTGGCAAATAATGTCTCGAGGGCTGCGCGATTGCGAAGCTGTACGAACGTATTTTTTTCGAATTTCATTGGGGCTTCTATCAGTGTAATGAGCTCATCGAGCTCAGCTACTTGCCCATGCTTTTTTTCGGCACGCACCATTTTAATGGCGCTCGGCACAACGGGCACTTTGTAGTCCAGGTCAGCCAAGTATGACAAGTAGCGACGCATAGATGAGAGCATGCGATTGACTGAGCCACTCTTCAGGAACTGTTCTGAGTCAGAGCCTTGTGCAGTTTTTCGATCACGTGAATTAAGGTATGCCTTAAATTGGTCAATGGTTCGCTTGGTGATGCTATCAAAGGGGAGGGAGGATAACTCCTCCTGGAGAAAGAGGTCAAAGGTGAGTAAGTCGCGTTCATAGCTCTTTCGAGTTTTCTCAGAATAATTGTTTGCTTGGATGTGTAGTAAAAAATCATCAACGTGCGGCAGGATAGAGTATACCGAGCGTCGAGCCTTACTCGGCTTTTTTGTTTTTGGCTCCCCTGGGGTAGGTGATGATTTTGGCATACTTTAATTGTAACTCAGTTGTATGGGCTAAATAGAGCGTAATCTTCAAATAGTACAAACTGAGTATAATATCTCTAATACTCAGTTACACTACTTAAAATAGCATACGTTTTAGTTACTTGTACGTTGTGTACTGTGTATAAAACGCTCCTGAGCCCGTTTTAGGCCCTAGTTTAGTACCTGTTAGCTACTAGCGCCTTAGTCATTAGCTTTTAGCTTCGCTTGATTACATTTTCATCTTCGTAAAATTTTCCATCCACGTTTTTTTGGTTCGCGTTTTTTACGTCACAAAATGCCCTAGGACGATTTGTAAATGCGCTCGAGGTATCAGTGATCAGCTCACTCTATGCATTGCGTTGTTTTGTGTACCCCGCTTCCCTCAATCCCCTATGGAAAATATTGTGCGACGCTTGGTCGAAATTGTGTGCACGTATCAGCAGGTAAGTTTTGTTGGCTTCGGTAGATGAGGTGCTTGAGTTCAAGGTCGGTTCATGTGGCGGATGACATGAGTGGGTCATATGTGCCTAGGTTCACCTTGGACTGTCTGTCGGTGTGTGTTTCAACATATTAAAAAACTTTGAACGTAGCCTAGTTCAAAGAATGTACCTCAGCTCCCTCTCATCAATAGTTGCTTACTCACTCAGTGCGTAGCGTTCCCCATCCCAGCTTAACGTGATGCTGTCATTAAGGGTTAGGTCGTACATGTTGTTAGTCTTTGAACTCAGTACCGTAAGCGAAGTGGCAGCATAGCCAAATGGAATACGCGTCACTGCGCTGCCCTGGCTGAGGCATACTTCATGGATACAACCGTTGGTCCCGCATGAAGCCTCGTCGGTAAACGTGATGATGCGATCATCAGCGCCGTCGTCATTGAGATCAGCTTTTTCAACTGTGTAGGCAGACTTCGAGCTCGTGTCTCCTTCAGTTGTAATTTGCTCAATGCACGCTGTGCTGAGTCTGTCGCTAGCGCCAATTACTGACGCAATGTTGGCACTAAGTGGCGTGAATGAAAAAGCAGCCAAAGCAAGGAGTGTAAAACCAGTTCCGCCAATGAGAATCGTGCGCATAGTTTTATAATCAAGTGCCTTGAGTATAGCATAAATTGACCCAGAAAATTTGGGCTTCTTGCTCATTTAAAATGTAATCAGGACTTAACTTTGAACCGTATACACATATAACAAAACCGCCGACTGCACACAGTCGGCGGTTTTGCTGGTTTAGGTTTTACTACAGCGGCGGCAGATAGTCCATTGGGTTTACGTACGCTTCAACGGCGGCAAACGGTGACAATGCTGCTCCACAGCTCGTCACGCTCTTGTATTGGTTAAATTGCTGCACCTTTACGCCATCGCTCACGTACACCGTGTAGTGAAGGTGTGGACCGGTTGAGTATCCGGTGTTCCCTGAGTAACCGACGATATCACCAGTTTGAACCACCTGCCCGGGAACAACTGAAATCTGGCTCAGGTGGGCAAACATTGATGAGAGTCCGTTAGGATGATCGACAAGTACCCATTTACCCCACGAGTAGCACCCAGGAACAGAGTCTGTATTTCCAACATTTCGTACGGTCCCAGTGAGCGGTGCGTACACTTTAGTGCCAACAGCCGTACCCATATCAACGCCATTGTGTGCACTACCGTTGTAGGCTCCAGAGAGGGCAAACTTGGTGTAACCAAAGTACTGCGTGATGTACGGCTTATCAAGTGGCCAGCGGAACACAGCGGTACCTTTGGTCGGAATCTTGTTAGGATCAAGAATAAATTTAATCTGAGATTCAATCGCGCTCACTTCAGCAAGTAATTTATCTTTGGCGGCCTTTTTTTCTGCAAGTAAAGACTGATAGCTTTTTTCTTCGTTTTTGGTTTCTTTGAGCAAACTTTCTTTAGTTGCTTTATTGCCAACGAGAATAGTCTGTTGATCATCGTATTGTTTTTTGAGAGACTCTAGAAGTTTACGTTCTTCAGCGCTTAGGGTGCGTTTTGAGTCAAGGGTGTCACGAAGCGACTTCAGCGCTGCCGCCCGTGCAGCAATGCTTGATTTCACGGTTTGAAGTGATTCAATCTCGTTCCAAAACTCAGCTAGATTATCTTGACGTAAAAATACTTCAACGAGTGATTCATCATCAAGTGCCTGCATCTCACGGAGGATGCCACCAATAGCGTCACGGCTCGTTTCGATGCGTCGTTCGGTGTCACCAATCTCAAGGGTGAGCTTGTTGATGGTGAGGTCAGCGGCGGTAATTTGGTTTTGTGTGTAGCTGATATCTGCCTGCACTTTCTTTCGTTCGAGCTCAAGTTGGTTGATGGCGCTCTGGAGTGTACTCTTTTCTGCTCCTACTTCACGAAGTGCAGCTTCGAACTGCTTAATTTCTGCGTCGATAGCATTAAGGCGATTATTTCGCTCAGTAATCTGAGCCTGAAGACGCTCAACTTCAGTTTGCTGTGCATCTACAAAAGCCACTCCGCCAATGAGGCCAGGCAGCATGAGTACACCAATAAAAAAGGCAATAAAATAACGGGTACGCATATCGTATACCCGTTATTTTACCATATTCTCCCCCACTACTCCGCAGATAATTGTGCAATAGCGTTTTGAACGCGCAAAAGTGTAGCTTCCCGGCCAATGATGTAGGCTACCGTGAATGGGTCTGGTGAGCGCTCGCGCCCGGTAAGTGCGACACGCAATGGCCAAAGTAGCTCCCCTCTTCCGACAGTTTCTGCATAATCCCAAAGGGCTGCCTTGATGGTGTCGGCAGTAGAAAAATCAGCTGTTTCAAGAAGTCGATTGGCTTCTTCAAGGCGTGGTAGTGCATCCTTCGGTGCGTTGTCCTTCTTCCATTGCATCTGTGCTGCTACTACCGTAGGTGTCCTGAACGCAAAATCAAACTCCCCTTCCCCAATATGTTCGGCGAGTTCGCTGGCGACTGAAATACGCTCGCGGAGCGTTGGGATGAGACGAGT
>JACCDG011800236.1_pt1 | contig 12665 bp, 14 predicted proteins | sample 7442471 | NCBI WGS metagenome assembly JACCDG01 (sample SAMN15323444, study PRJNA562643) | freshwater metagenome | isolation source: river surface water | place: USA:Blue River Watershed | collected 2017-08-17 | reverse complement strand
TCTTCGCTGGTCGAAGTCTTGGACCCATGGTGGCCGAGCTTGAGTATATCTACATCGAGGACCTTGGGGATAGCTTGCGCCAGATATTTTTCTACAGATATCGGCGAGTCGCCCGTAAAGAGCGCAGTACGAGAACCAAAAGAGAGTTTCCCTACTACAGATGCACTATTTGTCTCCCAATGCTCCGTCGGGCGGTCTGGGAAAAGAATGTCAAAACGATCTTGCGGATCTGTGCTCCCCACTGGATCAAACGACACACGCATGCCGTGGCGCGCGTAGTAGCTCGGGATTTTTTTCTTTTCGAGTACACTCATTACATTTTCAAAAATCTTGGTCGTGCCATCTACCTGTGAAGTGAGATACAGCCCTACATCATACTTTTGTAATACATAGACAAGCCCGCCAATATGATCTGCATCGGGGTGGGTAGCTACTACCACATCTATATATCTATCCCCTATAGGCATTATTTTTGAAAGCTCGGTGAGGACCTTTGCATCCTTGCCGGCATCGATCAACATTTTGGCACCATTTGGTGCTACTACAAGGAAGCTATCCCCTTGGCCGATGTCGAGCATATACACTCGAGCCTTTCCAAGTGTTCCAGAAATAGACTCCTTTGGTAGGGTAAAAAATACAATGCCGAGCAAGCATACGGCGCCAAAAAGTACTGCTATACTAAAAACCTTTCTATCCATTATTTTGTAGTATACTCTATATATGTTTACAGAAAAATCATTTACCCTAAAACCATTACAAGGCATCGGCGCAGAAAGTGTGGCGGAGCATATCAAGCTATATAGCGGCTATGTCAAAAATGCAAATGCGGTGGAGGAAAAAATAAGTGCGCTCATCAGTGGTGCTGAAGCCCCTACGTACGAGCTCGGCGAGCTATACCGCAGATTCTCTTTTGAATTCAATGGTATGCGCAACCACGAAGTGTACTTTGCGCTTTTGCTCGAGACTACTGAAGGCACTGCGCCTACGCTTTCTGCACAAATAGAAAAACAGTGGGGATCAATCGATACATGGAAGCAATCAATGACAAACCTCGCCCTCACTCGCGGTATCGGCTGGGCTATGACTAGCTACGATACTGTGACAGCATCACTCATACTCCACTGGGTAGACGAGCAACACCTCGGCCAGCTCCAAGGTACTCATGCAATAGTAGCGCTCGATATGTGGGAGCACTCATATGTCGCAGACTACCACCCTTCAGGCAAAAAGAAATATGTAGAAGACTTTTTACTCCAAATCAATTGGGCTGTCGCTGAGCAATACTTTGTAGCTGCAACCAAAACAGCCTAATATCTTTTTTGAAAAAGAATATACAAAAGACTGTATATATACCTAAAATAAAAAATCCTGAAAATTCCGGTACCATAAGTACTGGGATTTTTAGTAGAAAAGTAAGTATTGCGAGGAGCATGTTTCCAAGAAAAGAAATAAAAGCGCCGAGTATAGCTGCGAGCGGCGTAAGCCATGAGATACAAAGCAGTATGAGACCGAGGATGGTGATAATAGGTACCCCAATAGCGACAACTATATTTGCAAATGGCGACGAGAGCGGCACAAGCCCCGAAAAGTACATCGTATAGGGCAGCATAAAAATCGGCAATATGAAACCAAGGGCGGCCATCTCGCGAATTGGCAAATGAAACTTTTTTTCTGGAATAAAAGAAAGTAACTCTAAAACTTTTGGCAGTATAGTGATCATAAAAAAGCTTGCGATAAATGAAAGCTGAAATCCAGGATCTGAAAATAATGCAAATGGTGAAACAAAAAAGAGTACGAGATATGCGATGATCAGCGCCCGCCACGCGCTATAGGTACGCGCACTAAAGAGCCCCAAGAGTCCAATGCTTCCCATAATCCCCGCGCGGATTGCAGAGACTCCTGCCCCGCTAATAAATACAAGCGCGACCACTGCAGCACCTGTTATAAGTATTCGTATTTTGAAAGGGAGCGGGAGGAGCAATACTGCAAATATAGCAATGAGTAGTGTGATATTGTACCCAGAGAGCACGAGTGCATGGAGCGTACCGGTATTTTTGAAAAGGTCCTGCATGTCTTTCGTGAGCCCACCCTGGTACCCTACTACCATACCAGATAATGCACCCTCAAATGGAAATGATACGTACTCTGAAAAAATACCTGCAATACGGAGACGCGCACGCGTCGCAATACGTGTAATACTAAATCCAGTATAGGGCACTACATCAGAGATTGTAGGTTCCCGCATTATCCCCACCACCCCGCGTGCAAGCAGATATCCATCATAGTCAAAGACTCTGCCAGTATTTGTGACAAAGTCTTCTGGTTTTTTTAATTCACCTTTTACGGTGATTGTATCTCCTGGGAGGAGCGCTGTATTTCCGCGGATTTGGAGTCGTATTGTTTCTCCAGTGCCTATCTGTATATTGATATTGGCTTTTTCTAGTCGGGTATCTACACTAGTGACAGTGCCGCGGAGTGTCTGTTTCCCAAATTGCACATCCGGAGGTATCGCATTCCATACACAGAGTGCGCCAATAAAAATTGATACAACAATAATACCTGCCATCAAAAATCCGCGTTTAGTTTTAAAATAAAAAACTCCTGCAAAAAGTATTGCAAGAGATAGTATAGAGAGGAGGAGAAAATTTTGCGTCTTGTAGAAGACTATTGCACCGAGCGTGATACTGAGGGCGATAGCTTCTATCATATTATTCCCGAAGGGCTGCCTCTACTGCGAGTACATCGGCGCGCTCATTGTATTCGTCTCCCGCATGGCCTTGGACTTTTGTATACACTGCGCGAGTACCAAAGAAATCTCGGAGCTCCATAAGCTCTATCCATTTTTCTTTATTCTCTACCGGCTTTTTTGTGCTTGTTTTCCAGCCATTTCGCACCCAATTGTCGAGCCAGCCTTTGAGCCCCCCGAGCACATATGCACTGTCTGCAAATATAGTGACGTGTGCATCTGGGTATTTTTCTTTTGCAAAACGAAGTCCCTGTATTGCAGCCTCGAGCTCCATTTGGTTGTTCGTAGCGAGTACTCCTTTTGCTGGAGCGCCGCTTCCTTCAAAGACTTCTTTTTCTTTTCCATCAGCCTCCACAATAGCGACATATGCCCAGCCGCCGAGCCCAGGGTTCCCTCGAGATGAGCCGTCTGTATATATGTGGATTTGAGTTTTCATGGTAGACAGTATAGCAAATTTATCCAATTATTTCCTTTATATGCACCCGCACGCCGCCCTTCCAGCCAGCTTCAAGAGTACCTGTGAGCGATACTTGTGCACCGGCGATGAGGCGAGTTTTTAAAATTTCATCCGCAAAAAAAGTAAATGCGATAGCAGAGCCAGTAGTGTCTTTGATAGTGCATTCTATGTGCTCTTTGTTTTTGCCGAACATCTTGGTAGATACTATGTCTACGTTTTTGAATACAAATACAGGTTCCTGGTTGCCCACGCCAAATGGTGCAAAAGCGCGTACTGCCTGGAGGTGCCGTACACCAGCAGATCCTACAGGGAGTTCTATAGGGTCGTACCCAGCTTTTTCTGCAGGCACATGCCCGACTACTGCTATAGCTTTGTTTAATTCTTCTTCAAAAAAATGTATGCGGTCTTTAGCTACTGCAAATCCCCCTGCTGCTTGGTGTCCGCCGGCATGAAGGAGTGCCCCCTCTGGGAGTGCCTGGAAAAGATACGCTGCATGGTGCACGTCCTGCATTCTACATGAGCCTTTGATCACCCCATCACCTGCCTCACCCCATACAAAAAAGCTTTTGCCGTAGGCTTCTTGGAGTTTGTTTGCGACGAGCCCAAGCACTGCTGGCCGCCAGGAGAGATCGCCTACTACCACTATGTCGGGGAGCTCTCGTTTGTCGAGTCTGCTATGCGCTTCTCTCGTGATTTTTGTGACAAGCTTTTTGCGTTCATCATTTATTTTTTGGAGTTCCTTTGCGAGGTCAAGCGCACGTGTTGCGCTGTCTGTGGAGAGTATTTCAAATGCGAGTACGGGGCTTGCCATACGAGACGCAGCATTCAATCGCGGCGCGAGAGTAAAGGTGAGATCTGTCTCTGTGAGATTTGTGAGCGATACACCATTTTCTACAAGGAGCGTCCGAAGTCCTACACGGCGCGCTTTTTGGAGTACCATCATGCCGTATTTCACGAGCATTCTATTCTCCCCTACGAGTGGCACCATATCAGAAAGTGTCGCAAAGCCTACCATGTCGAGCAGCCATTTTTCAGCTCCTTCTATTATCCCAAATTCTTTTCTATACAATTCCAAAAATCCTACAACCAAATAAAAAGCGACAGCCGCTCCACAAGGTACTTGGTTCGGGTACGAGCTTTTTTCTGGATGAATGATTGCATACGCTTTTGGGTGCCCACCTTTCTCGGGTGCGATACCTGCATGGTGGTCGGTGACTACCACTTCTATCCCAAGCTCGCGCGCATACTCTACTTCTTTGATAGCGGTGATACCCATATCTACCGTGATGATGAGCGACACACCTTTTGCTTTGAGGGTATTAAGGCCGAGATTGCTCACGCCATAGCCCTCATCATGCCGATCTGGGATGTACACATGCACATGCTCTAAAACCCCTAGCATCTTGAAAAAGTCTACGAGCACCACCGCACCCGGGATACCGTCGCAGTCATAGTCTGCATAGATGCCGATCTCCTCACCCCCTTTCACTGCAGCATATATACGCTCGCAAGCCCGCTTCATATCCTCAAAGAGGAATACATCTGCCAGCATATATGCGGGATTCAAAAAACTGAGCTCGTCTTCTTTTGAAAGATTAAGTCGTGAAATAAGCAGATTTGTGAGCTCAAGCGGGGTCATAGACCTAGATTGTAGCATTTATAGGTGCCAAATAGTACAATGGTGTTTATGGAAAAAACAGTATTTGAGAAAATTATTGATGGCGAGATACCGTGCACAAAGGTCTACGAAGACGATATTTGTCTTGCATTCCTGGATCTACATCCAGTGAATTTTGGGCATACGCTCGTAATACCAAAAGTACATGCGAGAAACATTCTCACTACTCCTAATGAAACAGTCGGCCACCTATATGTAGTTGCAAAAAAGATTGCAAATGCGCTCACACAATCAGTACAAGCAGAAGGGATAAATATCCATACCAATATCGAAGAAGCTGGCGGGCAAGTAATATTTCACACACACATACATGTGATCCCCCGTTACAAAGCAGACGGTCTCAAACTCTGGCATGCAGACAAAGTATATGAGGATGGACAACAAGAAATTCTCGCAGAAAAAATCCGCGCCTCTCTATAATAAAAATCCCTACAGTACTGTAGGGATTTTTATTTAGAAAATTATTTTTGATCCAATGCTTTGATACCTGGGAGTGTGCCATTTCCCAAGTAGTCGAGCGTTGCGCCGCCTGCGGTCGAGACAAATACTTTTTTGTTTTTTGTCTTTTCGAGGGTCTTTTCTACGAGGAGGCCAGTGTCGCCACCTCCTACTATAGCGCGAGCTTTGCCAATAGCTACTGCCTCAGCGATAGCTTTTGTTGCTTTTGTAAAGCCTTTTTCATACCAGCCAGTCGGGCCGTTCCAGACAATGAGCTTCGATTGGCTTAAAAGATTTGCAATGAGCTTTGTACTCTCTGTACCAATATCACAAATGATATCCCCCTTTTCTAATGTGTCTGGCGTTGTGGTGACTTTTTTATCACCTCGGAGCACCACTACATCCACCGGGAGGAGTATCTTTTCATTTTTGAGGAGCTTCACTATTTCTTTGTCATAGCCTTCTTCTACTACAGATTTGCCCACCTCAAAACCTGCTGCTTTGTAGAAATTGTTGAGTATTGCACCTGCGATGATGACATAATCTGTCTTTTCAATAAATTTTTTTATGAGCGGAATTTTGGTAGAAAACTTTGCCCCACCGAGGAGGAGCACAAATGGATGCTTGATATCAGTGTCTACAAGGGTGAGATTTTTGACTTCATGTGCAAATGAAAATCCTGCAAATGATTGAAGCTTTTTTGGTATCCCTACGACAGAGGCATGCTTGCGGTGGCTCACAGAAAACGCATCGTTTATATACACCTGCCCCAAACTTGCGAGCTGTTTTATAAATGCAGCATCACTTACCTCTTCCCCAGGATATTGGCGGATATTTTCCAAAAGCACTATGTCTTTTGCTTTCATCTCTGTAGGAATTTTTTCTATAGTTTTTGCAAAGCTTATCTGTGGGTATTTTTTCTGAAGGAATTTGAAGACCGGGGTAAGTGTCGCTTCTTTGCTGTGCGAAATCAATATTATAGATGCACCCTTTTTGAGCAAAAAATCTATCGTCTTGTAGCTCGCTTCAATGCGGCGTGTATCGAGGATCTTTGTACCTTTTGTCGGGACATTATAGTCTGCGCGTACAATCACACGCATTCCTTTTGTAATTAGTGCTTCTTGAATTGATTTCATATATTAAATAATTGACTGCATTAACTTTGTAAACTTTTTCATATCAGTACTTACTCTCCCTACGAGGAGCCCATCTGCAGCACCTTCTGTCAGAAAGCTTTTTGCATTTTCCTCATCCACTGATCCCCCATAGAGCACCTGCACCTTTGCGGCGACTTTGTCTCCTGCAATATCTGCAATGGTCTTGCGGATAAAAATCACCATTTCTTGACACTCTACTGGCGTCGCTGGCCGAGTAGCAGTTTTGCCGATAGCCCAGACTGGCTCATATGCAAATACCACATCTTTTATTTTTGTTTTCTGCAGAAGCATGAGCGCACTCGTAATCTGCTCTTTTACAAAATCAAGATATGCGCCTTTGCTATCGCGAGTCTGCTCTCCGACACAAATGATAGGAGTAATTTTTTTGTCGGTGAGGTGTACTACTGATTGCTGAATACTCGTATTGTTTTCATACAAGCTCTGGCGTCGCTCAGAGTGGCCAACTATCGCATAGGACACGCCTATTTTTTGGAGCATGCGAGGACTTATCTCCCCTGTGTGTGGCATATCGATATATGGCGAGACTGCCTGTACACCAAGTAATGCCACCTTTTTTTGGAGCGACAGTGTATAAATATAGGGAGGGCAGATAACAAGCGGTATTTTATTTTTTTTGGCTGTTGCGCCAGTCTCTTTTGCAAGCATTAGCGCTTCCAAGAGAGTGTCTGGTGCCATTTTCCAATTTGCGACTAGTAACATAGTACTAGTATATCATACGAGTATTCGAGGCTAATTTGCTGTTTCTTGCCATGACGATACGCTCCAGCCAGTACCTTTTGCAAATGTGAGCGTTGCGAGATTTGTACTGTAGTTGAGGCCGATACTACCGTATAGCTCTAGTTTTTTTGCTGTCGCTTGCTGTGCGATTTGGTTATTATGTATCTTCACTGTACCGTTTTGTGCAACAAGTGCCACCGTACATGCAGTACCACCATTTGGACAGTTGCTACCTCCTTGTACATAGACAGCAGGATTACCACCACACGAGCCGCTTGCAGGACAGTCAGAAGTACTCACCAAGACAATATAACTACTCGCTGCACCTGTCCCTCCAAATGTCGCACTATTTGTAGAAATATATCCATCTACAACCACCGCAACACTCCCTGTACCATATGAAGGGTCGATATACATTTTTCCGTTTGGAATAATAAGGTTACCAGTGACCCAAATAGGCCCAGTGAGATACACACTGCGACCACCATCTACAGTAAGATTGCCTACTATTTTTTGAGGGGGATGGTTATATCTGCCGCTGAATACGTGGTATTACCATTTATCACAGTACTTGATGCTTGAGTTTTCCAGTCGGCGATTGTCGCATCTGCAATAGGCATTGGCTGCACTGGCGGAGTGCCAAGTGTGGTGTTGCAAGCTTTATTGTTGCCTGAGCCGGTCGTACAGTACATAATACCAGTAGATGTAGTATTACTAATACTTGGCGCCCACGCAGTGCCGCTACCACCAGTACCTATATTGATAGGACGACCTGAATTTTGCCCAGTAATAGATACAACAGAGGTTGCAGACCCTGTGATGTTGACACTATTGTCTACATTTAAAAAGATAGGCCCATTTGAAAATACACTGCCCGTGAGCGTCTGATTATTTTCCATGCTGAGCCCCCCAGTACCTACTATCGCCCCGTAAGGGAAGCTCACCGTTGCTGCCTTTGAGACTTTTGCGGTTGCAATACGATTGAGATTCGAGAGCACACCAATACTTTTTATTTGTTTTTGTGTACTTGTAATATCGGTGACCGCGGTCGTCGCAGTCGCACTACCGAGTACGAGCGTATTTGATGTTGCGACATTTTTATTGTTATACAAACGATAGTACGCATCCTCGACACCAGACTCTGCGAGCGCATAACTTGCTTTTGTTTTGGTCGCAGTCTTTGCATCTGTATACGCACTTATTACTGGAAGTACCAATCCAAGAGAAATAGACAAAGTGATAGCTACAAAAAGCAATGTCGTGATAATCATTACATTACCTTTTGTTTTTATTTTTTTTGTAAATATAAAATGCTGCATATTATTTGCCTCGTAGAAATACGGTAGTTTGAAATGGAGCTGTTATACTTGCGCCACTCGTCGTGGTGAGAATTAACTCTACTTTGATAGCAGTGCGCTTGCTTGTTGTTACTGGTCGAAAAATTAAACTCGATGGCGCAATATTACCAGCAGTTAGCGGGCTCAGTGCACCACCATTTAATGATACCCATACCTTGCCGCTCGACATAGAAAAAGCTATTGTCTGCACAGTCCCAGATATATCCTTGCCGGTAAGTGTAATGTTTCCAGGACTTGTATTGTATGTACCTGTCACACTTGTCGCTTGGCGTATTTCGCGAGTAATACGCTCCATCACGAGAGCACCTTGCTCTTGGATTTTACGATACCCCTGGGACTGCCCATAGACTGTCATACTAGTGACAAGCGATCTGATAATCACCAAGCAAAGCACAGAAAATATTGCGAGATACACAATGAGCTCGATAAGTGAATTTCCTTTTGTAAAAAATGTGTTTTTCATATTATATACTCGGTGTACTTGTTATATAAAATTGCAATGTATCTGTTCTTGGGGTACCGTTTTGGCTCCACGATACCGTGACAGTCCCAAGACGTGTACCAGCATCTACAGTGCCGCCACTTGCTACGATATTGTCGCTCCCATCGCGAGAGACACTAGAAAATACGATACTGCGAGTAAATATACCTGTCGCAGTACCAGGAGCTGTAGTCGTATAGCTCCACGCACTCCCACTCCACGACATATAGTATGTTGTACCGTTAGTAAGTCCAGAAATATTTGCCCATGATTGATTGCGCAAAAGCTTTGCAACCTCTACGCCCTCTTCGAGCAAATATGAGGCTTGTGTTTTTTGTAAAGAATATTTTGAAATTGCAACAACATTACTAATAGCGCCGAGCATCATCACGAGCGTCGTCGCGACTATTGCCGATGCGATGACAGCCTCTATAAGAAAAAATCCATTTTGTTTTTTATTTTTTCTTTGAAAAATCTGCATATTAGTTGTGACTTATCGAGCCGCTCGCATCAATAGTAATAATCTTTGTAGTACCATTTGGCCCACTGAGCGTGATTGTGCCAAAAGCACTCGCAGTGCCAGAGAGCTGGGTAAATGATACCTGCGTCGCACTTCCGGAAAGTGCAATACTTGAAGCGGTTACCCCAGTATCGTACACATTTATTTTATTGGTCACATCGCCACTATTGTACGAAGTACCCTTAAAGAGGATTGCTTGGTTTGTTTCAAAGCGTACACTGTATTGCGAATTATTAAGCCCAGAAATCGTATTACTGCGAGCTTCATACAAAAGTGAGAGCGTGCTATCCATAGTGTTTTTTAGTATCTGTGCCGAACGAAATCTTGAAAACGACAGTGTAAAAATAGCAGAAAGTACACCGACTATTGCAAGTACAATGAGCATTTCGATAAGGGTAAATCCTCTTTTTGTAGTAGTCATACTATTTGATAGAATCCATTATCGAATACATAGGCGTGAGCATCGACACTGCAAAAAATCCAACAGCTGCTCCAATAAATATCATAAGTACTGGCTCTACTATAGTCGAGAGATTTGCTGTCTTTGCCGCAACTTCGCCTTCGTAAAATGTCGCCACGTCGAGGAGCATACTCTGCAATTTTCCAGTCTCTTCCCCTACTGCTATCATCTCTCCCATCATTACTGGGTACAGTTGCTCATTTGCAATAAATACTTTTGCAATTGGTTCACCTTTTTCTATTGCAATAGCGACCTCTGCAAGAGATTTTTTGTAATAGCTATTTTGCAGGACATCGCTCGTGATAGCTATAGCATGTGAGATATTGACCCCAGAGGAAAGCAGGAGCGAAAGTGTACGGGCAGCGCGGGCTGTATAGAGCTCTTTGAGCATGTCTTTGATCACTGGGAGACGAATAGAAAGCCAGTCAAATGCGATACGTGTTTTTGGGAGTGTCCAGAGTACCTGCAGTGCTACGACAATAGCAATAATAAAGGCTAGTAGTAATACGGTATGATTTGAAACAAAGTCACTAATCCAAATAATAATCTGAGTCGATGTAGGGAGCTTTGCGCCAAGCTCTTTGAAGGTCTTGATGAGTGTCGGCACCACATAGATAAACATCAGTATCGCGATAAGTACGATTGCGCCAACAATAATCGCCGGGTACATGAGCGCACCTTTTACCTTACGATTGATTGTATAGGTTTTTTCGAGGTTCTCGCCTACTTCTTTGAGTGCTCCTGGTAGTCCACCAGACTCTTCTCCAGCGCGCACCATAGAAACAAAGAATTTTGAAAATACCTTTGGGTGCTTTTCGAGTGCGTCTGAAAGTGTGCCACCAGTGTCGATAGTTGTAAGGAGCGACTCTATGACTTTTTTAAATGCTGGCGCATGGGTTTGCTTGATAAGCACCTGAAGGCCGCGTGAAAGTGGGAGTCCTGCAGCGAGCATTCCTGCAAGGTTTTTTGTAAATAAGATTTTTTCTGCAAGTGTGACTCGCCCTGGCAACAGACTTGCAAGAGAGAAGCTAAACTTCACCTCTATGTCGATAGGGATAATATGATCTGCGCGGAGTGTAGATATTGCCTCTGCACGAGATGCAGCACTCACTACCCCTTTGAGTGTCGCACCCTCTTTTGTTTTTGCAGTATATGAAAATTGCACATATATATTGTATCACGCAAATAACTTGCATAGTAGTGTTTTGTCTGTACAATACTTCCTATGCATACATTATGGATTACATTTATATATCAGCCTATTTATAATACGCTTGTTTTTCTCGCACAGTACGTGACCGCGCACGATGTGGGACTTGCAGTGATATTGCTCACTATCCTTATCCGACTACTCCTCCTCCCGCTCAGTAAAAAAATGGTAATTAGCCAGTACAAAATGCGTGCGCTCGCCCCAAAGCTTGCCGCAATCAAAGCCCAAAAGCTCGACAAGCAGGCAGAAGCAAAAGCAACTATGGATCTCTACAAAGACGAAAAGATGAATCCTTTTTCTGGATGTCTTTTTCTCCTTATTCAGCTTCCTATCCTTTTTGGGCTGTACTATACACTTCGCAGTGGTATCAATCAGCCAGAGCACCTCTACTCATTCCTCAGTACTGAAGGACTTCACAATATGCTCCTCGGCATACTCGATATTACCAAGCCTTTTCTCCCATTTGCTATCCTTGCAGGACTCACCCAAGCAGTACAAGCATTTCTCACTCCAGTGCAGCCTTCTACCGATACTGGCTTCCAAGGGCAGATGGCAAAAAGTATGAGCGTACAGACTCGATATGTACTCCCTATCATCATCATCCTTATTGCGAGCAAGCTTGCAGCCGCAGTAGCACTCTACTGGGTAGTTGCAAATCTATTTTCAATTGGGCAAGAGTTATACTTTAGAAAGAAATTTGCTACAGAAAAGAGTTCTGTTACTGTCTTGTAATAAAGTTAAGTGGCTCTAATTTTGGGTATATACTTTTACTTAAAGTTTTTGTTTTGATAACAGACTTACCAGCAGTGTATCCGCTTACCTGGGAATCAATCACCTCACCATTACCTATATAAATCCATACGTGGCCTTCACCTCCAGAACGAACACCTACCAGGTCTCCGGGTTTTAATTTTTGCCCGTTTACATAACCCTCGCCATTTTTTACCTCAACAGTACCTACTGCAACACCAGCTGCAGCCATATCTCCAGTATATGCCTCTGTCTTAGGAGTAATACCTGCACAAGTGAGGACTGTGTTTACATAAGAACTACAGTCTATATATAGGTGTCCACCAGGAGCAGGAGTGCCGCGTAAATCCTGATTGTACGTTGCATGATTCAAAAAACTGAGCGCCACATCACGAACATTCCCCTTGCCACCTGTCTTACCAGGACATTGTACGCCTGCAGGAAACACTATTTTTGAAAAATCATATCCTGTACCACCTTTTCCAGAACCTGCACTTCCTGGTTTTGGTGGATTATCTGTACCTAAATCTTTGAGTTTAACTATAGTCACCTCATCTATACTCAGCGTATTATTCACCAACGTAGGATTGATAGTATTTAATATAACCCATGAGCCGAGCGCTATGAGGAGGCCGAGTGCCATGTCCATAATACTCCCCTTTGCTTGTAGTT
>JACCDG011305086.1_pt1 | contig 12665 bp, 13 predicted proteins | sample 7442471 | NCBI WGS metagenome assembly JACCDG01 (sample SAMN15323444, study PRJNA562643) | freshwater metagenome | isolation source: river surface water | place: USA:Blue River Watershed | collected 2017-08-17 | reverse complement strand
GATAAAAGAAGTATACCAGGAATATTTCTAAAGCTTTCTTAGTTTTCATTGACCGGGGATTATTCTGCTGTATAATACTTTAAAATGTTACGGGAGAATATTGAGAGGGTGAAAAACAGGGTCTCTCTTGCCTGCTTGAGGGCGGGAAGAGATGTTTTATCGGTAGAAATAATCGTTGTTACTAAAGGCAGGTCGCTTGAAGATATAAAGGAAGCTGTCCACTGCGGTTTGTCTGCCATAGGAGAGAACAGGGTTCAGGAAGCGCTTTTGAAATATGCAAAGAAAGATTTCTGCGCGAGATGGCACATGATAGGCCATTTACAGAAGAATAAGGTAAAGGATGCCATCGGTATTTTTGATTTAATCCAGTCCGTCAATAGCCTGAAACTGTGCGAGGAGATTAATGTGCAGGCCGCCAGAATAGGCAAGGTCCAGGATGTGTTTCTGGAGATTAAGACTTCTCCTGAAGATAGCAAATCCGGTTTTCTGCCGGGGGATACTTTAGAGTCCTTAAGAATTATCGCGGGCCTTGCTAATTTAAAGGTTTTAGGCCTTATGACAATTCCTCCGTGGTCGTCATCCGGGCCCGAAGGCTCTAGGGCATATTTTAAGAGGCTTTTTTCTCTGCGCGAGGAGATAAGAGCATCGGGGATACTCAACCGCGAACTTAAGCTTTCTATGGGGATGAGCGATGATTTTGAGGTGGCCATAGAAGAAGGCGCCGATATGGTAAGGATAGGACGGGCAATATTTGAAGGGGGAAGATATGCGTAAAATCCAGACGGCCGGTAAAATAGGCATTATAGGATTTGGGAACATGGGCGCAATTATCGCCTATAAGCTTTCCCTTAATAGCGCAGAATACGAGGTTTGGGTATTTGAGAAGGATAAAACAAAGATTAAGAGTTTAAAGGGAGTAACATTTTCGAATAGTCTTCAGGAATTTGCTGATAAAATAGATTATTTTGTTCTTGCGGTAAAACCCCAGGATTTAGGCGGGCTATTAAAAGAGCTGAAACGCTTGATCGGCAATAAAATGGTTATTTCTATAGCCGCAGGAGTGACTACCGGACGTATCGAAGGGGTATTAGGTCAGGTAAGGGTTATAAGGGTAATGCCTAATCTTGCCGCAAGGATAGGGGAATCTGTTACTTGCCTTTGCAGCGGGAAATACGCTACGCAGGATGACCTTGAATTTGCGAAGGAGATTTTTTATTATCTTGGGACAGTAAGCGTTATTAGCGAAGAGATGATGAATGCCGCTACGGCAATATCCGGCAGCGGGCCGGGTTATGTTTATTATTTCCTGGAAAACAGTCCGTTTGATTGTAATAATATACCTGACCATGCCCTTCATGATATGATGAAAAGGCTGGAGAAAGCTGCGCTGGGACTGGGTTTTGGCTTGCCGGAGGCATCGTTCCTTGCGGCTAACACGGTTAATGCGTCTGTAAGCCTGCTTAGGGAAACACGGCTTACTCCCGCAGAGCTAAAAACGCAGGTTGCCTCTAAGGGGGGCACTACCGAAGCCGGGCTGGAAATATTAAAAAAGGGCGGGTCCTGGGAAGAGGCCGCGTTAGCTGCCTTAAAGAGGGCCCAGGAATTATCGGGGAGATTTTAAATATGTCTAGGATAGGAGTTATCGGAGGCAGCGGGCTTTATAAAATCGATGGTATTAAAAAAGTAAGGAAGGTTTCTGTCTCTACGCCTTTTGGCAAGCCGTCCGGGAGTTTTATATTGGGGGAATACGGGGGAAAAGAGCTTGTTTTTGTCCCGCGTCATGACCTATACCACAGCATAGCGCCGAGCCATATCAATTACCGCGCCAATATCTTCGGGATGAAAAAACTGGGGGTAGACAGAATTATCTCGGTAAGCGCCTGCGGCAGCCTTAAGGAGAAATACAGGCCTTTAGATTTTGTTGTGGTAGACCAGTTTGTAGACAGGACTAATTATGCAAGGGAGGCCTCTTTTTTTACCAAGGGTTTAGTAGCGCATATAGAATTTTCCCATCCTGTCTGCGATTCTTTGAGCAGATTGATTTATAAAGCGGGCAAAAGGCTTAAATTGAGTATTCATCCTAAAGGGACCTATGTTAATATGGAAGGGCCGGCGTTTTCTACGTTGGCAGAGTCCAATCTTTACCGAAGCTGGGGGATGGATGTGATAGGGATGACTAATTTTGTCGAGGCCAAGCTTGCCAGGGAGGCGGAGATTTGTTATGCCAGCCTTGTCGCGATCACCGACTATGACTGTTGGCACCCCAGCCACACGAGCGTGACGGTAGAGCTAATTATAGATAATTTGAATAAGAATATCAAAAACGCAAAGAGGATGCTTTCCGAGATTATAAAGGATATGCCGGATAAAAATGAGTGCGCCTGCCGCGAAGCGCTTAAGAATGCCATAGTAACCGATAGGGGTCATATACCGGAAAGATTCAAGAAAGAGATGAAAATAATTATCGGTAAATACATAAAATAAAATGGATTATAAGCTTACCTTAAACCTCCCGAAAACCGATTTTCCCATGAAGGCTGATTTGCCCAGGCGCGAACCTTTATTCTTGAAAGACTGGGAAGATGCGGATATCTATAGGCTTATCCGCGAAGCGGCAAGAGGGAGGAAGAAGTATATCCTGCACGACGGGCCTCCTTACGCCAACGGAGATATACACCTGGGGCATGCCTTGAATAAGACGCTCAAGGATATAATCGTTAAGTTTAAGACCATGAGAGGATTCGATTCTCCTTATGTGCCGGGTTGGGATTGTCACGGGCTTCCTATCGAGCATCAGCTCTTAAAGGAGCTTAAAATACGCAAGCATGACATAGCACAGCTGGATTTCAGGAAAAAAGCTTATGCCTATGCCTTAAAATACGTTGAAAAACAGAAAGAACAGTTTAAGCGTTTAGGCGTCTTTGGGCAATGGGACAGGCCTTACCTCACCCTTGACTTAGATTACGAAGAGAGCATCCTCTCTTCTTTTGGCGAACTTGTCAGGAAAGGGTATATTTACCGCGGGCTGAAACCGGTCAACTGGTGTTTTAGATGCGAGACTGCGCTTGCCGAGGCAGAGGTAGAATATGAGGACCATGATTCTCCTTCTATATTCGTGAAATTCAATATTACCGGCGGAAGCGAACTGCAGGGCTGCGGGCTTCTTATCTGGACAACTACGCCCTGGACATTATTGGCTAACGTGGCAGTGGCTGTCCATCCGGATTTTACTTATTGTCTGGTGGAGACCTCGCGGGGCAGGTTGATTATAGCCAAGAATTTGTTAGAGGGCGTTTTGAAGAAAATAGGAGAGGAAAGCTCTAAGCTGATAAAAGAATTTAAGGGCAGCTTTCTTGAAGGCATAAAGTACGACCACCCGTTTAATCTAAGAAAGGGCTGCGTAGTCCTGGTGGATTATGTCTCTGGAGAAGAGGGGACAGGACTGGTGCATACGGCACCCGGGCACGGGAGCGAAGATTACCTTACCGGCGTAAAATATAAGCTGGATATCGTTATGCCGGTTGATAATAAGGGTAATTTTGATTCTTCCGCCGGAGAGTTTGCTAACCTTAACTGCCTTAAAGCTAATAACGCAATATTGGAGAAGCTTAACGGATTGGGTGTTTTGCTTTTTAGCTCCAGTATACGTCATTCCTATCCGCATTGCTGGCGTTGTAAGAATCCGATCATATTCCGGGCCACCAAGCAGTGGTTTTTGAGTCTGGGACATAACTCTTTGAGGGATAAATTAAAGTCTATGATCCGGGAAGAAGTGCGTTGGATCCCCGAAAGCGGGATGGAAAGAATTCTGGGGATGGTGGATATGCGCCCGGATTGGTGTCTTTCTCGCCAGAGGTACTGGGGGGTGCCCATACCTTCTTTGGTATGCAATGATTGTCTTGAAGAATTCCTTGACGTGGGGGTAATCGATAAGTTCAGGGGTTTTTGTTCTAAGGAAGGTTCGGATTCCTGGTTCACCAGAGATTTAAAGGATTTCACCGCTAAAGATTTTCAATGCCCCGCTTGTAAAAGCACAGACTTAAGCAAGGGCAAGGATATACTTGATGTCTGGTTTGATTCGGGGGTAAGCGCGCAGGGGGTGTTAAAGAAGAGGCCAGAGCTTGAGTTTCCCGCTTCTCTTTACCTCGAAGGCTCTGACCAGCACCGCGGCTGGTTCCAGTCTTCGCTGATACCCGCTGTCTGTATTGATAATAGGCCTCCTTTTAAGGATGTCTTAACGCACGGGTTTGTTGTCGACGGGCTAGGCAGGAAGATGTCCAAGTCCCAGGGTAACGTTATTTCTCCCCTCGATATTATGAAGGATTACGGCGCTGATATATTGAGGCTTTGGGTTGCCTCCAGCGACTATAATGAGGATATCAGGATATCCAAAGAGATACTCCTGCGCTTATCAGAGGCGTATCGGAAGATAAGGAATACCTCCAGATTTATCTTAAGCAATCTTTATGATTTTGATCCGGATCTTGACATGGTTAAGCTAGCAGGACTTAAGAAAATAGATAAGTGGATATTGGGGAAGCTTAAGAAGAGATTGGATGCGGTTACCTGTGCCTATGAAAGGTTCGAGTTTTACAAAGCCCATAAGGAGATATACGATTTCTGCAACGAGGAACTCTCCATGTATTATCTGGATATGGTTAAGGGCAGGCTTTATACCCTTGCGCCTAGGTCTCTTGAGAGGCGTTCCACTCAGACGGCAATGTATGTCTGTCTTGATTCGTTGTGCAGGATGATCGCGCCTATACTTATTTTTACTGCCGAAGAGATCTGGAGGCATATGCCTAAGACCGCGTCTTTAAAAAGCATAAAAAGCGTACATCTTCTCGATTGGCCCTGTATTGAGTTTCCGGAAGAATCCCAGGAGATGGATTTTATTATCAGCTTGATACCGGAGGCGGCAAAAGAGCTAGAGGCTATGCGTTCGCAGGGCAAGATAGGGAGTTCTTTTGACGCGCAAATAAAAGTGTTGACAAAAGATAAAATCCGTTATAATTTCTTAACAAGTTTAAAGAATGAGCTCGCTGAAGTTTTTAAGGTTTCAGCGGTTTCCATAGAATTAAGCGAAGACCTGACAAAGGCAGTATTAAGCAGCAGGCACCCGGATTGTGCGTTTGTCATTGGCACGGCGCAGGGGTTAAAATGCGCACGCTGCTGGAATTACAGTAATTCGGTGGGGAGATCCGCAGAGCACCCTTTGATCTGCGAGAAATGCCAAGAGGCTGTATATGAGAGGAGAGACCAAGTTGAAAAAGAAATTAAATAAAAAGGAACTGGCTGATTTTAAAAAAGCGGTCTTAAAAAGAAAAGAAGAGATAATGAGAGAGATAAAGCATATTTCGGAAGATACCCTCAAGAAGTCCCAGAAGGAGGCTTCGGGGGATATCTCTGGTTATACCTATCATATGGCGGATGTCGCTACTGATAATTATGATCGCGAATTTTCTTTAGGTCTTGCCTCGAACGACCGGAAGCTGCTCTATGAGTTAGAAGATGCCTTAAAGAGGATAGAGGATGGGACTTTCGGTATCTGTCAGTCTTGCGGATGCGTTATCGCTAGGACAAGGCTTAAGGCAGTGCCACAGGCGACGCTTTGTATTAAATGCCAGGAGAAGAAAGAGAAGAGGTAAACCCTTTTCTTTTTAAAATGCCCATATGCTTAGCTTTAACTGTTCTTATCGTAGATCAGGCCACGAAGTTTCTCGCTTCCAGGCTCCTCCTATTAAATAGACCGTTACCTGTAATTGATAAATTCTTCAGTCTTACCCTTGTGCATAATCGCGGTGCGGCCTTCGGCGTCTTTAAAGGGCAGGTTTATATTTTTGTATTCTTTTCGCTCGCCGCAGTAGGTTTGATTTACCGCTCCATAAAAAGGCAGAACAAGAACAGCCTTTACACGTTTTCCCTAGGCCTGCTCCTCGGCGGGGCTATAGGCAACCTCATTGACCGTATTACACTAGGTTATGTAGTTGATTTTCTGGATTTCCACGTATGGCCCGTATTTAACATTGCCGATAGCGCTATTTCGGTAGGCGCGGTGCTCTTAGGATGGTTGGCCATAAAAGGAGGTAAAAGATAATGCATCCTGAAATATTTAGGCTCGGCCCGTTGACAATCTATTCCTACGGATTTATGCTGGTAGTTGCTTTCTTTGTGGCAGTGGCCCTTGCCTCAAGGCAGGCCAAGAAAGAAGGGGTAAAAGAGGATTTTATATTTAATTTTTGCTTCCTTGTGTTTATTTCCGGGATTATCGGAGCGCGTATTTTTTACGTTATAGAAAATGCAGCATATTACTTTAAGAATCCGCAGGAGATTATCATGCTTTCCCGCGGAGGCATGTCCTGGTTTGGCGGGTTATTTCTGGGGGTGGCGGCGGGAGGTTTTTTCTTAAAGAAGAATAAATTTAAGGCCTATCGCATAATGGATTTGTTGGTTCCCTTTGTCGCCTTAGCCCAGTCGCTCGGCCGTATCGGCTGTTTTTTGAACGGCTGCTGTTTCGGAAAAGAATCTTTCTACGGTATATATTTTCCTTCCCATGGCGCAGTGTTAATACCTACCCAGCTTTATTCTTCCCTGGCCATGCTCATTATTTTTGTTATCTTAAGGATTATGCAGGACATGCCTCATAAGCAGGGTCAGATATTTTATGCTTATCTTTTTCTTTACTCCGTAAAAAGGTTTCTCATCGAATTCTTAAGAGCGGATAACAAGGTTATTTTTTCCGACCTGACCTTATTCCAGTTATTGAGCCTTGCGGTCTTTGTTATTTCTTCATTTAAGCTTTTAAGCATGCTGCATAAAAGAAGGTAACATGCAAAAACACGTTTTTCTTGTGGCTTTTGATAAGGCAGGGTCTCGGCTTGATGCGGCGGCGAGCTCTTTTTCTTCCCAGGAGCGCCTGGGCCTATCCAGGACTTTTATAAAAGAACTGATTTGTTCGGGGGATGTCTATGTTAATGGTAGCGCCATTACTAAGGCGCATCATAAGGTAAAAGAGGGGGATAAGGTCGAATTTGTTTTCCGGGAGAAAGAGAAGAAAGAGCTAATAGCACAGGATATAAAACTTAAAATAGTCTACGATGACGAAGACTTATCCGTTATTGATAAACCTTCCGGGTTAGTTGTGCATCCTGCTCCGGGTAATCCTGACGGAACGCTGGTAAATGCCTTAAGGAATATTTATCCTTCTCTTTCGGATATAAATCCTGCTAGGCCAGGCATTGTGCATCGCCTGGATAAAGGGACGTCGGGGCTCCTGGTGATTGCAAAGAATAACGAAACGCACCTGAACCTTGCAAAGCAGTTTTCCCAGCATGTCATCAAAAAGGAGTATCTGGCCATAGTAAAGGGGAGGGTTGAGTTTGATGAGGATGTGATCGAAGCGCCCATCTCAAGGCATGCATTTAAAAGGAAGAATATGTCCGTGGGGTTTACGGATAAGGCAAAGTACGCTAAGACTTATTACCGCACGCTCAAGCGTTCTAAGGATTTTAGCGTTTTGGAGATTAGGCCATTCACGGGCAGGACCCACCAGATAAGGGTGCATCTTGATTTCATAGGACATCCGATATTGGGGGATGATAAATACGGAAAGAACAACGTGTTCAGCCGGCTGGCCCTGCATGCCAAGACACTCGGTTTTACGCACCCTAAGACAGGCAGCTTCATGGAGTTTTCTTCGCCTATCCCTAGTGAATTTAAGGACTTCTTGAAATAATATAACTTGATTTTTATCAGGTAAATGTTATATTAATAACAAAATAGGGTCAATTTTAAAATAAATAAAAAGTATTTATAAATTTAAGGAGGAATTATGGATATTAGGGCAAAGGTACCTTCAATAATTCTGATTATTTTAGTCTTAATATTTCTTACTTCCACTGCCGCGGGTTTCTACCTTTATCAGCAGGAACACAGGAAGAATATTGAATTAGAGGAGAAGATAGAAGAGCTGGGGGTTAAGCAGAAGATAGCTGAGGCAAAATACCTGGAAGCCCAGAAGGTACTATCTTCCCTGGAAGAAAAACTTAAGGAATCCTCTAAGCAGGTGGAAGACCTAAACAATGCTTTGGCCTTGGAGAAGAAGAACCGGGAAGATGCCTTTGCCGAATTCGAACAGGCGAGAAGGGATCTTGAGGACGGCAAGAATATAATGCAGGAATTGGAAGATAAATTGGCTAAGGCCGAAGAGAAGGCTAAGCAGGCGCAGGATAAAATGGATGCTTTAAATAACGAGAAGAAGGAATTGGAGAATAAGCTTAAAGAGCTTGAAAATCCTTCCCAGGGGGTAGAGCTTGGCAAGATTGTAGTTGCCCCTGATGCGTCCGGGGACAATAAAGCAAAGGCAGTTCTTACGCAGAAGCAGGAAGCTAAAATTTCTCCGGAGAAAGAAGGCTCCGCATTAGAAGGAAAGGTTTTGGTAGTAAATAAAGAGTATAATTTTGTAGTTATCAACCTGGGCAGTAAGGATGGGGTCAGCTTAGGGGATATGTTTACCCTGGTAAGAGGGAAATCTTCTATCGGGGATATCAAGGTCGAAAAGCTGCATGATTCCATGTCTGCCGCAGGATTCATTTCTGAAGACTTAAAGAACAAGGTTAGAGAAGGCGATAAAGTTGTAAAAAAGGCTAAATGAAGCCGTTTAATATCCTGCCCGGTTTAAGGCTAAGAGGCAATCTTTATCTCCCCGGTGACAAATCAATAGCCCATCGCGCGCTTATATTGAGCGCTCTTACGTCAGGAAAAGTCTGCATATCAAATTTCCCGGATAGCAAAGATTTAATGGCTACCGTAGCTTCCTTAAGGGGGCTCGGGGTAAAGATAACGCTGGATAAGGCCAGTCGCCAGGCAGTAGTTTATGGCGTTGGTATGCGCGGGCTTAAGAAACCTAAAGGGCCTATTAAAATATACGAATCCGGGACAACCTTCAGGCTTCTGTTAGGATTGCTTGCGGGACAGGAATTTAATACCGTCCTTGAATCTGGCAGGCAGCTTTCCAAGAGGCCAATGCTTAGGGTTATCCTTCCCTTAAGGATGATGGGGGCATTACTTGAGGCAAGGGTTAGGAAAGACTCCGGAAGAACCGAAGAATACCCTCCCGTGGTTATAAAAGGCAGCAGGCTTAAAGGCATATCCTACAGGCTTCCTATTGCTTCTGCCCAGGTTAAATCCGCCATTTTATTGGCAGCGCTCTTTAGCCAAGGTATGACCGTAATAAAAGAGCCTGTCAAGACGCGCGATCATACTGAGCGCATGCTTAAGCGATTCAAGGTAAAGATAAAATGTGTCAAAGGGCACATATCTATGCAGGGGGGGCAAAGGCTTGTTTCTCCGAGAAGAATTTATGTTCCGGCAGACATATCTTCCGCTTCTTTTTTTATAGTGGCAGCTTCTCTCCTTAAGGGGTCCCGCATCGTAATAAAGAACGTGAGTTTAAATCCTACCAGGATAGGAATATTAAGGTTGTTAAAGAAGATGGGCGCGGATATCGGGATAAGGTATCGCCGTGCGCTTGCATTTAAGGGTAACGAGCCTATGGGGGATATCATCGTAAGAAGCAGTTTGTTAAAGGGCGCAAGCCTGGGGAAAGGGCAGGTGCCTTCTTTAATTGATGAGCTTCCTGTGCTTATGGTGGCTTCTTCCTGCGCCAAAGGTAAAAGCGTGTTTGAAGGCGTGGAAGAGCTTAGGGTTAAGGAAACCGATAGGATTAAATCCATGTCGGAGAACTTAAAGAAAATGGGTGTTTCTTTTAACCTCCTAAAGAGTGGAAATTCCAGTAAGATAGTGATTCAAGGAGTAAGACAGTTGAAGTCGGCGCAGCTTAGGAGTTTCGGAGACCATCGCAGCGCGATGAGCTTGGTGATTGCTGGACTTTGCGCGGGCTCCAGGTCGAGGCTTGACGATATTTCTTGCATAAAAAAGTCTTTTCCCGGATTTCTGAAAGAAATTAATTCATTAAGGGCGTGATAATGCTTAAGTTTTTATTTGACATACACTTGAATTCCTGTTAAAATTCACTTTACACTCATTTATAGCTTTCCGGAACCGGGTTTAAGGGGGACAAGATGTTTAATTTCAAGCAGGTGATTAAAAAAATCTCTGATTATATACTTGATTTGGCTTCGAATGATATCGGGATAGATTTAGGCACTGCTACGACCCTGGTTTATGTTAAAGGAGAGGGCGTAGTGCTTTGCGAGCCTTCGGTAGTCGCTGTTGAGCGCGGGACTTCCAACGTTTTGGCCGTGGGAGAAGAGGCAAAGCGTATGCTCGGGCGCACGCCGGGTAATATTATTGCTATCAGACCTATGCGCGATGGGGTTATTACGGATTTTGAAGTAACCGAGGCGATGTTAAGGCATTTCATTAGAAAGGTGCGTCACCGTCGTTTCCAGGTTAGGCCCAGGATAGTTATAGCTATACCTTCGGGTATTACCGAAGTAGAGCGCCGTGCAGTAAAGGAATCGGCAGAGAGGGCAGGCGCGCGGGATGTCTTTTTGATTGAGGAGCCCATTGCGGCAGCCATCGGCGTGGGTTTGCCTATCCAGGAACCGGTGGGCAATATGATTATTGATATAGGAGGCGGGACAACTGAGATTGCCGTTATTTCGCTTGCCGGCATGGTTTTCTCTAAATCCATTCGCATAGGCGGAGACGAGATGAACGAAGCGATAATAGAGTACTTAAAGAAAACTTATAATCTAATGGTAGGAGAACGTACTGCCGAAGATATAAAGATAAAGATAGGTTCCGCTTATCCGATGGAAGAGGAATTAAGTCTGGAGGTAAAGGGTAGGGATTTGATTGCCGGATTGCCCAAGACTGTAACTATCACTTCTGAAGAGATAAGGGAATCTTTGCAGGAACCCCTGCGCGCCATACTGGAAGTTACAAAAATGTCTCTTGAGCGTACGCCTCCTGAATTGGCGGCCGATTTGATTGAGCACGGTATAGTTATTGCCGGAGGCGGGTCTTTATTAAAGGGTCTAGATAAGCTTATATCCGAAGAGACGGGTTTACCGGTACATATCGCGGAGGACCCTGTAACTGCCGTGGCTAATGGCACGGGAAAGGTGCTCAACGAAATAAAATACCTTAAGAAGGTCACTGTTGCGGTAAAGTCAGAGATCCATAATTAGATTTTTCTTGGTTCCATCATAATGTGTTTAAAATTCACAAAAATTACTTAAACCTCCCGTTATTAATCCTGCTTATAGTTTTACTTTTCCTTTTTTCTGCTTTCTTGAGAAGGCCTGTCATTTTGTTCTTTAAGCCCGCGCTTAGTATCTCTTCGTTCCTAAAGAGGCAGGTAGGCGGAATAATTTTTTACAATCGTTCTCTGAACCAGGTTGACGACCTTAAAAAAGAGGTAGAGTTCTTAAAGTATAAGATAAATTCCCTGAATGAGTTTTACCTAGAGAACTTAAGGCTCAAAGAAAGTCTTTCATTAAAAGATAAATCCGTCCTGAAGCTTTTATCCTCCAGGGTTATCGCGCGTTCTGCGGACAGCTGGTCTTCTAATGTTACCATTGATAAGGGGAGCAGGAGTGGTATCCGTCCGGGGATGGGCGTCATGACTTACCTGGGGCTTGCGGGCCGAGTAATTGAGGTGACCGGTTCAACCAGCAAAGTGGTTTTGTTAAGCGACCCTAATCTCGGAGTATCGGGTATTATCCAGCGCAGTCGCCAGGAAGGGTTAGTGAGTGGCACATTAGGAGCTAGCCTTATAATGAGATATCTCCCCGAAGATGCGGATATAAGGGCAGGAGATACGGTTATAAGCTCTGGGCTAAACGGAAATTACCCTAAGGGTATTTTGATAGGCAGGGTAATTGACACCGGCAAGGAGTTTTCCGGGTTAAGCCGCTATGCATTAGTTAAGCCGGCCGTAAATTTATCGAACATTGAAGAAGTTTTGATTGTCGTACCATGAAGTTATTTCGTGGCATTGCCCTGCTCTTCGTTTTTGGTTTACTGCAGACAGCCTTCTTAGGAAACTTCAGGTTTTTTGGCGCCGCGCCCGACCTTTTTCTGATCCTAGTTTTCGCATACGGGTCTTTTTTCGGGTTACGGCAGGCCTTGCTGCTGGCAATTGCAGCCGGGATAATAAAAGACAGTTTTTCTTTGAGCCCGTTTGGCTTTAACGCGCTGCTTTTCCCACTTTGGGCTTTCTTTATCCATTATATAACCAAGCGTTTCTCTATAGAGGATTCTCTTGCGTGTTCGCTCACGCTTTTCCCTCTTGCCTTATTAAACAATATAATAACAGGGTTCACCCTCGTTTATGCGGGCGCATTGGTCCCGTTCGGGATATTTTTTAGACTGGTAGTCTTGTCCTCTTTGTATACTACCGGGGTATTTGCCCTGCTACTGAAATTCATAAAAAAATGGCTAGGTTCAGGATAATCTTTTGGGGTGTTAATACTTTTTTTGTGCTGCTTCTCCTCAGCCTTTTTAACCTAGAGGTCGTGCACGGCAGGAACTACAGGCAGCTCGGGGATAAAAATTGCATACGCATATTAGGGCAGCGGGGCAGTAGGGGCAAGATCTTCGACAGGAATAGGAATTTGATTGCAGGCAACCGGATTTCTTACGATTTATTGATTTCTTCACAGGAGAGCGTTTCGCGCGATAAGGCATTTGCGGAT
>JACCDG010867327.1_pt1 | contig 12666 bp, 12 predicted proteins | sample 7442471 | NCBI WGS metagenome assembly JACCDG01 (sample SAMN15323444, study PRJNA562643) | freshwater metagenome | isolation source: river surface water | place: USA:Blue River Watershed | collected 2017-08-17 | reverse complement strand
GTATACACAAGAGCACCTTTATGTACGCCAATCACTACTCCGGTTTCGTCATGTACTTGTCCTGGTACAAGAGACACATAATGCGCGAGAAACTCAGGTATATCGATGTGACCAAGAAAACAAACACCCTGGCTATCTTTTTTGGCTGCGGTAGGAATATTTGCCTTTGCGGCTTCATCACGAATTTCTGACTTCGGACTATTTCCAACAGGAAATAGAGCCATCTTGAGCTGGTCGCCTGAAAGTGACCAGAGAAAGTAAGATTGATCCTTTTCGGTATCTACACCTCGGTGCAACTCAGCGGTGGCGCCGCTCATTCGCTTTTCTACGTAGTGACCGGTGGCAATAAAGTCTGCACCACGCTCTTTTGCAAACTTTAAAAAAGCGCCAAATTTAACTTCTTTATTACAGAGCACATCCGGATTGGGTGTGCGTCCTGCTTTGTACTCTTCAATAAAATAATGAGCAACTTCATCTCGATACGCAGCTTCTGCGTCGCAGGTAAGGAATGGAATATCAAGATGGGCAGCAACTCGCATAGCATCGAGCCGTTCGGCTTCCCAGTTACACACCATAAAATCTGGATGCCAGACTTTAATAAACACACCAACGACAGTGTAGCCTTGTTTTTTGAGACGCAGGGCAGCAACTGACGAGTCGACTCCGCCAGAAAGACCTACAAATACTGTCGGTGACTTAGACATGTCGCTACGCTATCATACTGCTGGTTTAGCGTAAATATTTTTCAATATTAGCTTTGTGCTCGTCGTACGTCACCGCATAGTGAAATATCCCTTCAGTATCAGTGATATAGAAAACATAGTTTGATGGTGTTGGATTTAAAACAGCCTTAATTGCTTCGATACCAGGGTTACCGATTGGTGTAGGAGGAAGTCCTCGGTTAGTGTAGGTGTTATAGGGTGAGTCAATTTTTAGGTCATCGGGAGTTAATTCTTTTAAGGGTTTATCTAGGATGTATTCAATCGAGGCGTCGGCTTGGAGCGGCATACCTTCCTTCATGCGCCGCTGCAAAATATCCGAGATCATCGCCATTGACTGTGGTGAATTTGCTTCTCGTTCTAAAATTGAGGCAAGAATGAGTACTTCATCTGTTGTCAGGTCAGATGTATTGTTCGCAAGTTCTTCTGCCGCGTGCTTCTCGAAGGATTCAAGCATGAGGTTGACGAGCTCGTCAGCTGTAAATGTTTTTGGAATAAAATATGTTTCTGGATAGAGCCTCCCTTCCAGCGGCACTGCTCGGGTCAAAAATGCTTCTTCGTCAAAATTTTCAAGCACTTCAGCTGCTTCTCGTGCTATATGTGTTGCACGCTCACCCTCACGGTGTGTGAATTTAATAAGGTCGCTGTCAAAGTCACCCGCAACAAGTTTTTTTGCTACAGCAAGGGTGCTAAGTGGCTCTTCAAAAATATAGGTGCTGGCCTTTATGTCTTCTGGAGTATGCAGGAGTGTGAGTGCAAAATATAAAAGTTCTTTTGAGTGCACTATACCTTCCGATTCTAAACTAGCAGTAATTTCTTTCACAGAAGTACCAGGAGCAACAGTAACGGAGCGCGGCCAGTCACCGTGTGCAACTGGTGAATTAAGAAAATACGCATAGACAGAAACGATGCTTGCGAGCAAGAGAAAAAGGCATCCGAGTAAAAGCCAAAGATTGCGACTTTGGTAGGATTGTGCGGTTTCAATTGCTGGTTGTTTGTTTACTGCCATAGGTTAGTTGGTGCTCCGGTTGGAAGGTTACTCGGTGCGTTGCGACGGATTGCTTCAACACGAGCCAATCCTGGCGTCACGACTGATTTTCCTGGGATGTGGTACATACTTGCAAGTTCCTCCGAAGACATAACTTTTGGTGCGTCTGCGTGACCCTTGGCATCTCCGTCAATCCAGTTGCGACCCTTGTAAAAATCTAGCTCGCGCTTCTTGTAGTATTTCTTGCGGCTACCGGTAGGGTCACTAATCATGTTCCAGTCAAAGTCTGTTCGCCATTTCAAACCGATACCATTTCGTCCGATGACATCCCACTGAGACATGCCACGAAGAATCGGACCAATCATGTCACCGTCAAACTTACTTTTGTCGAGGGTAATATACATCGCTCGAATAGACACCTCATAGGCATACTTACCGATATTACGCTCAATGGCTGCAATAGTGTCTCGTTCGCCAGCTGTCAGTCTTGATGGAGTATTTGGGTTATCTACGTCCCCACTTCGTTCACCTTCCATCATTTCTTTAATTTTTGCTTTGCCGGCTGCTTCCCATGTTCCTTTCTTCTCAAGCTGACCATTTTTGAAATCTTGCTTTACGTGTGGTGTGCAGAGCCACTGAATCCAAATTCGTTCATGCGGCTTGCACTTTCCGATGTGTTCAAGGATTGGCGCCATCGGCTCAAATTTTTCCTCTTCCTTGGGCATTCTGTCTAATCCAAATTCAATATATGTTTTGATAGGAAGCACTTCTGCATCTTTTTTCACGAAATGAAATCCCATGAAGTCATGCTTATCGAGATCATTCTTTACTTCTGCGGTGTAGTCAACTGGCAACTCAACAACTTCTATTCCTGGATAATTTGCGTACAGGAGTGATTCAATGGCGTTCTTTACCTTCACCTTTGGTACGTTTATGTAAAAACGGACTTCCCCGTCGACACTAGCAATTTCAAAACTAAACGTGAGTGGACGCTTGCCGTCTATGTAGGTTTGAATGAGGTTATCTCTAGCGTAGCTGTTCCAGATTTGAGAAAAGACACTTTCCATTGCTTCCGGCGACTTGAACACCTCTTGCGGTGGCTTTATCCAAAGGGTCACACGACCCTGGTTGTCTTGAAATTTAAGACCGGTGTAATCTTGCCAACGCTCAAAGAAAATATGAAAGAGCGTAATAGGTACCCAAATTGGTGAGAGTGCAACCAGAAGTGTTAGTGTCGGGACTGGATTAATACCCGTAAAGGTAAACATGTAGACGAGCATCAGAATACCGAGCAACAAAAAAAGCTTACCCGCGTAGCGCCCAAAGATTGCACCAAATAAATCACCCATATTGTGTACTTAGTATACCATCACATACAAAGACCCTCCGGGATATCGGAGGGTCTTTGTGTATGACGGTAGTCTTTGTCGGCTACTGCGCAGCGAGCCAGGGTTGGAAAACTAAAGTTTACGTAGTTTTATGACTGAGCGAGCGTACGCTGTATCGGTTTTAATCAGCTACCGTGTAGGTACCGTTCGCAAGTCGTTTGAAGAGGTTGGTATCTTGGAGGTTTACCATAATGGTATTGTCCTTTACATAGCGCTCTTTACGGACTTTGTCGATGATTTCTTCGCGAGAAAGTGGACCATCTGTTTCTAGAATTTGGCGAAGGACTTCCTTCACTACTCCGGCTGTGTAGCCCCACTCTGAGAGAGCATAGAGGCCTCGTCCTACGAGTACAAAACGAGAATCTTTAATGAGTTCGTTATGTGTTGTTGCTACGTGAGCATCATGACCAAATAGTTCGTTGATGGCCTGTGCTACTTCGCGGAAGTGCATTGGCGAGCCGTGACGCTTTACTGCAAGGTACGCGTAATCTCGGATACCTTTTACACGGATGTTAGGGCTATCAGAGGGACCCCAGTCACCAAGTGGGTTGCGACCGATCTGCTTTGAAATGAGAAGCCATCGCTTCAAGGTTTCTTCATCATGCTTATCAGCAATTTCGATTAACTCATTGCGGAATCGCTCCAGAATTTCTGATTCTGATACAAGAGCATCTTTATCAAGACTCTTATGAACGTTTTTGAGCGCTTTTTCTACAGTGTCTGCAATTTTTCGCTCGGTGTACCAGCGGTGTGAGTAGTGTGGGTTTTCTTTTGATTTAAAGAAGGGGTCGCCAGCTACAAGGAGGAAGTAAATATGATTACGTACTGAGGCATCGGTACTTAGTTCGTCGAGGAGAACGTGCTCGGCGATAATTCCACCACCAAGCTGGTCGATGAGCTTTTGCATTTCAATGAAAAGTTCATAGTGCTTTTTGTATACTTCTGATTTTTGGATTGATTGAAGACCGTAATTCTCAATCTGTCGAACGCGTTCTCGGGTGATTCCGTAAGACTTTCCAATAGCTTCAAGGGTGTATGTTTCGCCGTCGGCGCCGAGTCCGTAACGTTTTTCAAGGACGTCGCGAGCTCGATCTGGCAAGACATCGAGTAGATTTTTTGTAACTTGTTTGGGTTTAAAAGTAATCATATTTTAACGTTTAGAAGGTTGTTTTTGCCTCAAACTTCAATGCGTGACCTAGTTTATAACATATGCCCATAATTTGGTCAACACTGTCCTAGCTCGTGATGATATTAAGAATTCTGGCTGGAACATAGATAATTTTCTTTATATCAATTTCCTTAAGTCTGCCTGAGAGCTCAACACTACTTTGAACTGCTTCTAATGCTTCTGATTCTGTAGCGTTTGGCGAAATAGTAACGGTACCACGCATTTTGCCGTTGATTTGGACACCGATGGTCACGGTGTCGTCCTTAGCGAGCTCTGCGTCGAAGGTAGGAAATCCCGCCTCATGGATGCTGGCGGAATTTCCCGCCTCATGCCACAACTCCTCGGTCAGGTGAGCGGCAAATGGTGCCAGTGTACGAATAAATAGTAAGTAGCTTTCCTTCGAAAGACCTTCCTTTTCGGCCTGATTCACAAAAATCATCATCGCGCTGACAGCGGTGTTGAATTTAAATTCAGCAATGTCGTTCCCAACTTTCTTAATAGTCTTGTGAAGGAGTGAAAGAGTTTCTTTTGTTTCTTCCGTTGTTATGTGCGCAGAAAGGCCATTCACGCGCTCTAGGAAGCGTCTAAGGCCAGCTATGCCACCTAAGTCCCATGGGTAGTTCGCCCCTTGATATGGCCCCATAAACGCGAGGTACATTTTTACCGTATCTGCGCCAACAAGCTTCACTTGTTCGTCTGGGTCGATGACGTTTCCTTTCGACTTACTCATCTTGTTACCATCAGGGCCAAGGATAAGACCGCGGTTGATGCGCATCTGGTACGGCTCGGTGTGCTCCGCCAGGCCGAGCCGATGAAGTGCGCGCTGCCAGAAGCGCGAATAGAGCAAGTGCATGGTGGTGTGTTCTGCTCCGCCAAAGTACATATCCACCTGCATCCAGTTGTTCTGTGCTTCTTTCGAAGAAAGTTCGTTGTCGTTCTTATTATCAATATAGCGAAGAAAATACCAAGAAGAGTCGACAAACGTATCCATCGTTTCTACTTCCGGTGTCCATCCAACACCAAAGATACGTTCAGCTCGTTCTTTGAGTTCTTGTGACTTCGCTAGTGGCGGCTCCCCTGTTGGTGTGAAATCAACATCCTCGGGGAGCCGCCACGGAAGATGTTCTTTTGGAACTGCGTGTGCCTTTCCTTCCGGATCATACACAATCGGAATCGGCACGCCCCAGTACCGCTGACGGCCAATCGACCAGTCACGAAGACGATAGGTATTCGTCATCCGCCCACCAACCTTCTCAGTGATAGCGACTTTCGCTTCTTCGGAGTTCATTCCGCTAAACTCACCAGAGTGAGCCAGAAGGCCACTCCCAGTATGGATGTACTCAGGATCTTTAAGTAGCGTAATCGCAAACTCTGCTTCAAATACTGTGAAAAAACTCTCAAGTTCATCTTCAGAAACCCATTTCGCCTCATGAAGAGCTTGTTCTGACTCAGAAACAGTGTCTCGTTCGTTGTTTTCTAGTTCAAAGAATACATATGTAAATCGTGCATGACGATTAACTTCTTTAACTCGGTGCCAAAATTTACAGTGGATAGAGAAATCTTGCTCGCGCACAACCTTCAAATTTTTATAGCCTGTCTCTTCAGTTACTTCTCTGCGAGCTGCCTCAATGAGATCTTCTCCATCATCAATACCACCAGTTACCAAGCCATGCATCTGGTCTTTTTTCCATTCCAACGCCAGGTATGAGTTTGTTTGTGAGTCTTTAACAACTACACAAACAGCATTTCTTAATTCGACGGGATCGTGTTCACGAAAAGCGTTGCCACCGTCTTTCTGAATGAAGACAGGCTCAACTACTCGTTTTATAGGTAGTCTAAACTTTCTAGCAAACGCGTTATCACGGTCGTCATGTCCTGGCACTGCCATGATGGCACCGGTGCCGTAGCCGGCAAGTACATAGTCTGCGATGTAGACAGGTATTTCTTCGTCGTTGGCTGGATTGGTGGCGGTGATGCCTTCAAGCATCACTCCGGTCTTTTCTTTCGTGTTGTCGCCTCGCTCGATGTCACTCTTTTGTTTGGCGGTTTGCACATACGCAGCTACTTCATCCCAGTTTGTAATCTGGTCTTTGTATTTCTCTACATATGGGTGTTCTGGCGCAAGCACAAGATAGGTGGCGCCAAAGAGGGTGTCAGGGCGAGTGGTGAAGACGGTCAGTTTTTCTCCAACCGAAAGTTTAAAGTCTATTTCAGCACCCTTGCTGCGGCCAATCCATTGTCGCTGCGCTTCCTTGATGTGTTCTGGCCAGTCAACAGTTTCAAGCCCTTCAAGGAGTTCGTCGGCAAAGTCGGTGATACGAAGCATCCATTGTGGCATGCGCTTCTTTTCAATCACATCACCAGAGCGTTCGCAGGTACCATCGGCGAGCACTTGTTCGTTCGCGATTACAGTGTGACACCCTGGACACCAGTTCACCACTCCTTCACCACGGTACGCGATGTTATTTTTGAAAAATTCACCAAACATCCACTGTGTCCACTTGTAGTATTCAGGGTCAGTAGAAGAAGTTGTCTTGTCCCATGAGAACGCGTTACCCATGCTGCCAAGCTGGCCTTTCATGTACTCAATATTGCTTTCAGTCCACTCGCGTGGGTTGATGTTACGCTTGATAGCAGCATTCTCAGCTGGTAGACCAAAAGCATCAAAGCCCATCGGGTACAGAACTTGCTTACCGGTCATGCGACGGTAGCGAACGTAGATATCTGGTACCGCAAAGGCGTACCAGTGCCCGATATGGAGGTTTCCTGAAGGATATGGCCATTCGACCAAGACATATTCTTTTTCTTTGCTCGTATCACGTGCGCCGGCATCGTAGATGCCATTCTCCTTCCAGTTCTCTTGCCACTTCTTCTCGATGGCCCCATGATCAAAACGTTTATGCATGAAAAAGTAAAATTGCCTCCATTAGTAACGAGTTCTCATTATGCTATGAAATTCGATTTGTGCAAATTATTTGTTTTTTGAAACTGGCGCTTCGAGTCTAACTGTTTGGGTGTAAAAGATTGGAATAGCAATAGATGAAAGCAACGCTACGATCGCTATTGCAATAGAAAGTCTAGATGCTTTTGAAGCATTTTCAGCTGTCTCTCTGGCGAAGACTAATTCATCATGATCATCAAGCTTCTGCACCAGGTCATATGGCGCAAACCACACGTACTCACCATCGCCATCTACTCGAGCAAAGTTTTCTCTGTTAAATCTTCTTCCTGAAGGTTGTTGAATTTCCTCCTCAAAGAATTTCTGTACTTGATATCTCGTGACTGTGTAGTCTGAATTTTCAAAGTGATTTTGTAGACTAGATAGAGCAAAGCCATTTTCAGAGTTTTCTACACAAAACCTTGCTGCGGCGATGAGCCAAGACTCCCTTTTGTTCATAGCTATTAACCTACTGCTTCATCATCTGTCCCGGAGGAAGGATAGGTTCTGTTTCCTCTTTATTCACGACTCGTTTGAAACAGACTTCGCCGGCGCCGTGTTGCCAGTTGTCTGGGTTTTTGATCATCATTTTTTCGTTGATGACGGCTGAACTTTGGTACATGTAGTTTTCGTTCTCGGTCGATGGCTGAGCGAAGGTGGCGCAGAGTTCAAAACCTTCTTCAGTTACTGAATATTTGTACGCTGCGCGGTCTTCTGGTGCTCTAGGGATAGCTCCATCACTAAGAGCTTCGAGCGATTCCGGGAGTTTCCCGTTCGTGAGGCTATAGTCTTGAATGCGCCACTGGAGCTGTTGCAGGTCACTTACCTGCTGCGCGTCGAGCTTTTGTTCACGCACTGCAGAAGGTGTTTCAATATGAGCAAAGCCGTAGGCAATAGAGGCAAACACTACCAGAGCTGCTCCAATAGCGAACATAATCGATTTCTGCTCATTCTTTGTCCAATATCCCTTGGTATCAAGAAGATAGTAATGAAAGGCCGCTCCAACTACCACAAGTACCGCAAAAGCCTTCAAGATAAAACGTTCGGTAATCTCTCCTTCAAGGAAGGCCATAATGACAGCGACCAGGTCACCAAGTAGCACACCACCACCCACAAGCAGCGAGAGGAATACCACCCATTTAGTAAGTGAAAGGTACATTCCGTCTGATTCTGTACGACGGATGTTGTTTACGGTCCTAGTCAGGTAAAGATAGGTTGGGAAAAACACTACCAGCATAGCAATACTAAAGCGCACTGTACTGTGTGAGCTCTCGACTACCCAGTAATCATCAATAGCATCAGGAAATGTGATATTAATGATGCTAAAGAGCAGGCTGAGTAAAAATCCTAGTGATAAATAAAGGCTCGCAAGTGAACCAAGTTGTAGCACAAAGTGCTTGGCGGTATGATTTTCCATATATATTAAGTATGTTCTCTTATAGAACTACTGTAAAGGTAGGAATGGTTGTATACTCAGGCCATGAAACCTGAAGATATCAAAAAAGCACCGAAATTATTTTGTGAAAGTATTCATGTTGCGTATACACCCGAATACTTTGTGATGGGACTGAGTTCAGGCAACCAAGCGTCTATTTATTCGCTTACCCCGGAGCACACGAAACGCCTGCAGCAGTATCTCACTCATCAAATTGCTGAGTATGAAACGAAGAATGGTGAAATTAAAGCTGAGTGGAATTCTAAAATTGTGAGCCCTATCCAGCCAAAACCAAAGTCGACAAGCTAAATTTGACATTTTCTGAAAATAAAGTATAAAAAAGCATCCGCTTTTGAAAGGTGTGTGAGATGGACAAGTTTTTAAGTTCTTTAGGCTCTGGTGCTGAACAAGCACTCGGAGCACTCGGTGCAATCGCTTTATTTATACTTGTTGCAGTTGCACTTTGTGCATGTGCACTTGGATTAATGGCTCTCTTCACCAAGAAGTCTAATCAAGATTCAAGTGGTGATTAGCACGTGACCGAGAAGATAAAAGGGCCGTCATTCGTGGCGGCCTTTTCTATTATGAGTGCAAAAATTCAATCACGTCACCATCCTTTACAATATACTCCTTCCCTTCTGTGCGAAGCTTTCCTTGATCACGAGCTGCTGCTTTTGACCCACACGCTACCAGATCTTCAAACGTCACCACTTGCGCACGAATGTATTTTGCTTGGAAGTCAGAGTGAATCGCCCCACCGGCTTCTGGGCCGGTAGATCCAATCGGTACTGTCCAGGCGCGTGTTTCCATTTCGCCAGTGGTGAAATAGCTCATGAGTCCGAGGCGGTGGTAGCACGCTCGAATAAGACTCTCGACGCCACTGTCTTGTGCACCATACTCACGTCTAAAATCCATTTTCTCATCTTCACTCATTTCGCGCAGTTCGTGCTCCATGCCAGCATCAACAACTACGTACTCTGAGCCGGATGCTTCGAAGAAATTTAAAAGCTCTTGCCAGCGGTCATCGTTATGTTCATCAAGATTGAACCCATCTTGTTTTTTGTTACAGATATACAAGAACGGCTTCATTGTCAAAAGGTGTAGACCTTTAAGAACTTTCTTCTCATCGTCGGTCATCTCAAGCGCGTTGGCGAGCTTACCTGCTTCGAGATGCGGCAACATCCGTTCAAGCACGGCTTTGAGTGCAATCGCTTCTTTGTTGCCAGCCCGCACATCGCGCTCGAGTGTATTCATTCGTTTCGACACAGTTTCTGCATCGGCCATGATGAGCTCGAGATTGATAGTTTCAATATCACCCAGTGGGTCGATTGATCCCTCAACGTGGTGAATATCACTATCTTCAAAGATACGCACTACTTCTGCAATCATGTCTGTTTCGCGGATGTTGGCGAGGAATTTATTGCCGAGTCCTTCACCGGCTGATGCACCCTTAACGAGCCCGGCAATGTCCACAAATTCCACGATAGCTGGAATAATTTTTTGTGAGCCAGAGATGCCAGCGAGCGTAGCGAGTCGGCCGTCAGGTACCGCAACGACACCGACAGTTGGGTCGATGGTCGCAAATGGATAATTCGCGATGAGCACTTCATGCTTGGTAAGAGCAGTAAACAAAGTTGATTTTCCAACGTTGGGCAAGCCAACGATTCCTACAGATAAAGACATAATGCGTGCAGCTTAACAGATATTATAAAAAGAAAAAGCCCCAATACGAGGGGCTCTAGGGACAGGTGGTCGAAAGATGGTTTTCAAGACCAGACCATACTCGTACTGGGGCTTCCGGAAACGAGCGGCATCATTCTGGGCGGGTTCCCCCACCACCTTTCGACCGCGGGCATAGTATCACTCTTCCGACATTTTGCAAAAATACTACAAGGGAAGAATAGGCGCTTCGTATTCACAGAAGACAATATCTTGCTCATCAAGATTTAAGATTGTCGCAAGTGCTTTGCGCGACTCCGCGCGTCCACCTATGGCATCGACTAGATCTGCCTCCTTGGCACGAGTGCCCGAAAGCGTTGACCCATCTGCTAGTGCGGTGACAGTGTCTATGGATAATCCGCGGTATTCAGCAATCATTTCAATGAAACGCTTGTGCGCATCGTCAAGATCGCGTTGAATAAGATCGCGCTCCTCATCCGTGAGTGGCTTGTTTGGATCACCCGCGTCTTTGTACTTACCGGCAATAAGCTGCACGTACGTCAGACCATCCTCTTCATTTTGTTTTGAGTTTTCTACATAGGACGCATTCACGCCGATGCTTCCAACTATAGAAAATGGTGATGCTACGAGATGGTCGGTTGCAGCAGCAACCATATAGCCACCTGATGCTCCGAGGTCGCCAATCATACCAACACTTGGAAGGGCACTGTTTTTGATACTTTCAGCAATTCGTTCTGATGCTGCTGGCAAACCACCTGGAGAGTTTATTTCGTATAGAATAGCTTCAATTGATTCATCATCTTCTGCAGTTCTAATGAAATCTTCAACGACATCAGGAGTAACAACCATAGGTATGTTTGCCAAACCATAAAATGGCCATATTTCTCCTTCGATAGGCATCACGGCTATATTGCAGCTTCCGTCACTAATACCGAGTCCTCCGTCAAAGAGCGCAATCAAAATAAAGAAAGAAGCAGCTATCGTCACGAGGACAACAACTGCTTTAGTGACGATAAGCGCCACTTCTCTGCTAAATGTTCGGTTCATACTGTGTCGTTATAGTAGCACGGGCTTACACAGCGTGCTTACCAAGAGATTCAACTTCCGTTAGCCATTTCTCCCGGCATACTCCGTCCACACGTTCACATGGTCCATATGTTGTTACCCGGGTCTTAATGCCAGCAAATTCTAAAATACCGTATTGAATTTCGTTCGTGTAGTCTCCAAACTTCCACCATGTCTTGAACGGGCTGTGTGAGCCAGAGAGCACAAAAACGTGCGCAGTTCGGCCGGTAAGGTGTTGCTCAACTTTTTTTGTTTGCTTATTAAAATTAAACGCAAAGCCAGGAAGCCAGAATCTATCAAAAAGTCCCTTGAGTAGTGCCGGCATCGTTGTCCACCAATTTGGATAGCCGATGACGAGATGGTCGCACTCTAGAATAGCTGTTTGTAGCGCAACAAGGTCCGGCTCTAGTGGCTGAATTTCTTTGTAGCCTTTATGAAGAATAGGATCAAAGCCAAGCTGACCAAGATTGAAGCGAAGCACCGTATGTCCGGCTTCTGTTGCTGCGCGCTCGTAGGTGTCGAGTACAGTTCCGGTAAATGTTTCGTGATCTGGGTGACCACAAATAATAACGATGCGCTTTTGTTTCATATGTTGCTATTGTAACCAGAAAGGGGCACGTCTTTGACGTGCCCCTGTTGATTGCTTAGCGACGGAGACTTCCGTTTGGGTTGAATTGTCCTTGTGCTCCCATCTGCATCTTTATAAGTTTCTCTTTCATTTCTGGACTCATGATAGCCATAATTTCTCGCTGGTACTTCGGTAAAACCTTAGCCGCGGCAGCCATCTGATTGTTGCCGTTTGTTTTTAGTTCTGCCTGTATTTCTTTAGCAATTTTTTCGAAAAGACTTGGATCCTTATCCAGCATTTCCATAATCATTTGCTTTTGATCCTCAGGCACATTCTTCATTTGTGTCTCAAGGGCTTTTTTAATTGCGAAATTCTTAAGTTTTCCAAACATAGTGCAAGGATTGTAGCACACTCTGCGTACTACATAAGAGTATGTATTAAACTAGACAAAACACCATTTTAATGTTATTTTTTGCAAAAATTTAAATATAGTAATTATGAACCTATTTGAACTTTATAAGACCTATCGAAGAAATATCTATGTCCAGGCTGCCGTAGCTTTACTTGCAACATTTATAGTGGCGATAGGTATCAGAGCTGCGCTATCAAATAATGAAGAAACTGCTACTGAGACTACCAATAAAACTGTGACTGTAGCTTCCGCTGCTTCCCTCTCGCAAGACGGTGCTGTTTCTCTTATCGGAAATGTACGTGCTT
>JACCDG010037852.1_pt1 | contig 12666 bp, 9 predicted proteins | sample 7442471 | NCBI WGS metagenome assembly JACCDG01 (sample SAMN15323444, study PRJNA562643) | freshwater metagenome | isolation source: river surface water | place: USA:Blue River Watershed | collected 2017-08-17 | reverse complement strand
GTGCTGGACACCTGGTATTCGTCTGCGTTGGTGCCCTTCTCGACCCTGGGCTGGCCTGAACAGACCCAAGAGATGGACCTGTTCCTGCCCTCGTCCGTGCTGGTCACGGGCTACGACATCATCTTCTTCTGGGTCGCCCGGATGATCATGATGACCACGCACTTCACCGGTAAAGTGCCTTTCAAGCACGTCTACATCCACGGCTTGGTGCTCGACGCGCAAGGCAAGAAGATGAGCAAGTCCGAAGGCAACGTGCTCGACCCCGTCGACCTGATCGACGGCATTGAGTTGGCCCCGCTGCTGGACAAGCGCACCACAGGTCTGCGCAAGCCAGAAACCGCCCCCAAGGTTCGCAAGAACACGGAGAAGGAATTCCCGGACGGCATCCCAGGCTACGGCGCAGACGCCCTGCGTTTCACCTTCGCCGCGCTGGCCAGCTTGGGCCGCAGCATCAACTTCGACAGCAAACGCTGTGAGGGCTACCGCAACTTCTGCAACAAGCTGTGGAACGCCAACAAGTTTGTGCTGATGAACACTGAAGGCCAAGACTGTGGCCTCAACATCGACAAAGAACCAGGCCAGTGCGCCGCCACCGGCTACCTGGACTTCAGCCCAGCAGACCGCTGGATCGTCAGCGAACTGCAACGCCTGGAAGCCACGGTTGAACAAGGTTTTGCCGAGTTCCGCCTGGACAACGTGGCCAACGCCATCTACCAGTTTGTGTGGGACGAATACTGCGACTGGTACATCGAGATCGCCAAGGCCCAGATCAACGCAGCCAAAGACAGCGGCAACGAAGCCCAGCAACGGGCCACGCGCCGCACCCTGATCCGCGTACTGGAAACCGTGCTGCGCTTGTTGCACCCCATCACGCCCTTCATCACCGAAGAGCTGTGGCAAGTGGTCGCCCCCGTGGCCGATCGCAAGCAAGCAGACTCGGACGACACCATCGTGGTCGCACCGTATCCGCAAGCAGACCTGAGCAAGGTTTGCGCTGAGTCCGATGCATGGATGGCCAAGCTCAAAGCCATGGTGGGCACCACCCGCAACCTGCGCAGCGAGATGAACCTGTCCCCCGCCGAGCGCATGCCTTTGCTGACGACGGGCGACACCGCCTTCATCGAAAAGGCCGCCCCCATCCTCAAGGCGCTGGGCAAGCTCAGCGAAGTCAAGATGCTGGACGAAGCCGCTTTTGCGGCAGCCACATCCATGGCACCAGTGGCCGTGCAAGGTGACGCCCGCCTGGCCCTGCACGTTGAAATCGACGTGGAGGCTGAAAAGGCTCGCCTGTCCAAGGAAATCGCCCGACTGGAAGGCGAGATCACCAAGGCCAACGCCAAGCTGAGCAACGAAAGCTTCGTGGCACGCGCCCCTGCAGCCGTGGTGGATCAGGAAAAGCAACGCGTGGCCGAATTCTCCGCTACGCTGGCTCGTATCCAAGAGCAGGTGAAGCGCTTTGGCTGATGCCTGACTGAGACGCCTACCCGGCAAAACCCGGGTGGGATCTGGCGAATTCCGCCCCTTGAACGCCCCGCTTCGATGCAAGAATGCGGGGCGTTATAAATTGGAGTAAACATTTTGATCACCAAGGCCATTTTCCCGGTTGCCGGTTTGGGCACTCGCTTTTTGCCCGCCACCAAAGCCCAACCCAAAGAAATGCTGACCGTGGTGGACAAACCTTTGATCCAGTACGCGGTTGAGGAAGCCTACGACGCAGGCATCCGCGAAATGATCTTCGTCACTGGCCGCCACAAACGCCCCATCGAAGACCACTTTGACACGGCCTTTGAGTTGGAATACGAACTCGAACAGGCACACAAGACCGAACTACTCAAGGTGGTTCAGTCCATCAAACCGGATGACATGGAATGCGTATTCGTGCGCCAGCCAAAAAGTCTGGGCTTGGGTCACGCCGTGTTGTGTGGCGAGCGATTGGTGCGCGGCGAACCCTTTGCCGTGCTGCTGGCTGATGACTTGATGGTGGGCACCACGCCTGTACTCAAGCAAATGGTTCAACAGTTTGAACACTGGCGCGCCTCCATCCTGGCCGTGCAAGAAGTACCGCCCGAGCAAACCAAACGCTACGGGATCGTGGCAGGTACAGCGGTGACCGATCAACTGATCGACGTGTCAAACATCGTTGAAAAACCAGCCCCTGAAGTCGCACCATCCAGATTGGGCGTAGCAGGCCGCTACATCCTGACGCCTGGGATTTTTGACGAAATTCGTTCGCAACCCCGTGGCGTGGGCAACGAGATCCAGCTGACTGACGGCATTGCCAACATCTTGCGCCGCGAAAAGGTCTTCGCCTTCCAATACGAAGGCAAGCGCTACGACTGCGGCAGCAAAGAAGGTTTTTTGGAGGCCAATGTCGAGTTGGCTTTGAAGCACCCGCAAGTGGGGCAATGGTTCAAAGGCTACTTGAGCCAATTGAAGTTGAACTGACGTTGGGGCTCAGGCTGCGGAGCCCGCAGCTGATCCGGGATCGGAAGCAGGTACCAACCCAGCCATTTCCAGCTGCATCAGGATCATGTTGACCAGCGTCCCTACCGAAGGGCGCCCGGTGTCAACACTGTAGTGCGCGGTCTCTTCATACAAGGGATGACGCTGCTGGTGCAGCTCGCGCAGCTTGGCCAGAGGGTCAGCCACCTGCAGCAAAGGTCGTTGCGTGTCGTGCCGCAAGCGCCGAAACAATTCGTCCGGCGTGGAGCGCAAATACACCACGGTGGTGCGATCTTTCAGGTGCTGGCGATTTGCGGGGCGCAAAACGGCGCCACCACCCGTAGCCAGAATGATCAAGTCACCTTGATGCGCGCTGAGCTCATCAATGACGGCTTCTTCATGGTCCCGAAACGCGGCTTCACCGAATTGATCGAAATACGCGCGAATGGGCATACCCAGACGCTCTTCCAGCACCACATCCGAATCCACGAATCGTGCACCCAGGCGTTTGGAAAGCTGACGCCCGACGGTGGATTTCCCACCGCCGGGCAGTCCGACTAAAGCAACGACAGATGTCAAAGAATCACTACCCTATCAACGCAGGGCAGCCTTTTCAGAAACCACCTTAGGCGTCAAGAAAATCAACAACTCGGACCGCTTGGAGCTGCGCAAATTGTTCTTGAACAAATTGCCCATCACAGGGATGTCGCCCAAGAACGGAACCTTCTGTTCAGTTTCATTTTCCTGTTGTTGGAAAATGCCGCCGATCACAACGGTGCCGCCATTTTCCACCAAGACTTGCGTCTTCACATGTTTGGTGTCAATGGCGTAGCCTGCGGTCGTTACTTGACCCACGCTGTCCTTGTTGACGTCCACGTCCAAAATGATGCTGCCTTCCGGGGTGATCTGTGGCGTAACCTCCAACTTCAGATTGGCCTTGCGGAAGGCAATCGACGTGGCGCCACTGGCTGTGGCCACCTGGTAAGGCAATTCCGTACCCTGCTCGATCAAGGCCTTGATCTGGTCAGCTGTGATGACTCGTGGGCTAGACACGATCTTGCCTCGGCCGTCAGCTTCCAGCGCTGACAACTCCAAGTTCAACGCATGGTTCACACTGGATGTGAACAAAGAAATGCCAACCGTAGCAGGACTATAACCATTCAGGTTCGAACCCGGCAGGTTCACGAAGTAGCTGTTGGGCACCGAGGCCGATGAACCAGACAAAGGCTGCCCCGTTTGCGCCACCACGCCGGAGTAGTTGCCACTCACGCCCAGGTTCAGCTTGCCTGCGCCTCCGACAGCAGTCGCATTGGATGCCCCCAGCCGCACACCCAATGTGCGGCCAAACGAATCCTCAGCTTCCACAATCCGGGCCTCAATCATGACCTGGCGAGCAGCCACGTCAATCTTGGTGATCATCTGTTGAATTTCTTCCAGCTTGGAAGGGATGTCATTGATGAACAGTTGATTGGTTCGGGTTTCGTAAATAACGCTACCACGAGGTGACAAGATGCGCGCACTTTGGCTACCGCCACCGCCACCCGCCGTGTTCGCGCCGGTCAAGCCCTTGGCGATTTCTTCCGCCTTGGTGTAGTTCAACTGGAAGGACTGGGTACGCAAAGGTTCCAAAGACGCAACCTGAGCCTTGGCTTCCAGATCAATCTTTTCCTTGGCGTTGATTTCATCCTTCGGTGCAATCCACAGCACATTGCCCGACTTGCGTACGCCCAAGCCTTTGGCCTGCAAGATGATGTCCAGCGCTTGGTCCCACGGCACATCCTTCAGACGCAAGGTGACGTTGCCTGTCACGGTATCACTGGTCACCACGTTGAAGTTGGTGAAGTCAGCGATCACCTGCAACAAGGCTCGAACTTCAATGTTCTGGAAGTTCAGCGACAGCTTCTCACCAGAATAGCCTGGTCCCTGGGTCAGCTTGTTGGGATCAACCTTGCGCGAACGGACTTCCAGCACGAACTGGTTATCGCTCTGATAAGCCGAGTGTTCCCACTCGCCATGCGGATCGACCACCAGCTTGACTCGGTCACCGGACTGGCTCACCGACACGGTATCAACGGGCGTACCGAAGTCAGCCACATCAAAGCGGCGACGCAGACGCTCAGGCAAAGTGGCACGGACAAACTCAACGACCAGATTCTGGCCTTGTTGCTTGATATCGACGCCCACCTGATTGTTAGGCAAGTCGACCACAATGCGGCCCGCGCCGTCTTGGCCACGTCGGAAATCAATGTCCTTCAAGGCCATTGGATTGGCTGCTTGTGGCTCTGCAAACCGAACGGTGTTCTCTGCGGGCGCAGCCTTGGCGGCGGGCGCTGCAGCAGTTGCGACAACCGGAGCAGTTGGCGCCACGGCACTACCTGATGGTGTTGTCGCCGCAGTGGCAGGCTTGGCGCCCGCTTGAACCGCAGCAGGTGCCGCGCTGGCTGGATCCAGCATCAACAACAAAGCTTTGCCTTGCAACTGAGCTTTGTAAGTCGTGGCTGAACGCAAATTCAAGACGAGACGCGTACGGTCGCCAGCCTGAACCACATTGACCGTGCGCAGATTGCCCTGGTTGATTTCCACCGATGGGCGCTTGAGCTGGCTGGTCACGCCCGGCAAGTCAATGGCAATACGCGGGGGCGCTTGCACCACAAAACCTGCCGGCACCACAGCCAACGGCTCGCTGAGGTCGATGCGGATGACATCAGCCCCAGCCTGCTGAGAACTGGTGATCGACTGAATGGCTGCAGCAGCCCAAGTCAGTGGCGACACCAGCGACAAGGAAAGGCTGGCCAAGGCAACACGCCACACTTTTTTCATGCTGTACTCCTGCTTGGTATTCATCGACCACTCTCCTGTAGCTGCAACGTGGTCGGCCGCTCGATCCACTCTCCAGCGGCGTCTTGCACGATCTCACGCAAAGAAATTTCGGTTTCGGAAATTTTCAAGATCTTCCCGTAGTTCTGCCCCAGATACTCTCCGGCTTTGACCTGATACAACAGGCCATCCACCTTCAGCAGGGCATAAGGCACGCCTTGCTTGGTCACGCTACCCACCATGGTCACACTGTCCAGGGGGAAGGCCTCCAAGGGCTCCTTACGACGGTTCAGCTCGCTGGCCACAGCCGAATTGGGCTGTTTGGCCTCTTGCTTCATGGCGCCCGCCAGTTTTTGAGGGCTGAAAGGCTCAATCCCATCCATCCCCAAATAGACCTGAGGGTTGAACTTCTGCGGCAAGGCCAAAGGCTGCACACTGGGTTGCACTTCGTGACGTTGCTGATCCATCCAGGCGCGTAACTCTTCTTGTTCACCACCGCAAGCAGTCAAGCTGCTCGCCGCCACGATCAAAATCGACCATTTAAGAGGGGTTTGAATCATTTGTCACCCCCTTTCTTGGCCTTACCTTTGGATTTGGCTTTTTCTGCGCGCATGGCATCCACTTCCGACTGATCCAAATATCGATAGGTTCGAGCCGTCGCTTCCATGAACAATGCGCCACCGCCACCATCTTTGGCGTTGACATTCGCAATAGACAGGTTGTGCAGGGTCACGATACGAGACAGGTTCGCGATGTCGGCCGTGAATGCGCCAATGTCGTGATACCGACCACTCACCCGAACTGAAATCGGCAACTCTGCATAGTAGTCCTTGACGGACACAGACCCTGGCCGAAACAACTCGAACTCCAAGCCGCGCCCCAAGCCGGCCTGGTTGATGTCCGACAACAGCGCGTCCATCTCTGCCTTGCCTGGCAACTGCTTTTCCAGTTGCTTCACATACTCTTCAACCTGGATGCGCTGTTTGCGCAACTCACCCAAGTTCACAGCTTGCGCCATCTTCGAGCGGAACTCTTCTTTGAGTTGCGGCTCCCGATCACGCTGACCTTGCAACTCGTCGTTTTGCCCGGACAACACCGCGAACCATCCCAAAGCCATGACAGCAACGGCTGTCAGCGCAAACGCCGCCAGCTTGGGCAAAAGCGGCCATTGGCCCGGCTCATTCGGATTCAACCCACGGAACTGATCCTGGGCTTGCGCAAACCAGGCATTGACGTCGAAATTCACATTCATGGATGCCATGTCCGCCTCCTTAAGACTTCGCCGCAGAGGCTGCGGGTTGAGGACGGGATGCACCACCCGCAGGGGCCGAGGCTCCCTTGACTGGTGCGGACAGGTCTTGCGGACGCTTCAGGCTCAAACGAATCGAGAACTCAAACAAACGCTTCGGGTCTCGGGCGTTTTTGGATTGTTCGGTCCGCGCCTTAATTTCCTGCAACTCAGGTCTCTCCAGCCACTCTGACTTGTAGGCGGTGTTTCGTAGGAACTCAGACACCCGCTCATTGGTCTGCGCGACACCAGACACCAAAACAGTCTGGTTGTCTTGCTTGATGTTGGTCAGGTACATCCCCTCAGGGGTATGACGCACCAACTCGTTGAGCAGGTAGACCGGCATATTGCGATCGGTCTGCAGGTCTTCCACAGAACGTTGACGGGCCCGCAAAGACTCAATTTCTTCCTTCAAGGACGATACGTCCTTGATCTGATCTTCAAGCTTCAGGATTTCGGCCTTCAAGAACTCGTTGCGTTCTGTTTGAGACGACATCATCTGCTGCTGAACCATGTAGCCCAGCACAATCAGCACAGCACCCGCCGCAACGGACGCCCCCAAGCCCACAAAGAAGGCTTGCTTGCGCAGTCGACGTTTTTCCTCGCGATGAGGTAAGAGGTTGATCAAAATCATGCGAGGAACCTCCGCATGGCCAGACCACACGATGTCAGATACGACGGCGACTCGCGCCTGAGTTTGCTCTCACGAACAGCAGAACCCAACTTCATGCCATCAAACGGATTCACCACCATCGCAGCAAAACCGGTCAACTCCGTCACCCGGTCTTTCAGTCCCGGCAAAGCTGCCGTGCCGCCTGCCAACATCACGTAATGCACCTTGTGGTGAGGCGTACTGGTAAAGAAATACTGCAACGCCCGACCGATTTCCTGCGACAAGCTGTCCACAAAGGGAATCAGGATCGACTGCTGAAAGTCCTCTGGCAGATCGTTGGCCAATTTCTTGGTCTCTGCCTCCTCAAAGGAGAAGCCGTATTGACGCGAAATCAATTGTGTCAATTGCGCCCCACCGAAAGCTTGGTCGCGGTCATACAACAGTTCGTTGTCGCGCAACACCTTCAGGCTGGTCGTTTCAGCGCCAATTTCAAACAAGGCGATCAAGGCGTCCTTGCCTTCACCAGGCAAAGCGTTAACCAAACGCTCAACAGCCAAACGCGAGGCGTAAGACTCGATATCAAGAATGGCAGGCTTCAAACCGGCAGCTTCCGCCAAACCTTGGCGGTCCTGAACTCGGTCTTTGCGAGAGGCAGCGATCATCACCTCGACGTCACCCGCCGAAGTCAGGCTCGGGCCAATCACACAGAAGTCCAGACTGACTTCGTCCAAAGAGAACGGAATGTACTGGTTGGCTTCCGCCTCCACCTGCATTTCCATTTCTTCGTCGCGCAGGCCTGCAGGCAGCATGATCTTTTTGGTGATCACCGCTGACTGTGGCATCGCCATGGCGACGTGTTTGGTCTTGGTGCCACTTTTTTGCACCACTTTGCGAACGGCCTCAGCCACTTCGTCAAACTTCTCGATCTGGCCCTCCACGATCCAGCCCTTTTCAAAAGGCTCGGACGCGAAACGTTCCAAGACGTATTCGCCAGATGTTGTCTGGCTCAGTTCGACCAGCTTCACGCTTGATGAACTGATATCCAGTCCAATCATTGGCGGATGCCCTCGGCCTAAAAGCGTGTCAATAAAGCTCACACCGTCCCCCACGCGTCGCATAGAACGCTGGAAAGTTAATAAATCGGTTCAATGCTATCAGCAAAGGTTTTGTGTCAGAAGCCGAGTAAAGCAGGATAAAACCGCCCTACGTTGCGCCTTCCACACGGGTTACAAGGAGTTTCAAAACTCCCCGTTGCCGATAACGTGAGAACCATCCACGTATTCGCACGTAGATTTAGGCAGTATCGGCACTTGGGTTTCTATAATTAACCCTTCATTTTTGCCAACCACCCATGAGCGACGCCCCCACTGCCAAACGCACAACGAAGTCCTCCCGCTTTGCAGCTTGGGGAGCCCAACATTGGTGGATGAGATGGTTGGTCAAGCCTTTGATCGTCCTGATGGGGCTAGGCTTGTCCGGGGCGCTCGCGATTGTATTGGTCGCAGGCATCGGTTTGGCTGTCGCTTACCCCAACCTCCCCGAAGTCAGCGGGTTGACAGACTACCAGCCCAAAATGCCGTTGCGGGTTTACTCCGCAGATCAGGTATTAATTGGCGAATTTGGGGAAGAAAAACGCAATTTCCTGCCCATCAAACAGATCCCCAAAGTCATGCGGGACGCTGTTTTGGCCATTGAGGACGCGCGCTTTTATAAACATGGCGGCGTTGACTACATCGGCGTCTTGCGCGCCGGCCTGGCCAATTTTGGTGAATCTCGCAGCCAAGGGGCCTCCACCATCACCATGCAGGTGGCCCGCAACTTCTACCTGCCCACCGAAAAAACCTTTACCCGCAAGATTTACGAGATCTTGCTGGCCATGAAGATCGAAAGCCTGTTGTCAAAAGACCAGATTCTTGAGCTCTACATGAACCAGATTTACCTGGGCCAGCGCGCCTATGGTTTTTCCGCTGCCTGCGACACCTATTTCGGCAAGCCCATCGCAGACATCAATATTGCTGAAGCCGCCATGCTGGCAGGTTTACCCAAGGCCCCCTCGGCCTACAACCCTGTCCGAAATCCCAAGCGCGCCACCATTCGCCAGCAGTACATCATTGATCGGATGTTCGAAAACGGCTTCATCACCGCAGAACAACGTGACCAAGCCAAAGCCGAAAAACTGAGCTACCGCAGCAAGGCCCCCATCCCCATCCACGCCGAATATGCTGCGGAAGCCGCGCGCATGTTGATGCACGAACAATATGGCGCAGACGCCTACACCCGAGGCATCAACGCCTACACGTCCATCAACATGACCGAGCAAACCGCCGCTTACAAGGCTTTGCGCAAAGGCCTGATGGACTTCGACCGACGCCAAGTCTGGCGAGGCCCAGAGGCCTACATTGACCTGCCAGCGGACCCTAAACAAATGGACATCCGCATTGCCGAAGCGCTGGAAGAACACCCCGACAGCGACAACGTGATCGCGGCCGTGGTCACCATGACTTCACCCAAAACCTTGTTGGCCACATTGCAATCTGGCGAACAAATCACCATCACCGCAGACGGGCTCAAGGCCATCGGCAACGCATTGACGGACAAAGCCTCACCCAAACACCAGATTCGGCGCGGGGCCATCATCCGAGTGGTCCTGGACAAACAAAAAGAAGCATGGTCTGTGGTCCAAATGCCGGAAGTCGAAGGTGCCTTCGTGTCGATGGACCCACGTACCGGCTTGATTCGCGCCATGGTCGGCGGCTTTGACTTCAACCGCAACAAATTCAACCATGTGACCCAAGCATGGCGCCAGCCGGGCTCCAGCTTCAAGCCATTCATTTATTCATCCGCCCTGGAAAAAGGTTTCACCCCAGCCACTGTCGTCAACGATGCCCCGCTGTTCTTTGATGCAGGCACCACAGGGGGGCAACCTTGGGAGCCCAAAAACTACGACGGCAAATTTGAAGGCCCGATGCCTTTGCGCAAAGCACTGGCTAAATCCAAGAACATGATTTCGATCCGTATCTTGCGATCCGTGGGCGCCAAATATGGTCAAGAGTGGACCACTCGCTTTGGATTTGACGCTGACAAGCACCCGGCCTACTTGACCATGGCCTTGGGGGCGGGTTCAGTTACCCCCCTGCAGATGGCTGATGCCTATGCGGTGTTTGCCAACGGCGGGTACCGCGTCAACCCCTTGCTGGTCACCAAAGTAACCGACACCCGAGGGCACACCCTGGCGAACTACCGCCCCACCCCGCTTGACGAGTCCATGCGCGCGATTGATGCCCGCAACGCATTCGTCATGAGCAGCCTGCTGCAGGAAGTGACCCGTTCAGGCACGGCAGCCCGTGCGCAAGCCACCCTCAAACGACCTGATCTGTACGGCAAAACGGGCACCACCAACGACTCGATGGACGCCTGGTTCGCAGGCTACACCGCCCACAACGTCGCGGTTGTCTGGATTGGCCACGACCAACCACGCAAACTGGGTGACAAAGAAACCGGCGGCGGCCTGGCCTTGCCCATCTGGATTGACTTCATGGCCACCGCGCTGCGCAACGCACCGATTGAAGAGCCTGTTGCCCCCGAAGGGGTCGTCAACATCAACGGCGAGTGGTTCTACGAAGAGTACACATCCGGCACAGGCGTTCGAGAACTGGGCCCTGATGCGGATGGGTCAGCAGCAGAGCCCCAAACCCCTTCCACCACAGAGGAAGAGAAAAAAGGCATCCTCGATCTGTTTGGCAGTGGCGCCAAGCCAAACTAAGGCGAATCAATCAAAAGGCCAACACCTTGTTGGCCTGCTCACTCGCACAGGCGGACAGAACGGCAAAAAACTCTTCTCCTGTGCGGGTGTCAACCCAAGCCCCGCTCGCTGAACGCTTGAAGTGGAACCCACCGCGCTTGGCTGCCAGCCAGATCTCCTGCAACGGGGGCTGCGCATTGACAATCAATTGGCTGCGATTAGGCAACGACAGGGTCAACATGCCCCCCGAGCGCGCGGCATCCATGTCGACAACATCGTCCTCCAGCCAACGGTCAACCGTTGATTCGATGCGAGCCAACGTGTCCCGAATCGCCTGATCGTATTGGGCATCGGTCAAAGTGGCGATGGTGTCTGGGGAGCTCATGAACAGGGTCCTTAGAATATCGACATGAATCAAACAGTTCGGATTTTAGGCATGCCCCGCCAACACCCGCTTATTCAGTCAACTTTAACGCTGCTGCGAACAGGCGCTTTGCTGGCTGCTTGCGCCGGGGCGGCCATGATGTCCGGATGCGGCCTCAAAGGCCCACTGTATTTGCCAGCCACTGGCACCACCCCACAAACACCCGCTGCGGCATCCGCACCGACGACACCATGACGCTTCCTGGCTCCCCCTTCCTGGCTTACCGCGGCAACGACCTGTATCTGGACGAAGTCCGCCTGCGAGACCTCACCCAACAACACGGCACCCCTCTGTACGTTTATTCCAAGAAGGCCATGCTGGCTGCCTTGGCGCCCTACCAAAAGGCGTTGCAAGGCCGCGCCCATCTGGTTTGCTACGCCGTCAAAGCCAACTCCAACCTGGCTGTGCTGCAAACCTTTGCGCAAGCCGGTTGCGGCTTTGACATCGTGTCGGCAGGCGAGTTGGCTCGCGTGCTGGCAGCAGGTGGCTCCGCATCCAAGGTCGTGTTCTCCGGCGTCGGCAAAACACGTGCTGAAATGGCCACCGCCATGAAGGCAGGTGTGAAGTGCTTCAACGTTGAAAGCACCGCCGAGTTGGAGGTTCTGTCTGAAGTGGCATCCGGTTTGAACATGACAGCCCACATCAGCCTGCGCGTCAACCCCGACGTGGATGCAGGCACCCACCCCTACATCTCGACCGGACTGAAGGGCAACAAGTTCGGCGTGGCCCACGAAGAAGCCTTGGCCACCTACAAACGCGCAGCGTCTTTGCCTGGCATCCATGTTGCAGGCATTGACTGCCACATTGGCTCGCAAATCACGGACGTGTCACCGTACCTGGACGCACTGGATCGCGTGCTGGATCTGGTTGAATCGATTGAAGCTGCAGGCATCCCGATCCATCACATGGACCTGGGCGGCGGCTTGGGCATCACCTACACCGATGAAACCCCCCCCGGCGCAGACGTGCTGATTGGTCAATTGCTAGCCAAGATCGATGCGCGTGGCCATGGCAAGCGCGAACTGTTGTTCGAACCCGGCCGCTCACTGGTTGGCAATGCAGGCGTGCTGCTGACAGAAGTGATGTTCCTCAAGCCAGGTTCGCAAAAGAACTTCTGCGTGGTCGATGCCGCCATGAACGACCTGATGCGCCCTGCTTTGTATGAAGCCTATATGGGCATCGTCAACACACAGCAACGAACCGAAGCCGCCACCGTTTGGGATGTGGTCGGACCTGTGTGTGAGTCTGGCGACTGGCTGGGCCGCGATCGCGCCCTGGCTGTGCAAGCCGGTGATGTGCTGGCCGTGCTGTCTGCCGGCGCCTACGGCATGACCATGTCC
>JACCDG010049420.1_pt1 | contig 12667 bp, 9 predicted proteins | sample 7442471 | NCBI WGS metagenome assembly JACCDG01 (sample SAMN15323444, study PRJNA562643) | freshwater metagenome | isolation source: river surface water | place: USA:Blue River Watershed | collected 2017-08-17 | reverse complement strand
TCGCGCTGGCGATCGGTGAGCTTGCGCATCGCGATCTTGGTGGTCGAGCTCGAAGCGGCGTCACCCTCTGACGCGGCATCGGTGGCCGGCGTCTCCCACGTGTCCACGGGCTCGGCAGCGGGGGCAGCGTCGTCGGCGACGGGCTGCGGCGCGACGGGCGCATCGACGACCTCCGCAGGCGCCTCCACGGGCGCGAGCGGCTCCTCCGTGGCCTTGGCCTTCGAGCGGCGCTTCGCAGGCCCACGCTCCGCCTTGGCTTCGATGACCGGGGGAGCCTTCCCACGCGCGGCCTTGGCGGCAGCCTTCGTCGCCGCAGCTTCGACCCTCTGCGCGGCGAGCTTGGCGTCCAGCTCCTCGACGGTGATGCCGAGAACGTCAGCGTTCGCCTGGCGAAGCACACCAAGCTCCGCCTCGGCGCGCAGGTTCGCGCGGCCCAGCGTGTCCATGAGCTTGTCGCAGAAGCCGCGCTGGTCCTCGCCTTCGGGCTTGCAGAGCTTGTAGGCCACCTCGTACAGCTCGTCGTAGCTCACGGGGTGGCTCAGCTTGAAGGCGTCGAGGGCGGCATCTGCGCGCACCGGCGGGACCGTGGGGTCCTCGGTGACGAAGAAAGCGAAGCCGTCGATGACCGACAGGGTGAGCGTGGGGAGCGCCTTCTTCCCGCTCAGTTCCTCGGTGAGCTTCGCCATCTCGCCGAGGGCGCCACGTAGCTCGGCGACGACCTCGCCCGCGATGGTCGCCGGGTCTTCGTGGTCCTGGCGCTTGGCCGAGTCGTTGCGGATCGAACCGTTGGGCAGGCGGACGATCCACGAGGCGCTCGACCACCCTTGCTCGTTGTAGACGACGGAGGCGAGGACCACCCCGTGCATCTTCTCCGCGAACGAGACGCTCTGCCCGTCGACCCACCCCACGCACCCGTTGACGATCTCCGCGCCGAGAGAGACCAGCTTCGCGCGCGCCATGTCGATGTTGAAGCTGCCGAACTCCCCGCGGCGAGGCTCCGAAGCGGGCATCGAGAGCCGCGCCATGATGGTCGACTTGGCGGCCGACGCGCACGCGCCGCATAGCTCGTCCGTGAAGGGTCCGGGGTGAGGCTCCTCCGGCTTGCCACCGGGCTTCCCAGGGTCGACGCCGAGACAGCGCGGGCACACTGGCGCCGCGATCCCGTCGGCCTGGTCCCGCTGCGCCTGAGCTTCCTGCGCGTCGATGATCTGATCGGCGCTCACCGCCCACGCTTCGAGGCACTCGGCCGCCGAGTCGAACGCGGCCACGTCGTAGCCTTCGCCCCGCGGAAGCTCGACGAACGGCGCCCAGCGAAGGGGGTTCATCGAGGCGTGCCACCGAAGTGCGCCCGCTGCCGTCCGGCCGTAGGTGTCGCCGCGGAAGAGCGAACCTGCGGGCTGCTTCCCGTAGAAGATCGGGTAGGTGTCGCTACCCACCTCGTCGCCCGCGTTCTTCCGCTGGTGAACGCCGTCGCCCACCTCGAACACGCGGCCATTCTTCGACTTGAAGGCGTCGACCGGCGGAGCTGCCAGGTCATCGCGCGCCCACGTGCTCCACTCGGCCGTCGAGCCGCCGTGAGCGAGCGGCGTGAAAGTCATCCAGGCGCCTCGCGCGGGACCGCTGTCGTCGTAAGAGAGCCAGGCGTTGAGCCCTCCGCCGTCCGCGCCGACGCGGTTGAACCACACGGTGTCGCCGACGATCCACCCGGCGTACTGGTGCATGCTCACCGCGCCGACGGAGGTCAGGTGGTTGCGCGCCGCCTCGATGTGGAAGCGGTCATCCTCGCTCGACGCGGACGCTGGCAGCTCGTTCTTCGCGGTGGCGCCCGGCGTCGCAGCCGACTCGAACGGGACCACGCGCGTGGTCCACTCGATCGCGCCCTCGCGCGTGGTCGCCCATGCCGCGGTGTGGCCGGCGTTGGTGTACCGCAGCGACGCGACGCACACCTGCTTGCGCGAGAAGAGCACCACGTCTCCGTCCACCGTCGCGCTGCAATCGTCGAGGTCCGTGGCACCTGCGCGCGCCAGGTGGCGACGAGCGGTGACGATGGCCTCGTCGTCGGTGACACCAGCGCCGATGGGCTTGACCTCGGCAATGGCAACAGGTGCGGGCTCCGTCACCGCGAACAGGTCCGGCATCGCAAGCTTCTTCGTTCGCTTCATCGTCTTCTCTTTCACTTCGGCGCGGCGTCTCGCCGTGCGTGGATGGGGTGTTAATCCGTGGTCCGCCAGAGACCTACCACGATCCCTAGAATTGCGCTCGGGTCAAATGCGCTGAGGAGAGCGTACACCGGCGTCCCTCCGATGAGGGGGCGGAACGCGACGGCTTTGCCGATGTGGTTGATCGACATCTGGCAGGCGAGCGTCATGCCGCTGACGAGCGCGATCACCGGCCGCACGCCACGGGGGTCGTCCACCTCACCGGCGAGGAGCACGTCACCCGCAAGGAAGCCGCTGCCTCCGGCGCACAGCTTGTAGCCGAACGGGTCGCGTGCGCCGTGGAGCAGGTTCTTCGACAAGCGGAGCGTCGTCTCTTGCACCTCGCAGCCGGGAACGAGGTTCGAGAACACGGGGACATCGACGAGATCGACGAACGCCGGAGCTGCGACAACGCCTCCGCGTTCGTCGAGGAGCGCCTCACCCTTCGGGGTCACGCGGAGCCCGCGCGCCGTGGCGTACTCCGCATCGAGCAGGCCCTTCGCGCGAAGTCGCTGGACGTGATCGTTGACGCCGTTCGTCGAGACGATACCGAGCGACGTCGCCAGCTCACGGATGGTGGGCGGGTAGCCGCGCTGGACGATCGACAGGCGGATCGCCTTGAGCACCTCGACCTGTCTGTCCGTCGCACCAACCACGTCGAGGACCCTACGCGACGATCGCGAAAAGATCAACCGCCTACGTTGACACGACCCCTCACGCCCCGTAGGGTGGCCCCTCGTACGCGGACCATCCACGGAGGACCATCACACCATGAACGAGAACACCGAGACGGCCGGGAAGCCGTCAATCTTCGCGCCCGATGAGAGCGCCACGCCGGTCGACGAGTCGACGCCGGAGGCCTCCGCGGCAGAGGCGAGCGCCCCCGTGCGCAACCTCGCCAACGACCTGCTCAGCGTGTTCCTCGCGGCCACCGCGCCGCTGACGCTCCACGCCATCCAAGACGAGCTGAACGCGCCGGGTCGTGGCGCCCACGTCCCCACGGGGCCCATCGATCACCTGCTCGACCAGTGGACCGATGGCGCGACGCCGCGGGTCCAGGCCGTGAAGCTCGGTGACCCGGTGGTGGAGCACTACCAGCTCACGGCGAGCTACCGCGACGAGCTGGAGAAGCCGGGGCTGGTCGTCGAGCGGCGGGCGGCGATCCTGTCGGCGTTCGTCTTCGACGATGGCTCGGATCGCGGCGACCTCGAAGACGACCCGCCGACGAGCATGACGGTGGACGTCATCGTCGAGGCCCTCGGCGCGAATGACAGGATCTTCGACAGGCAGGTCATCGCGAGCGACGTGGAGACGTTCGTTCGCGTGGGCTTTCTCGAAGTCGTCGATGGGTCTCCCGTCGAGGACAGGGAGTACACGCTCAGCGTGAGCGCCTACGAGGAGATCGTCGCCATCGGCTCATCGGCGCTCGCCAAGACCACGCTCCCCGCGAAGGAAGAGCCGCCCCCGATGGTGGACGAGTCGGCCGATGAGAAGCGCCGCGCCGTGGAGAACTTCGTCCTCGCGCAGTCCGCCAAGCTCGACGAGCAGACCCGCCGCGCGCTGCACTTCCAGGCCGAGGCCATGCGGTACGCGCAGATGGCGGCCCGCTACGAGGTGTGGGCCAAGAAGGGCGGCTTCAACATCACCGATATCGTGGGCGCCTCCACCAACGCGGACAGCCCGAACGGCCCAGGCGTCCCGTGGGCACCCTTCCGCACCGTGAACTACGACGAGCTGCGGCGCCTGGTGCGCGAGAAGGAGAGCCTCGACGAGGCCCTCGCCGCCGCAAAGAAGACGTTCGAGAGCCACAAGAGCGCCTACGCCGCGACCAAGACCAAACTGGAAGAGAAGCTCGCCGCCGTCGAGCTGGCGCAGCGCTCGACGACCTACATCCCCGACAAGATGGTCCACCGCATCGCGCGCGAGGGGCGCATCGAGGTCGTCAGCGCCGACGATCATGACCGTGGCGACCACCTCGACTGGGAAGACCCGCCGCCGCGCGCCCGTGAGCCCGAGCCCGTGGTGGTGAGCGAGCCCGCGCCGCCCGTGCCGCCTCCGGTGCAGCCGAAGCCCGTCGAGGCACCCAAGGACGTCGGCGTGGCCCTGGCTGGCGCTGGCGTGGCCATCACCGACGAGCGGCCCACCAAGGGCACCCAGGCGACGGTGGTGCCGCTGCCCGAGCCCGCGAAGGCGGAGGGCCCCAAGTACGCGGGCGTCCTCAACGTGAAGGCGCTCGGCGAGCCCATCGTCGCGGTGTTCATCAACGAGGAGTTCGGCGTGCGCGAGCCCGACGTCATGGCGCGCTTCGAGGCCATCCACGGCACGCTCCCCGACGGCGCCGCCAAGGTCTTCGGCCCGGCGCTCCGCTACCTCACGGGGAAGGGAGACTTGCTCACCGGCCCGATGCCGGGCGAGACGCCGACGAGCGATCCGGTGCGGCTCTACTGGCACAAGTCGTTCAAGGACCCGCGGAGCGCTCCGCCGCCCGCGCCGGCCGAGGTGGTTCCGTCCACGCGCCGTGGGAAGGGAGTCAAGGCCAAGACGGAGGACGCCCCAGCGGAGGGTGACGACGGCGCCAAGGGCGAGCCGAAGGCTGGGAAGAAGGCCACCAAGAAGGCGGCGGCGAAGTGAGCGCGGAGGAGCGGCCGTGTTTCAAGTGCCCCGGCGGGAAGTCGGGCCTCCTCGAACGTCTGCGACCGCTCCTCCCTCCGCGCAGGTCGATCCGCCGCTACGGGGAACCGTTCACGGGCGGCGGATCGATGTACCTCCACGAGTTCGCGTCGCTGCGACCGGCCTGGCTCGGCGACGCGGACCCGTGCCTCATGACGACGCTGGAGGTGGTCCAGGCGGGCGACCTCGGCGCGCTGATCGCCGCGCTTGCGCAGCACCGTGACGCGCACGCGGCCGACAAGGTGGCCCACTACTACGCCACGCGCGACCTGCGACCCGATGGGCTCGACCCTGTGGCGCGCGCTGCCAGGTTCATCTACCTGAGCAAGACCGGCTTCAACGGGCTGCGCAGGTACAGCAAGAGCGGGCGCTACAACGTGCCGATCGGGAGCTTCGAGAACCCGTCCATCTGCGAGCCCGACGTGCTCCGCTGGAACCGGACGCGGTTGCAAGGCGTGGAGCTTCGCCGGGGGGACATCGCCACGACGATCGCCGACGCGATGGCAGGCGACTTCTACTACCTCGACCCGCCCTACGTCGAGGTGAGCAAGACGTCCTCCTTCGTCGGCTACACGCCCACGGGGTTCACGCTGGAGGACCACAAGCGCGTCGCAAGCTGCTTCCGGTGGCTGACGATGCGCGGGGCCAAGTGCATGTTGACCAACAGCGACACGCCGCGCTCGCGTGAGCTGTACGCCGGGTTCCGCATCGAGAGCTACGGGGCGACGAGATCGCTCAACAGCAAACGTGGTTCTCGCGGTAGAGTGAGCGAGATCGTTGTCCTCAACTACTGAGCGACGGCGGGCAGAGACGGGCGCAAGGTGCGCCCGCGGAGGTGAATGACGATGGCGAACGAGAAGCGACGGGACCGATGTTGACCGACGTCTCCCAGCGGTGGCGAGGTGGCAGGCACGTCTTCGTGCCGCCGTCGGTGGTGTTCGAGCCGAGGCGCTACGAGGTGGCGAGCATCGCTGACGACAAGACGGCGCGGGCCTTCGTGGTGGAGAACCACTACAGCGGGAGCTATCCGGCGGCGCGCGAGCGCTTCGGCCTGTACGAAGGCGCTGAGCTTGTGGGCGTGGCCGTCTTCTCGCACCCGACGAACGATAAGGTGCTCGCAAGGCTCCCGTGTGACCGCCTCGAAGGAGTCGAGCTCGGCCGCCTGGTGCTCGTCGATCGCGTGCCGTTCAACGCCGAGAGCTGGATGATCGCGCGCTGCTTCGAGGTGCTCAAGCGCGATGGGTACCGCGGGGTCGTGAGCTTCGCCGACCCGTGTCCGCGCTTCTGCGACGGTCAGGACGAGCCAGTGTTCCCCGGCCACGTCGGCGTCGTCTACAAGGCAAGCAACGCGGTCTACGTGGGGCGGGCGACGGCGCGGACGCTGCGGCTCTTCAAGCGCGACGGGCGCGTGTTCTCGGCGCGCACCATGCAGAAGATCCGCAAGGCCGAGCGCGGGTGGGAGAGCGCCGTGGCGATGCTCGTTGGTTACGGCGCGGCCCCGCTGGACCTGTCGGTCGATGAGGAGGCGCGGCGCGCGTGGCTCACGACGTGGACCGAGCAGCTCACGCGCACGATGCAGCACCGTGGGAACCTGACCTACCTGTTCGGCCTGGACGCGAAGACGAAGAAGCGGCTCCCGACGAGCCTGCCGTACCCGAAGATCGACATCTTGAAAGCGAGGATCTCTTGAGCGAGTGCCAGGTATTGAACTTCGGTTGCTGCTTCGGCGGCGCCGGTGGTGGTGGCGCCGGCTTCCACGAGTCGCGCGCCTGCATGTTCGGCAACGAGGCGCGGTTTCAGTGCGTGGGGTCCTTCGACAAGGACCAGTACGCCTGCGACGTGTTCAAGTACAACACCGGCGTCGAGCAGGTGTGCGTGGACGCGCGCGAGATGACCCCGCAGATGTTCCGCGACATCTTCGGCGAGGAGGCGCCGTTCGCGTTTCTGTCCTCGGAGCCGTGTCAAGGCTCAAGCAAGCTCCTTAGCGCGGCGAAGAGCAAGACCGCCTTCTACCGTGCGCTGAACGAGCTGACGCTGGTCAACCTCCGCCTCATGATCGCGGCCTACGCGCCCGAGCTGATCGGAGCAGACGGCGACATCGACTTCACGGTGAGCATCGAGGTCCGCCGGGGCGCCCTCAAGAAGCTCCCCGCTATCCTCCTCTCGGAGAACGTGCCGAACATCACGAGCCGGGCGAAGGGGATGCTCGGCGACGTCAAGCGCATCCTGACGTGGATCGGCTACGTCTGGCAGCACGGCTTTCATGAGTGCCGCCACGTAGGCAACCTCGCTCAGCGGCGAAAGCGGTACTTCCGCCTCGCTCGCAACCCGGCCAAGGTCCCTGCCTTCGTCTATCTGCCGCCTTACCACCCAGGCCTCGTCTGCGGCGACGTCCTGAACCCGCTGCCGATGCCTGGTGACACCGCGGGCGGCCCCATGCACGTGCTCCCGCAGATCAGCGCGCTCAACCTGTGGCGCCTGTGGAAGATCCCGGCCGGTGGCGACTGGCGCGACCTGCTCCCCGACGATGGAACGCCGAGGCGCGCACGGTTCAGGCGACACCACATCGAGAAGATGAGCGAGCCGAGCGTCACCATCGGTGGCACCGGCAGCAACGGGCCGTGTGGCGTCGCCGATGAGCGCCCGACCACGGGCTGCTTCTCCTACGCCGACAACAGGCCGATCGACCTGGCGATGTTCCAGAGCAACCCGAGCGCCTTCCACCACAAGTATGGGGTCGCGTGCGCGAACGCCGAGGCGCCGACGATCACCACGGCTGCGAACCTCGGCGAGGGGATGGCCTGCTACGCCGCGCCGCTCAAGCTCGACATGGAGCCGCAGAAGGGCAACCGCGGGCGCCACTACGACAAGTACGCCGTCCGCTCGATGAGCGAGGAGGCGCTCACCGTCCACAGCGCCACGCGCGTTGGCAGCGGCGCACAGTCGATCGCGCAGCCGCTCGCCACGAAGGAGAGCCCGTTCCACCACGGCTGCGGCCTCGGCAAGCTCGGCGTCCTCTCGGCCTCGATGGAGTCGAGCACCGTCACCGGCAACGCGCGTGTCCAGACGGGCCCGTTCAACTACGCGGCGCCTGTGCCGGAGCCGCTCGACCTCATCCCGCGCGACGCCTGTTACGACGCGGGGTACGCGGTGCTCAACAGGGACGCGCAGCCGAGCCGCACCGTCGCCGGCAACAGCTACGTGGGCTGCGGCGCCTACTCGATCACTGATGCCGTTCCCGCGCCGCTCGACCTGGCGCTCGGGTGCTCGCCGCGAGTCGGCGCCTACGGGGTGATCGACGAGGTGGCGCCCACGGTGATCGGCTGCTCGAAGATCGATAACGCCACCGTGGCCATCGCCGACCCGAAGCCTGCGCTCCCGCCGCTCGTCGTCCTCTCCTACGAACAGGCGAAGCTCGTGGCCGATGGTCTCGTCGTCGCGCCGTTCATGGTGGTCGACCCGGACCACCCCGACGTCCCGCTCGCCATCGTGGACGACATGGCGAAGCCGCCGTTCCGGTGGGTCGAGAAGCGCAGCAAGAGGGGCAAGGTCACCCGCGTCAAGGAGCCGGTGACGCTCGTCCTGATCTCCGAAGACGGCACCTGGCACAGGCCGCTGACGACGCTGGAGCTTGCGGTGCTCCAAGGCCTCGACTGGATGCACCACGGGAAGCCCCTCGACTTTGGTGGGGGTGCCACGAAGCAGCGCGAGGCGATCGGAAACCTCATTCCGAAGCCGGTCGCGCGCGCCTTCGGTGTGCAGCTCCTCGCTGCGGGCCTCGCCTCGAAGGCAGGCGTCTTCCTGTACGGCGGCGGCTCCGGCCTGTGGGTGCGCCCCGAGCACGCGGACGCGCTTCGGTCTCTCGGCGTTCGCACCGTGCGCCAGCAAGACATCGGCTACCTCCACGCGGACGAGATGGCGCTCCTCGACGACGGCGCCCCTGTCTCTCGCAAGCGCAAGGCGGCGCCGAAGCTCAACGCGAACCAGGTGCTCGACCTGTTGCGCAGGATGGTGAGCCGCCACAACGCCGAGTCCGTGGAGCTGCAATAGAGCGCACGCGCCTCGATAGCGGTTGATCTTTTCGTGCGTCCGTCGCACCCTCTCACACCAACGAAGGAGCCTCCCATGAACGTCACGTTTCCGCGATCCTCTGTCCTCGCCGTCCTCAAACTCGCGCTCGGCGTCATCGACTCGAAGTCACCACTGCCCGCGCTCAACAACGTCCTGCTCGACGCCTGTGGTGACCGGCTCACCATCACCGCCACCGACCTCTACCGGTCGGTCTACGCGGAGATCGGCGAGGGGGTTTCCTGTCCTCACATGGGGAGGATCGCCATTCCCGCCAAGATCCTCTACCAGCGCATCGAGGCGATGCCCGACGGCCCGGTGGAGCTGGCCACGAAGGACGAGGCGGTCACGCTCAAGAGCGGGGTGCGCAAGTCGCTCAGCTACAAGCTGATGGGCCTCAAGGCGGAGGAGTACCCGGTGGTCGGCGCACCGAAGGACGACCTCGTGTGGGTGACGGTCCCCGCTGGCACCGCGCAGACGCTCCTCGACAAGACGCTCTACTCGGCGAGCGAGGACAACACGCGCGCCATGGTCAACTGCGTCTACATCGTGACCAGCCAGGACAAGATCACCGCCTACTCGACGGACGGCCACCGGGTCTCAAAGATGGCGGTCGACGTGAAGGGCATCGGTCACCTGTCGGTCCAGGTCCCGAAGTCCGGCGCGGAGCACCTGCGCAAGGTGGTCGACGAGGCGGTGGCGCAGAAGCTCCCCGTCGAGATCGCGGTGGCGTTCCCCGAGTGCTTCTTCCGCGTCGGCGCGATCCGCTACAGCGTCAAGCTCGCGAGCCAGGACCCCATGCCGTACGAGCGGATCTTCCCCGAGTCGCACAAGTACAACGCGACGATGCCGCGGGCGGCGCTCCTCGGGAGCGTGCGGAACGTCGCGCTCAGCGCCGACGACAAGACGGCGCAGGTCTACTTCACCTTCAAGCGCGGCGAGGTGACGCTCAGCGCGAGCGACGCCACCAAGGGCGAGAGCAGCGACACCTTGGCGATCGACTACATCGGCGAGGACTACGTGGTCTCGTTCCACGCGCCGTACCTCGTCGATGCGCTGACGAGGATCGACGGCGACGAGATCGTGTTCGGGAGCGACGGTCCTCCCGGTGAGCAGGAAGCCAAGCTCGTCACCATGAAGGCGGCGGCGCCCGTCGAGGGGTCATCCTTCGTGGCGCTCGTCGGCCTTACCTTCAACTGACGTGGCGAAGGCTCCCTTCATCGTCCCGCGTCCAGCGGGTGTTCCGGAGGTCGTCGAGCGGCTGACGGCGGCCTTCTCCGCCATCCCCGGCGTAGGGGAGAAGACCGCGCGCCGGTACGCCCTGTGGTTCGCCATGGGGGACCTCGGCGCCACCGGGCCCGCGGGGGTCCTGTCGCAGGTGCTCACCGTCATGCGGGCGCAGGTCCACCCGTGTCCCGCGTGCCGCGCGATCACCGACACGCCGGCCGGTGGCGATCACCTCGGGCTCTGCGCCATCTGCGCGGACCCGAAGCGCGACGCGGGCGTGCTCTGCGTGGTCGCCACGATGCAGCACATGCTCGCCATCGAGAAGAGCGGGGCGATGCGGGGGAAGTACATCGTCCTCGGCAAGCTCTTGTCGCCGCTCGAAGGCGTGGACGCGAGCGACCTCCCGCTCGCCGACCTGTCGGTGATGGTCACCCTCGGCATGGAGGTGGTGCTCGCGCTCCCGGTGACCGTCGAGGGGGACGCGACGGCGATGGTGATCACGCGCGAGCTGGAAGGCGTGGGCGCGCGGGTGACGAGGATCGCGGCGGGGATGCCGCACGGCGGGGACATCGAGCACGCCGACGTGGTGACGTTGGGACAGGCCCTACGGGCAAGGAGGACGGTCGAATGAAGGTCGCGGCGAAGATGAAGACGGTCACGGACAACTACCTCGACGGCTTTGCGCCTGAGTGCAGGGTCGGCGGCTGCCAGGACGACAAGCTGTGCCCGTCGCGCACCTGTCGGCGTGGGGCAGCTCTCAACGTCGCGAAGGCGAAGGCGAAGGCGCCGAACGCGCCGCTGCCCGAGAAGAAGTGGATCGTGGTCCAGGTCAAGTCGGCACTCGGGCCGGCGTTCCGTGGCGCGGGCCTCACCCGGCTCCGCCTCGACGGCAAGCTGGCGAAGGAGTGCGTCCCGCACCTCAAGCTGGCCATCGCGAAGATGGAGGCGACCCCGCAGCTCTACCCGGCGATCGAGTCGGTGAAGACGTGGGGCGCCGACGGGAGGAAGCCGCTCGACCAGCTCAAGGCCGTCCTCGCCGCCATGGAGAAGCACCCGAACGACGGGGTGAAGTGGGGGGACAGGTGAGCGCGAAGACGGGCGAGGACCCCTGGGACGACTACTGCGTGACGGCGGCGAAGGCCGTACTGCTCTTCGAGGCGGCGCGCATGACGAAGGAGGCCGGGACGTACAAGGCGCCAGGCGATGCCGTCGTCGAGCTGGAGGCGATGGTGAAGATGGTCGTCGCTCGCGTCGGTGGCGTGGGGATGACGGCCAAGGAGATCGGCGAGGCGTGGAGCGAACGTGGGTTCACGCGCTGCATGCTCCAGGTCTTCAAACTCAACGCCAAGGAGGCGGCTGACGCGCTCGACCGGGTGAGGTTCGAGGCGCGCAAGCTCCGCGGGCAGCTCGATCTCTTCGGCCCAGCGGGCGAGAAGGGCGTGATCTGCGCCGACGCGGACGCATTCGTCCGGGAGCAGCTCACCGACGCGGCTGGGAAGCTCGTCGTCACCAGCGTGCGCAACGAGATCGCAGACTACTTCGTGATCATGCACGAGGTGCGCAGGGTCTACATGCACGTCACCGGCGATCGGGTGAGCATGCCCAACACCGCAGCCGAACAGGTGATCGTGCTCGCTGACGACAAGGGATTCGTTTGAATCCAAGAGTTTAACAACCGGAGAATTTAACGAGCCATGAAACTCTGTATCCACGTAAGACCGCGAGATGACAAGCAAGGCTGGGCCGTCGATGTGTTCGACGGGCGCCGCGCTTGGACCAAAACCCACCTCGGAGAGAGCCCTTTGAGCAAGGCTGAAGCTCACAGGCTGGCTCACAAACTCCGCGACCCGAAATTTTACACCGCGCGAACGAAGCGCGCAGTTAACAGAGCAGGCGTGCGGTGATCGAGCACAACTACGTCGCGCACGAGCGCGAGGGCTGGTCCGTCTGCACGCGCTGCGGGATGGTCAGGAACTATGACCGGCCGATAGCGGGATGCCGTGGGGTGATGGGCAACATCGCCGTGCGTGGCGGCATGACCATGACCGTGGTCGAAGAAGAAACCGAGACTCCGGTCTGCTCGGTCTGCGCTCGCCCCACTGGCTTCGGAGACGAGGACAAGGGCGAGCCGCCCGTGAACCTCGCCCGGTGTCCATCGCCCGGCGGTATGGAGTGCCGAGCAGTCGCGCAGGCGACCGCGCCATGGCGACGAGAAAACGAGACGCTACGCGCGAACTGCGACCGCCTCAGCGCGGATAACGCCTCGCTGGCCAGTCAGAACGAGTCGATGGCGATGCGCATCGAGAGTCTTGCCGAGGAGCTGGCGAAGCCGGAGGACGTGAGGCTGCGCGAAGTCGTCGATGCGCTCGACGGTCGAGCGGTCATCTTCGACGGCCTTGGCGAGCGCGTTGGGCACTTGCTCGACGAGATGGACGAGTGGATCGGGCGGGCGGGCGAGGCAGAACGAATGGTGGAGGCCGCACGCCGCAGCCTGTCCAGCGTTG
>JACCDG010569560.1_pt1 | contig 12671 bp, 4 predicted proteins | sample 7442471 | NCBI WGS metagenome assembly JACCDG01 (sample SAMN15323444, study PRJNA562643) | freshwater metagenome | isolation source: river surface water | place: USA:Blue River Watershed | collected 2017-08-17 | reverse complement strand
CCCAACCCCACCTCGCGCCCCGTCGCCACCCTCGCCGCCCCCATGCCGCTGCTCCGCACGCACGCGTCGCGCAGCCTCGTGCTGCTGCTCCTTGTGTCGTGGATCACCCACGCGCACGCCTTCACCATCGTCTCCAACGTGACGCAGCTCATCAGTGTCGCGGACGCGCTTTACACGTCGCGCCTCCTCAACGCGCGCTGCACGGTCGACGACGTCGGTGTGCCCACGGTGGCGCGCATCACGCCTGCCAACGGAGAGTCCTTCACCCTCACCTTCGATTGTGGCGCCTACACGGAGTACTACGTGGGCACACACGTGGGTTCGGCGCCCGTGGAGGCGCAGCTGGAAGTCATCACGGCCTGCATCGCGCCCGGCGACCGCCGCGGTGTCACCATTGACGACCCGACGGGAGAGCTCGCGCTCATCGGCTTCGCACCCTCCACCGTCACGGGCGCCGCCGCACTGGACGAGGAAGCTTTCCACCAGGACCCATGGGGCGCCAGCCACCCCTCACTCATGTCGCTCGACTCTGGCGGTAGCGCGTCGAGCCCGCGGATGCCCGGGCGCCTGCGCGACGGTCGCCTGATGGGCCAGGGCACGCGCCACTCGCGCCGCCACGCCAAGCGGCTGCGCGAGGCTGGTGTGCGCCGCAAGCGGCGCGCAATCACAGCGGGTGCGCTGTGGGCGCAGGCTCGCGATGCCTCCTCCGAAGTCGTGAGCTCGGCGCGCCGGCTTCTCGCGATTGACCCGATCACCCCGCCCGCTGTCCCGCCCGTTCTGACGACGCTCCCGTCCGACGTTGACGACAACGAGCTGCGCTCGTACCTCACGCGCCTCACTGACGCCTTCCGCGAGTACACCATCCTTCAAAACGCCTACTTCAACCAGACCGGGCGGCTGCAGGCGCAGGTGGTCACCACACTCGACGAGCTGACGGACTTGCAGGAGGAGCTCCTCAAAATCCAGAGCGACATCGAGGCCGCGCGCGTGCGCACCGAACAGGTGCAGAACGTCACGCTGCGCCACATCACCAACTTCAACGAGCTGACTTCGCAGAATGTTCTCGGGATGCAGGCGCGCCTCGTGGAGCTTGGTTCGATCGTCAACGACACGCTCGTGTCGTTTTCGGTGGCGGAGCGTGCCGTCTTTGCGGCGATGAACCAGGGCACCATTGACATCACGACGCAACAGGTGGCAATCAACAACGACATCAAGGAACACGCGCTCCGCTTCAACGACGCACTCGGAACGCAAGCGCGCTACGCGGCCTACGCCGTAGGGTTGCTTGCCGATGTCACAATGACGGATCCGCTCACCGACGCGCTGCGCGTCAAAGTGCTAGGGCGACTTGCCGAACTCGGCTCCAGCAACACGCTCGTACCCGACGCCACGGACAACCTTACGCCCTTCCTTACCTCGCCCGGAGTGCAGCCGAATCTTGACGACTACCGCTACAAGGACTGGGACGCCTCGGCCCCGAGCGACCTCGCGGTGGCCGCCATCAAGATCGGGCGCGACGTGGTGCGCTTCGTGCGCGCGAACGGCAAGATGCAACTCGTGCAGTTCGATTTCCTCTGTGACGTGCGCTACGTGTACCAGGGGAGCCCGATCCGATCGGACATCGCGCTTAGCTTCTCGATGCTCTCCGGCGACGAGTGCGACCCGAACGACATTACCACCGGATGCGCGTGCTGGTACGATGTGACCGCGCAATCGTGCGACATGGCACCCGTCGACGGCAGCGACACCCAGCTTGACCAAGCCGCCACGCGCTTCTACAACGGAACGGGCGGCACGATCGGAGCCAACAACCAGACGAACAATGTTGCGTCTCTCTGGGCTCCCTACTGCGACGGGGCCGTCACCACCACGCACACCCGCCTCGTGGACACACCGTCTGTTGTTGCCTACATTGCCACCATCGGCGCCTACGGCCTGCGCTCGCGCGAGCCGTCGAAGTACCAGGTCTTCAACACGATGCTCTCGCCCATCGGCGTGCGCGAGACTCGCTACGCGCCAAATGGCACCTTCTCGTTCGAGACGATGTACGCACCCAACGGACTCCCCACGTTCGCCTACGATCTCTTCGACGATATGGCGACGAGCGCGGTGTCCGCGCGCGTCCAGCGCCAGAACCTCGCGAAGGCCGTCACGGGTGTCATGCCGGGTGGTCTCACGTTCCGCGATCGCGTGCTCGGCACCACCTCGCAGGGCGACCCGGCGCGGTGCCGCGACGCCGCGTTCGTGCGCGTCGGCGACTGGCGCGACGTCTACGTGTGGCGCCGCACCAACAGCGGCTCCGCCTCGCTGCGCGTCACCAAGACCTTCGCGAACGGCACGTCGTTCGTCTACTCCAACTCGGACGACATCGCGCTCCAGCTGTCGGGCGCAACGCCACCCGACACCTTCACAACGATCGGCGACCCGTCGTCGCGCCCGCTGGGCGGCAAGGCCTTCGCGTCGCCCTTCGTGCTCACGCAAGCCAGCCCACTGCCCACCACCAACGGAGGCCACGTGACGCACATCGCCGTCCCGCGCAACGGGCTGCAAAGCGCGGTCGGGTGGTACAACGCGTACGGCGAAACGATCGACGCCTTCAAGGTAACCCCGGCGTCGCTCTTCGAAGTGGACGTGGTCACCGACAACAACGGAAACGGCGCGTGCTCGCAGTCTCCCGCGTCGCCGCTCGCGAACTCGGCTTTCGCTGTCTCGCTGCACGACAACATCTGCAGCATCATGGATGGCTACAACATCACCGTCGAGGGTCACACCGGTGACGCAGAGCGCGTGATGAAGCTGCGCCCCATCAGCCAGGGCTTCTACGATGCGCTCGTGGAGGTACCCGAGGGGCCCGCCGCCTTCATCTTCCAATCGGCGTGCCCGATCCCCTCCGTGACGCGACTCGGAGTGGACTACACCCAGCTCACGCTCACCAACACCGCCAACGTGCCCATCACCGTGGCGGTGGTGCTGTCTGGTTGCCAGTCCGAGAGCTTCGACGTGCCGATTGTGGCCTTTGGCGCGGACACCTTCCGCCGCGGTCGCTGCGCCACAGAGCGGTCGCGTCTCTACGCCAGCATCTACCGCATCGGCTACACGGCCGAGGGCCGGCGCTCGCTCACTGCGTGCTCTGTTGACATCGACATGACCGTCGCTTCGCGCAACGACACGGTGTACGGTCAGGGCATCGCGACCACCGACTACGTTCGCCTCACGTCGGTCGAGGTGATCGACGCCAACGCGCGCGACCTGCGCGCTCTCGCGCTGCGCATGGCGAGCTTCGTTGCAGACATCGTCACCACCAATGTCGACGTCACAATCCAGCGCGGCGTGGTGTGGAACGACACCTCTGCCGACATCGCAAGGCTTATGGAGCGCCTCGCGGACCTGCAGCGACGCAACGTCGCGACGGCCGCGTCGTTCGAGACCGTCCTCGCCGAGGGCACGGAAGCGTTCGAGCGGTACCGCCAAGAAGCCGAGGCCGCCGCGGCTTCGGACGCCGACAGGATCCAGATCAACATCGACGCCGCGCTCGCGCGTCTCGAGGTGCTCAAGCGAAGCGTCAACAGCACCAAGGATCTGCTCGCGGGTCTCCAAAACCTCGGGCCCGAGGTCACGGCCGCACACACGAGCGCCATCACCGCGCAAGAGGACGTGCTCAACCGAACCGTCGGCATGGTGGAGGCGCAGAACGAGCAGATCGCCAACATCAATGGGCTTGCGAGCAACGAACTCAAAGCCATCGCTGCCTCGGCGGGCGCGGGGGCGGTGGCCGCCGCGTGGGACTACAACATCGGGCGCGATTGCGACACAGCCGGTGAGCTCGAGAAGGACCCCGTCAAGATCGCGGCCAGCAAGAAGTTCTGCGAGCTCGTGAATCGCATCGAGTCGCCCAAGGACAAGCTGCTTTCCGACCCGCAGTTCATCGCCGTCATCAGCCTCATGAGTGTCATTGCCGCGCTGTTTGCGTGGCTGCTTCTGCGCTCCTACATGCTTATTCCTGACGAGAAGGGCGTTCGTCCGTGGGATAGTTTCAAGGCGCGCGTCAAGCTCATTCTGAGTGGAAACGCGCCGCTCCCGGGCCCCTCGATCAAGGCACCGAGCGCGTGAGGGGCGTGTTTGGGTACGAGAAAAGCCTTCCTTTCACGACAACAGCCCCACGCACACCGTTCACACACACACACAACGACCCACTCGCGGTCACGCCATCGACCACGCGCTCTCCCACGTCAACTCGGGTTGCTCCACCACATCGATGCGCGGTGCGACGGCCTCGCGTTGCCGCTCCGTCTGCCACACCTGCTGCGATCGCAGCGTCTCGGCGAAAAGCCCACTGTTCGTCACCACGCTGACGCGCAGGTTGGCAATGCGTCCGAACAGACCGATCACGCTGCTCACAAAGCCGACGTAGAACTCGCGCGAGACCACAAAGCCCACCACGCGGGTGCCATCCATCACACGACGCTGGTCCGGATCGACCTGTCCCGTGACGCCGTGGATGAAAAAGATGCGAAGCAGTCGCATCCGCGGGAACGCGGAGCCCACGAGGCGGATCGCGTTGGAAAATGCGCCACACTCGAGGACGAGTTGCGTGTCGGTTGGGTAGAGGCCCCATTGGTACTTGAGGGTCACCTGATCGTCCGCCCGCATCTTGTAGAGCCCCATGCGAACTTGGTTCAGCAGCGCGGCCGCGGATGTCGCCGTCGTCTGCCCGCCCTGGAGGTGCAGAAGGAACTCGTCGGTGACATCGATCGAAGCTCGAACAACCGGCCGCGGGGGCCTCGCCAACGCCGCGACCGCGGCCTCGTCACTGATCGTCCCTGCCGCCATGGCGTGGGCAACCATCGCCGCGTTGGCCACGGCGCGCGACGCCTCTGCGCGTCGTTCAGCATCTTCGGCTGCCGCCGCCGCCGCACCACCCGCACCACCTGCCTCTGCCGCTTCGCGCCTCTCCTCCTCCGAGTAGGTCTCCTCGTGCTCGGCGTCCTCATCCACGTAGCCGTCGTCACTCTCGCGGCCGCGGTACGAATCGTCCGCATCCTCCTCCTCCTCCTCTTCCTCCTCCTGCACGGCCTCCTGCACGGCCCTCTCGTGGAACAGAAGCCTGCGCGTCGGAGTGGCCGCGGACGCAGCGGCCGAACCCGCCGCAGCCGCTGCACCCGCCGCGCCAGCCCCGGCACGCGGATCGCCGCGCTGCCTGCTCGGAGTTCGACGAACGGGGGTCCCAGCACCACTCTCCGACACCTTGAGATCTGCCATGCGTGCGACTTCTGCCTGGAGCTCCGCTTCGGCAGCAGCACCGCGCGCCGCGAACAAACGAGCGAGATCCGCGCGTCGTTCTGTCGCCCAGCGTTGTGCCGCGAGTTGGACATCTTCGAAACGCATCTCCGGCGGCAGTTCCTCCTCCTCCATTTTCGTACGTTGTCGAGCAAGGCCATCGCGCATCACGCGTCGGCGCCGCTCACTCGCCTCTTGCGCCGCCAGGCTGCGATCGAAGCCCCGTAGGTCGGGGGGCACTTCGCCGAAGGGGGGTGAGTCGGGTCCACGCTCGAGTTTGATTTCGACCCGTGCGGTCCTATCCTCGTCCTCATCCTCCCACTCGGAGTCACCCTCGTCCTCGGGTAGCACTTCGGTGCGGTCGGCGGGGTTCGTTCGCGCCGTACCCGGTGCGCGTGCTGCAGCTGCAGCAGCCGCCATCGCCACACCCGTGTCGAGCGACCTCGTGGCGCGCACGGCGCCCACATCCCCGTCGATGGGCACCGCGTCGCGCAGCTCGTCGTCAAACTCGTCACCATCGCCCGAATCGTCGGGCAAAGGCTCGCTCACTGCGCGCCGCTCCGCCATTCGAACGGCGTGGCGAAGAACACCCGAGTGCGCGGGTGAGTGAGGGTGACGATGGTGGCGAGAGGTATCGCGCGCACCGCCTCTCCATACCGCCATTTTTTGGGCGTCTTGAAAAAACCGACCCAATGTTCGATTTGTTTTTCCGTGAGCAGGGCGTGTGGGGCGCGCGCTCGCGGCCTCACTCCCGCGGCCGCGTCACTTCTCACCCGGCCCGCCCGCGCTACACGCGCTTACAACTGCAACACCGGGTTGAATTTTATTTTCCGTGAGTCCGACGAGCGGTATGTCGGATCCTGGTTCGGGTGCGGTGGTGGAGAACTTCGAGGCGCTGTGGGGCGACACGGCGGGTCTGCGCATGGCGGACGTGCGTCGCAACTTCGAGCTGATGGGTGACGATGGTACTGCGGCCGCGCACGTGTCACTCTTCGTGCCCGACTGCGCATTTGCGGAAAATGCACAGACGTTCGGCGACTTTGCGCCGACCCCCGAGGGGCGCCACTTCCGCGACCTGATGCTCCTGATGTGCGCGCTCTTCTACCGCCGCGTGGTGCCGCCGCAGCAGGTGGGGCGCAAGGAGTGCACGTGCTTTCTGCTGGCGCGCGTGGACGAGCACGTTCTTCCGTCCGGCGCGGCGGTGCCCGGTGGCTGGCTCTTTCACCTCATCGAGCGGCCTGTGATTCCGCCGCCGGGCGCCGAGGCGGACGACGAGGACGAGGACGACGAGGGCGCCGAGGGAGGGCGCGGGCGGCGCCGCGCGCCCAAGCGTGAGAACTTTGCGGCGATGCTTTCGCGCGACTGGATCGAGCGCTTCATGTCGCGCGCCTCCACGATGAAGCAGTTCGACGAGCTTCGCGTGGGCGTCGTGCAGTCGCGCGGCCAGCACCCGTGGGCCGACATGTCGTACTTCAACCAGGACCGCTTCCGCGTGCTGATGCGCTCGGTGCTGCGCGACGACGCGTGCGTGGCGGCCGACGCCAAGGAGCCCACTCTCGATGTGCTCAACTCCACCACGGCGGTGCGCACCTACACCGCCTATGCGATGCGCAGCCTCAAGATGCCGCAGGGCGCGGTTGTGGCCGCGTGCGACCTGGCGGTGGACGTGAACGGTGCGGCGCCTGGCGCCGAGCCCGACGCGCCCGCCAACGGCCCGCCCATCCTGCCACGCCTCTTCGTGCCTGCGCCTTGCGTGGAGGGCGCGCGCGGCGGCTCGCGCATCGCGCTTCCGGCGGCGCTCCTACCGGGCCCGGCCTTCGACGACGACGACCCGCGAGGCGACGCACTGGACGACCTCGACGAGGACGCGCGCTGCCGCGTGTGGCGCTTTCTTCGCGATGGCGTGGTTCCGGAGCGCTTCTTTGGCACGCGCTTCCCCAACACGCGCCTCGACCCGCACGCCGTCAACCTGGCGCTGTGCAGCTACGCGCGCCGCGCCAACATCACCATCGAGGCGGCGCGGGATCGCGCGCGCCGCATGGGCGGCGGGCTCGGGCACCTCGTGCCGCAGGAGAACCTGCACTTCCACGTGCAGCTGGCTACGACGGCGCGGCACGTCATCTCGATGCTGGCGCTGGCGGGCGCAGAGCACGCGGCCGACACGTTCCAACGCGCGTTTGACATTGTGCTCGAGCGCGTGGGCCACCTGATGGCGCGCCCGGCGCACCTCACCCCCAAGGCGCTCGTGTCGGGCGCGCGCGCGCTCGAGCAGTACCGCTACGAGCAGCCTGGCGCCGGCCTCCTCCCGTCGCGCGAGCTCGCGCGGTCGTTCCGTGGCACCGGCTTGTGCGCGGGGTGGCACTCCATCTTCATGCTGCGCACGGCGACGCTCGCGCACGAGACGGACGCGCACGCCATGGTGCTCTCGATCCTGCACACGGTGATGATCGGCGGGAAGCTACTCACCGAGCGCCACATCGAGGCGCTCGCGGTGCTGCTGATGGGCGGCTCCGCCACCGGCAAGTCGCGCCTCATCCGGGCGCTCACGCGCGCGCTGATGCTCATGGACACCGTGGAAGAGGTGCACGACCACACGCGGCGCGAGAACTCGGCGGAGGGCGTGGATCTGCTTGGCAACACCCTCGTGGAGGACGAGGTTTCGCCGCTCGTCGAGATCGTGCCTGACATACTGGTGGAGGACTCGATCGCGAAGGCGTACAACCCCACGATCGCGGCCAACGCGCGCGGCGCCGAGGGCGCGGCAGCAGCACGGTCGCGTGTGGGAGGGGAGGTGCGCACGCAGCGCACGCAAGTCAACGCCAAGAACCGCCTGGAGCAGAAGACCGATACCGCCTACACCTACGCGCCCACGGCGGTGATGATGAACACCGACTACGAGTGTGACATTACGGCCGCGTCGCGCTCGCGCCTCGTGACCGTGTACGTGGACCCGATCGACAACATGCTAGAGGTGGCTGTGTACGCGGCGGCGATGGGCGTCGACCGCGTCAACATGATGGTGGAGAAGGAGGGCGGCGTGAGGCGCTTTCTTCTGGCGCACTTCTTGGCGCTCATCCCGTTCGTGAACGCCGGTCTCCCGACCGCCAACACCGACCTCGCCGCCGCCCTTGTCTACGGCGCCGTGACGGCGCACCGGCAACTGCGCGTCACCGCGCCCGTGACGATGCGCGACCTCCGCCGAATTGCGGAGATCAGCGCCGCCGTGGCGATGATGTCCGCAGTCGACCGCGTGCTGATGGACGGCATCGGCGGCCCCGACCCCTCGCGCCCCTTCCGCCTCGCCGATCTCCGCGAGGTCTTCCCGCAGTGCGTCGCGGGTGTCTCGGACGTCGCGCAGGCCCTGCAGTGCTCGACGAACCTGTACAGCCGTGTGCAGAGCGAGCTTCTTCGCGCCATCCTGGACGTGTGCATCGGCGTGGTGGGCGCGCGCTACCGCCCCACCGCAACACCCTCGAGCGCTTTTGCCTCCATCCCCACCACCGGCGCCACGCACCACATGGCGGCTCTGCAGCAGCACGCATCGTCGTCGAGCTCCTCTTCCTCCTCCTCGTCTTCCTCCTCTTCTTCGTCCTCGAGCGTGCCGCCGCCTGCCGCGCGCAGCGTGCGCGACCGCGTGCTCGACGACCTTCTGCACGGCACGAACACGGCGCTGACGGGCGTCGTGGGCGGTGTGATCGCGCTGCAGCACCACGAGCTCGTCTCCAACTCGACACCTTCCGCTCTTGCGCCCCCTCGCGCGGCCGCGGCGGAGGATCGCACGGCAAGCAGCGCGTTCCTCGCGAGCCGCGAGAAGGCGATGTGGAGTGAGTTTGCGCGCGCGTTGCGCGTCGCCTACCGCCGCAACACCGGCCGCGACATCACCCTGGCGCGCGTGCTGGACTTCTGCACGCTCATGACGCGGTGCAACGTGGTGCCTGGCCAGAACCCGCGCCCCCTGCTGGCAGTCCTTCCACAAGGCGGCCTCACCGTGAGTCTCGCGGTGCTCTTCGCCGCCTCGCCGAATCTCGTGGAGGATCCGTGCGGCGTTCGCTCGAGCCTCTCTGCCACGCTGCCCGTCGGCTACGGCGACATCGGCGTGCTGGACGACGACGGCGTGGTGCGCAGGCTGCAGCCCATGTCGGACGAGGACCTGCACCGCATGGTGGACCACGTGCACAAGGTGGTGACCGTGATGGATACCTCGATGCAGGTGACGAGGCGGCGCGCCATTGCGGCGGTGATCCGCATCCAGTCGCTCACGACGGCGCTCGAGAACGCAACACGCGAGGCGCGCGCACTGCATCCCGGGGACCCGGCGCGCCCGGTGCGAGACGCCGAGGTGGCAGCGGCGCGCACCGAGCTGCAATCCGCGATGGCCTTCACCGAACGCTTCTCGACGGACATCAAGGACGCAATGCACGACCTTCGCGCCAGGGGGCGCGACGCCGTCATCGCGGACGCCAAGGAGTACCGCGTCACCGAGCTGCAGGCGATTGGTCAGTTCCGGCGCCGCGGCATCACCTGTGTGCTCGACCCGCGCGTGCGCGCTCCGCGGCGCCAAGGTGCGAACGCGCAGCACGCCGCGCCAGCGCCCGTGCCCGTGCCCCAGGCGCCGCCCGTGCCATCCTCACCCGAGCGCCGCCGGCGCGTTCCGATGAGTCGCCGCGGCGGGCGCGGGCGGCGGCGGCGACCCGTGGACCCCGAGGACGAGGAGGTCGACGAGGACGAGGAGGACGAGGCGGACGATGAAGACGAGGACGCACACCACGCCTCTTCTTCTTCCTCGTCGTCTTCTTCCGTGCAAGCCTCGCCCATGCGACGCAGTGTGTCGGCCCCCGCGAACCCGAACGCGTCGGCGGCCTCGACGCTGTCGCAGGGCGAGGCAGCGGCGGCGGTGCAGCAGCTCCCGAGCGTGCCACCCTCGCACCTTTTGTTGACGGTGGACAAGATGCGTGAGCTGCACTGGAATGGTGTGCGCGCGATGGGGGTACCCGACGAGCAGCTCGCGACGCACTGCGCCACCAACCTGCACAACATCCACCCGGCTCTCTTCGTGTTCGTGGACGCGGTGGCTGCGGTTCTGGCGCTGCCCACACTCGACCCACCGCCGACAGCGGCGCACGTGGGCGAGCTTCTGCGCACCATGCTGATGGCCTACGCGGACTACCTCATTGTGCTGGCGCAGTACCACGGCGGGCTGCTCTACGCGGTCTCACCCGCTTCGTGCACGGCCATGTTGCAGCGCAAGGATATCGTTCCCGCGCTCCTTGGCACGCTCTTCGCGCGCACGGACGCGCTCGCCGGCGCTGCGCCCGTGGAGCCCGACATCCTGATGCGGCGGATCGGCGAGTGCGCGCACGGGATGGCGATGATGCGGATGCAGCAGGAGGTCGCGCGCGGCACCGTGTTTCGGTGCGCCGCTCAGCGACCACCGCCCGCGGTGGCAGCCTACGTGATGCACTACCTTCGGCAGTGGTGCGAGTCGCGCTCGGCGCTTCCGCTCGCCGAGTTCGACCCCACTGGCGTTCGGAGCGCGCCGCCCGCGCACGCCCCGCCGCGCTACGTGCCACCGCGCGCTCAGCCCGTCGTGGTTCCCAACAACCAGCCCGACGAGGAGGAGGAGGAGGAGGAAAACGAGGGCGCCGCGGCCGGGGTGCCCGAGAGCGCCGAGCGTGGCGAGGAGTATCAGCCTCCGGATGGCGAGGCCGCCATGGAGGACGACGCGGTGTTGATGGAGGAGCTCTTTGGGCAGCATTGATGGGTGGCGGTGTGTGGAGTGTGGAGCCGAGTGGAGTGGTACACGACAGGTTTTTGATTACCTCGCTTTCGCACCCAACAGGCCGTCGTTTTGCGTGGCGCGGATGAGTTCGATGGCGCGCAGTTGCTGCGCACTCGCCCAAAGCGGCGCAATGATGCAGAATGCCACAATCACCAAAATAAGCCACAGGTGGTCGAGGATACTGTGGGCCGTACGCACAACAAGCGCACGAAACTCCGTGTCGCCACCCATGTTCACGATTCCGCCCAGAAACCCGCTCTCAAAGCACTCGAGGACGTAGTGGCTGAGCGCGTACGGCTCCGTCGCGGCTTGTGCGCGCCCGCACTGCGTGGTGGGGCGCAGATCCAGCTTCGTCCCACTCTGCTGCTTTGGAAGGCACACAGTATCCCACGTTTCGACCTGCAAGCCGATCTCTGCGCTGCCCGTGCGGTGGCAGCGAAACGCGAGCAGCAGAATGTGCACAACGAACACGAGACACGCCGCGCCGAGAAGCCCACACAGGCACGCATTGCGCACGCGCCGCACCACGGGGTCCACGTCCCACTCCTCGCGGTGGTACCGCTCCCGCACCGGCGGCGGTGGCGGCGCCACAGAGCACACCGACGAACCCCTGACAGGCACCAACTTCGTGTGGTCGCCGTCTCGAGTGTCCATCTCCACGTACACGACGGGCCGATCTTCGGTCGGCGTGATCAGGGGCTGGCGCCGCGTGGGTGTGTGGCCTAGCATCCTCTTCGCACAGGCTCGAGGTGTGTGAAGAGGCGCGCGGGTGCTCGAATTGTGACCACTCGCACACAACACAACCCACTCGCCGACACCACATGCCCCGCTCCGCACCGGGCGCGCACCACTCGGTGGTGTGGGAGGAGCCGCGCGCCACCGAGCCCACCGCGGACGCGCTCGCACCGCCCCCGCCCAGCGACACGCCGCACGAAAGGACGGACGTCGTCGTTGCCTTTCTCGTGTGCACGGTGATCTACATCTCCATCACGATCGTTGTGGTGCACTGCGTGCTCCCCGCCCCCGTGCCACTCTGCGTAGAGGCCGTGCTCGTGTCGGTCGCGTACTGGCGATGGATCTCGAATCCCTTCATGTGGCAGCAAGTGGAGTGGGTGCTGGTTGCGCTCGGGGCCCTGTCGCCGCGGTCGCCAGCGGAGTCGTCGAAGCGGCGAGAGGTGCGGTCGGTGTGAGCGTCGCGCCCGTGAAGATGTGCGACGCGGCTTCCTGCATCCGCGTCCAGTACGCCGTCACGTGCGCGGCCCACCACACGCGAATCGCGCGCCACACAAACACACGCGCGACCGCAATCACCACCAGACACGCGAGCGCAATCAACACCACCTTCCAGTACGTCGACAAGGTGCGCTTCGTGCGGTGCCACAGCCACGCGCGGGAGTCGAAGAGCAGCTGACCGGCCAGGATGCCGAAGAAGACCCACACCCACACCTGAAACCCGAGGTCCCACACCACCGTCGCGAGGTGCGTGAGCTCCACCAGGACTTGCTCCAGAATCATCTTGAGCGAGTCGGTGAGGACGGTGGCGCTCGCGCCGTCGTGGGGCGCGTCGGGAACAGGCGAAGCCATGCGAACGGCGGCGAGGCTCAAAAAGAACGGT
>JACCDG010923301.1_pt1 | contig 12672 bp, 10 predicted proteins | sample 7442471 | NCBI WGS metagenome assembly JACCDG01 (sample SAMN15323444, study PRJNA562643) | freshwater metagenome | isolation source: river surface water | place: USA:Blue River Watershed | collected 2017-08-17 | reverse complement strand
GAACTGACAGAATCCGAGTGATGGATCCGGCGGATTGCGTCAGCCAGTAAATCCGCGACACTCAAGACTTCGAGCTTCGGACACTGATCGAGTTTTCCGTTGAGAGGAATCGTGTCGGTGATGAGAAGCCTTTCGAGAGGAGAATCCATAATTCGCTGAGTCGCGGGCCCAGACAAAACAGGATGCGTGGCACAGGCCCAGACTTTTTTAGCCCCACGCTGCATGATGACGCGAGCGACTTCTTGCATGGTACCGGCCGTGTCGACCAAATCATCCAAGATGATGGCCTCTTTGCCTTTGACCTCCCCGATGATGTTCACTTCTGCAATCTGTCCGGGAGCATCTCGACGTTTGTCGACTACCGCAATCCCGCAATCTAAGCGCTTTCCATACGCGCGTGCTCGCTCAACGCCGCCCGCGTCTGGAGACACAAGGACGGGTTCATTGCCGGAGGCATCGAGAACTTCGCGAATTCGCTTCATCAACACAGGGGCCGCAAACAAATGATCGACAGGAATGTTAAAAAATCCCTGAATCTGCGCCGCATGAAGATCGAGTGTAAAGATGCGATGAATCCCTGCGGCCTGTAGTAAGTCCGCAACGAGGCGAGCGGTAATCGGTGTGCGAGGTGCGTCTTTTCGATCTTGGCGCGCATATCCATAATAAGGAAGAACGGCAGTAATGCGACGAGCGGATGCTCTTTTGAGAGCATCAATCAGGATCAAAAGTTCCATGATGTTTTCGTTGGCCGGAGCACAAGTGGATTGAAGAATAAAAACATCCGAGCCTCGAATGTTTTCTTCGATCCGCACAAAAATCTCACCATCCGCAAACCGCCTGAGCAAGGTATCGCAAAGGGGGGTGCCCAAATTTTTGGCCACCTTCTCAAACAAACTACGGTTAGAATTTCCTGCAATGACTTTGAGTTCGCCGAACATAGGTGCCGAAAGATTGGCCATAGAAACTGGAAGATTAATGGAGCCTTTTGGGGTAGGCAAGAAGCCGTGAGACCGAATGGAAGGACCCCCACTCAATTAAGACCAATTCATGTCATCCCTAACCCTCAAAAGCATCCTGCGGGCAGTGTTTTGATCCAATGGGGTCAAACCCATGTGATCTGCTCAGTGATGATTGATGAAAAGGTTCCCAATTGGATGCAGGGCCAGGGAACCGGCTGGGTGACAGCCGAGTACGGCATGCTTCCGGGCTGTTCTGATAAGAGAATTCAAAGAGATAAGATTCGCTCTACAGGTCGAACCCATGAGATTCAGCGTCTGATTGGGCGCAGTATTCGGGCCTCTATTGATTTGGCCAAACTCGGTCAGCGGACGGTTCAGATTGATTGTGATGTAGTTCAGGCGGATGGAGGCACTCGAGTGGCCTCGATCACAGGGGCTTATTTGGCCTTTCGGCTCGCATTGGCAAAGCTCAAAAAATCCAAGATTATTTCTAACGAACCACCGACGACTTTAGTCTCGGCGGTCTCTCTCGGCAAAGTGGCAGGAGAATGGGTCTTGGATCTCGAATATACGGAGGACGTCCAGGCCGATGTGGATGCCAATATTGTCATGAATGAGCGCGGCGAATTTATTGAGGTCCAAGGGACAGCAGAAAAGAACTCGTTTCCTCGAGCAGAACTCAATCAAATGCTCGACCTCGCGACTGGCGGATGTCAGGAACTATTTGAGATTCAAAGAAAGTATTTAAAGGAATGGGGCCTCAGCGCATAGAGTCCATTGTCTTAGCGACATCGAATCTCCATAAAGTCGCTGAGTTCAAATCATTGTCCGGCGGACATTTTAAAACTCTTTCTCTGTTAGATGTTCAATTCACACACAAACTTCCTCCCGAGGACGCAGAGTCCTATGAAGGCAATGCGCAAATCAAAGCCCGCTTTGTAGGAAACTTGCTCAATACTTGGGTCTTGGCGGATGATTCGGGATTTGAAGTCGAAGCTCTGGAGTCTAAGCCTGGCATTCACTCGGCCCGATTCATGGGGACTTCGGACTCCAAAATTCAGTGTGATGAGATTTTGCGTCGGATGCAAAATCAGTCCCATCGTGCGGCGCGATTTGTTTGCGCACTCAGTTTATATCAACCCGATCGAAAAATTGTGCATTCGTTTCGTGGAGAATGTCGTGGGGTCCTTCTGGAGAGTCCCATGGGAGACGGCGGATTTGGATATGATCCCATTTTTTGTCCCGAAAACTCGACAAAAAGTTTTTCGCAAATGAGCTTTGAAGAGAAGAATCAGATCTCGCATCGAGCTCGTGCGATGCAGAGCCTTATTGCTTGGTGGTGCGCTCTTTGAGAGTGGCAATGAGTTCTTCGACAGAGTCTTTGTCGTAGGGGTTTCGAGAAAGTTCAAGATACTGACTCAAGGCGCGTATCGCATTGTCAAAGTTTTGTTCGTAGACCTCGGCCAATCCCAATCCTCGGTGTGCATCAGCATGTTTAGGATTGAGAGCGAGAACTTTTTGAAATTCAGAGATGGCTTCGCGAGCTTGCTGGAGCTTGAGATGCAACATTCCTTGGCGAAACGCTGAGTCTACGATTTCGACTTGCTCTCGATTGAGCGTTTGAGCGACTCGTTGTGACTTCTTTTTTGCGTTGGCACTCACCTTGGACTTTGAAGAATTGTCATCACGAACAATTTCGCGCGCAGCCAGAATCTGCTGATTCATGGCTTCAGTGGATTGCTCAGATGGAGTCACTTCTGCAGGCAAGGGAGTGACGGATTGATTTTGCAAAACTTGAGTGGTCGTGGCTTCAGGAGCTTGAGCACTCGGGGTGACATTGGAAGAAAGAGAAGTGGCAACAGGAGTGCTCTCCTGAGTTACAACGAGAATGGCCCCGATCAGCACGGCCGCAAAAAAGAGACCGGCTGCCAGAAGACTTTTTGAAACCCCCGGTCGAGCTGAAGGTGGGGGAACCGTTGCTGGATCAAATTCTTTGACCTGAGTGGTGGGCTGCGCCCAACTAAATCTTTGAGAGCCTGCCATCGCTGCCGATTGCTTTTGAGTCGGAGTGTTTTCAGTTTGTTCAAACTGTTCCGAAGGAGCGGGTGGAGCTGTGGGAATGATTTCTTGAATCGCGAGTCGAGCGGCTTCTTCTTTTTTTGCGACATCGGTCTTTCGCTGAATTTCTGTCTGTTCGAGCTGACTCGACGCCATGGAGGCAAAGAGAGTTCTTAGATAGTCCACGCTGAGACTATTGATGAATCCCCTGAACAGACTTTCAAAATCCTTTGCTCCGCCATTCGAAAGCGATGTCCATCCAAAGCTGTCCTCAAACAAGAGATCCTTAGACGTTTGTTCAGTCCATCCTTCAAAATTAAATGGAAAATACTGAAAGTAATTTTTGTCATGCGAAGAGACCGGTCCATCGGTCCAGCGCAAGATGAACTTTTTGAGTTTGGCCATATCTCTCTGAAAGAGATCGAGGAGCAATTCAGGAGTCTTAGACTTTTTGGATTGAGACGCCACACTCACTGACCAATAATTGAGACAGTTAGGGCAGGAGATTCGAACGCTACTCTCGTTAATGACTTCGGGATCTGGAATAAAAGGCTCATGACACCAAACGCATTCGAGTTGTGCCGCCAAAAACGAAAGAGCGGCGTGATTGTCTTCATCAATGGTGGGGATCTCCGAAATCACCCATTCGATTTCTAAAAATTTTCGGTGGGACTTTTGTCCTGTTTGAGGGATTTCGAGAGTTCGAGTGATCCGGGCAATGCTATCGTAGACATAGCCAGGTTGCGCGGGGACTCGCAGAGGAAAAATCATTCGTCCGACGCGAATATCTTTCTCGGAGGTTTCCAAAACGCATCGCACGACGGGAAATCGACTCACGTCAAAACCGAGTTCTTTCAAAAGATCGTGAACAGGATGTTGAGCGCCATCCGCCACAGTCGTACTTCCTTGAGTTTTATCGAGACCGTGTCGTTGGAAATCAACTGCCATCTGTGCTCTCAAAGTTCAAGGTCTATGCCATCAAAAAACTGAGTATTTTTAGCGACTTATATTCATTTGCTGCTGTCGTTTGCATACTCAACCGCGACGGGTGCGGAGTGGGATCTTGGCATTTTTTTGACAGGCTGCCTGTGGCATTTCGGACTCGATAGAATTGGAGGATGAATAAGTCATTCTCGGGGATCGTTATTACCGTTTTAGCAATTGGGCTGGGCCGATATGTGGGCGGCCACCTCATGGAAGGTCGTGGAGGTTCTGTAGATCCTTTGATGAAACCTTATATCGAAGAGTTTCAAACAAATCCCAAGTATAAGGCGAAGTTCGAGGGACTCGACGAGAAGGGTGCCTATCAACAAGCCTTTAAACTCGCGAGCACAGGAGCCAAGCGCTTGCCTGCTCAAGAATTGGTCACGCGGTTGCAGATCGTTGGACAAATCTTGGAGACTGCAGATGTTGAAACGTGTGGCGGAATTGTACTGGGACAAAACCCAGCTTATTTTTCGACTGCCTTTGAAGCGCTCCCAGAAGATACACGAAAGCAGTGGATTGATTTGAGTTTTAAGGCCGTCAAAGCGGAGATCGACGAGGTCGACTTTATTCCTCCCGAAGATGAACAAGTGCAGCGCGCGTTTTTGGAACTCACTGCTCAAATGGAAGATGCCGACAGAGAAATGGTCATGCGTGTGATGAAGAGCATGAGTCTTGGGTTTCCTCCTGTCACAGGCGAGGAAGCCTGTAGGGCTGCTCGACTCATCTACCAATCTGTTCCCAAAATTAATCGTCAGAGCCAAGAGGCCGTCGCCAAAACATTCGTATTGTAAAAAATTTAGCGGACGAGCTTTCCGGCGTTAATGAGTTCAATCTTGATTTCTTCGAGCGCGGCTTCTTTTTCAAAAAAGGTCATCGGAAATCCAAACTCTATTTGGTGAGCCTCTTCCTTTTTGTTGAGGCGCTGTTCAATTTCAGAGTAGATGCGTCGGTATTCGACGATGACTTTGAGAGCATCCGCTGGAATTGATTTTGGAAATGATTTGCCGAGTGCTTGGTCTCCAAAAATAGGAATCTTTCGACCGAGGATCGCGGTGTGCACTCCAAGCGAAAGGAGCCAATCGTTTCTGAGTAACCAATCCGTCTTCACTCGATAGCCATCTTGGTCCCACTTGAGCAAAGCACTGATCGTGACATCGGTTTCGTGTGCCTTACTCATTTTGGCAGGATCGCGCCATTCACCGACGAGGGCGAGACCTTGGGTGAATTCAATATCTCCTGGTGCGGGAGTCGTTTCGGGGAGACTGAGGGCCTTTCGAATTCGCGGATTGTTTGAAAAAACGCTCTTGAACTCGGGAATCACAAACCCACTTGCAGATTGATAGCAAAGTCGTGGGACTTCGATGCAATTGATTCGATTGTTACTCTCATCGGCACTAAAGTCATAAGGCTTTCCCACCAGACTCAGAGCGAATTCTCCGGCTCGTGAAGCGGCGGTCTGGTCTTCTGCTCGGTAGATGGCAAAAGATGCGCGCTCATGTCGAAGCCACTCTTGGAGGGGTACCTTCACAACTTTGCCTGGTTCAATGATAGCTTCGATAACGAAGAGCTTTCCATTTTCATTGGCGACAATCGCTGCGTGAGAATAGCTGAGAGCGTGATTGGGAAGTCGTCTAATCAGTGCACTTACGACGGCAGCGCCTGAACTCAAGAGAATATCGCCGGCCTTGATATCCTTGGAAGGTTCAAAGCCTTCGAATCCAGTCCCAGGGAGAAAATAATTCTCGGGTGCTGATTTTTTGGACGAGAGGTAGCTCAGCAAATAGGCGGACATGCCTTGGACATAACGAAGACCCGTTCTAAAATAAGGAAGATACTGCTCGCGCTCAGCGGGAGTCCATTTTAACCATTGATCTCTGAGGCCCAATCGAATTTGCCACAGCTCCTCGAGAGCCCCTTTCATCCAGACTTCGGGTGATTTGCTGGAAGGTGGCGTGGACGAAAAATACTCAGGATTCATTCGTCTTGGCTGGAGACGATCAACAATCGAGGCGAGTCCCTTAAAAGTCTGTTCACAGGATTGGGCATTAAAAGTTTTGGGATTTGAAACAAAAGTGCGAACGTCCTTAAATACAAAAACCGGATCGATCGTGACGACCGGACCATTGGCCCAAACCAAATCGAATGCCCCAGTGACGACAAATGTCCCGACGATGAATAATCGAAGTGCCAGATTTTTGTAATTCATTCCCTTAAGCCCTGGTCCAGACATCGCATGAAGGACCAAGAACTGCAAGTCTAATGCCACGCTCAGGCTGTTTTGCACCACTCCTGAGAGGATTCCAAGGCTTGCAATGTCTTCACATATTTTTGAAGTCGAGGGTCGAGGGGTACTCCATAAGGAACAAAACGTCCCAGGGCAACTGGGGCGTACATGGCGTCTACAGCCGTAAATGCCTGTCCGCACAAAAACGGACCGCCCCACTTTTGGAGGGCCACGTTCCAGAGCTCCTGAACGCGAGAAATATCTGCAAGAACTGAGGGATTCTCTTTTGGATACGACAATTCACGCTTCAAAAATTGACCTGGAAGATTTTTGCGCAAGTCAGCAAATCCAGAATGCATTTCGGCACTCGCCGAGCGAGCCCAAGCACGAGCCAATTTGTCCTGCGGCCAGACTTTGGGATTTGATTCTGCCAAATATTCGATAATAGCGAGTGAGTCCCAGACACTAATGTCGCCGTCTCTCAAACAAGGTACCCGTCCCGACGGAGAATGTTTGAGGATCTCTGCTTTTGTGTTGGGTTGATCGAGTTCGATGACAATTTCTTCAAAAGGGATCTTGAGTTCCTTCATCAAAATCCAAGGTCTTAGAGACCAAGTAGAAACTTTTTTTGAACCTAAAATGAGCTGCATGAGTTACGCCCTCAAAAGTTGGGAAGCATGGATAAAATGAAAACTCAAAAGTGCTGCGAGTCGTGCCGAATCTTCGTTTTGTGGATCATATCGAGGCGCGCATTCGTAGATTCCGAGCCAAGGCGAGCGAATGCCAATTTTTTTGAGTAAATCAAAACTCTGTTCGATGCTCAGTCCCAAAATCGCAGGAGCCGACACGCCTCGAATGCCTGCAAATGCATCCAAACAAATGCTCAATCCCACCGTTCCATTCATTTGAGGCAGTGGCTTCTGATAATTAAGAATCTTCATTTTTTGTTTTGCAGCCCAATTCCATTGAGCTTCGGAATTGCAATGTCTCTGTGGGCCCCAGGCACAAATTTTTTGGCCGCCGAATTTTTCGATGAGTCTTGAGAATGCGGTTCCTGAATTGAGCTTTTCATCAATCACGGGGCGCACATCGAGATGGGCATCGACGTTGAGGATTTTGCCCCTGGGAAATGTTCGCAAAAACGCCGCGCCATCAGGGTAGCCGTAGTCGTGGCCTCCACCCCAAGTCAGAACTCGATAACCTTTTTCAAAACAACGCGTAACAGTGGCTTCGGCGGCATCGTGTCGCTCGCGAACGCGAAGCTGAGTAAATCGATCTCCCACTATCACAATTTCGGGAGTGGCAGACGTTTTGACCATTCGCCCCAAAAAATAAAGAATGCGCGCGGGCCCTTCGTTAGCGCCTGGTCGACCATTATTGAGACGCACACCTTCATCATCAGGATAACTGACGATCGCTATGGAGTTTTTATGAGAGGCCTTTGGCAAATCTGCCGCCGATCTCCACTTCCAATGGTTTTCTAGTCGAGGATCGTCAGTAGGGGACTTGTCTAAAGTCGAGGTCCGCATGCGGCTTCAATCGCCTCCACCGTTTTTGGACAAGCGGCCGTCAAGACTTCGGGGCCTGATCGTGTCACATGAACGTCGTCTTCGATTCGAATTCCAATCCCTCGATATTGAGCGGGTACGGACTTGTCGCTTTTATGAAAATACAATCCCGGTTCCACCGTGATCACGCATCCCTCCACGAGCGGGAGTGACTCAAGAGGCTTATCAATCATTTTGTATCGACCGGCATCATGGACATCGAGCCCCAACCAGTGAGAGGTCCCATGAGGCATATATTTTTTCCACAGTCCCTTTTTAAAAATCGCCTGAGCCGATTGACCTTTGATAATTTTGAGCGCCTTCAGACCCTCGGAGAGAATCTTGCCTGCTTCATCATGAGGCTTATTGAATTTGACTCCAGGTTTCGCCGCTTCGATGGCAGCGAGTTGGGATTCAAGGACTACTTCGTAAATAGCGCGCTGTTCTTTGGTGAACTTTCCGCTCGCGGGATAGCAGCGAGTAATGTCTGAGGCATAGCCGTCAAGTTCGGCTCCTGCATCAACAAGGATAAGGTCTCCCTTTTGAACTCGCGCGGGCCCTGCGCGATAGTGAAGCGTGCACGCATTCGCTCCCGTCGCCACGATCGATGTGTATGCAGGACTTTGCGCGCCGAGACGGCGAAACTCGCGTTCGATCTCTGCGGCAATTTGATACTCGAAATGTCCCACTTTTGTAGTGGCCATCGCTCGAATATGACCTTGCGATGCGATATTGCCGCTGCGTCGCATGGCCTCGACTTCTTCAGCAGTCTTCACCTTTCGCATTTCGTGCAGGACAGGACGGGAATCCCGAATCGCAAGAACGTTTGGAATCAGCCGATTGATTGAATTGGCGTAGGTGACGTAATCCAGAACTTTGCGATCCCAATCCGAATAGACCCCGAGGTTCCAAAAAAGTGTCGTGACGCGAGAGAGGGCGTGACGAATCTCTTTGTCTGCGTGGTGAATATCAAACGCTGCATCCAAGCCAAGGACCTTGGGAGCTCGCTCGACTCCGAGGCGCTCACCCTCCCAGATTTCGCTGCCGCGATGGGGGGAGAGATCTCGTGGTCGAAGGGCCATGCGCGTCGAAAATTTTCCGCCTTTGGATTCTAAGATCAACAGCGCCTCGGGTTCGGCAAATCCCGTGAGGTAAAGAAAATCTGAGTGAGCGCGAAATGGAAAATGACTCGTGTGATTTCGAATGGCCTCAAAGCCACTGTAAAAAATACAAACAAAATCCTTTTCAAGTTTGGCAAGACCTCGCATGAGTTGCGATCGTCGCTGCCGATAGGTCTCTGCTGAAAAAGGTCCTACAAACTGCGATAAATTCATGGATTCCCTTGTACAAAACGCTCATCCTAATGTCACGAGGGCATATGTCAGACTCAAGCGCTCAAGGGGTTGTCGATCGCTTTTTGAAGCGATTTTCGCAGTGGAATTTGCGGTTTTGGCCGACCATGATTGGAACATCCATTGTGCTCGTCGCAGTGGGATTGTTTTTTGCCCAAAAAGTGAAGCTCGATTCGGATCTCAAGAGCTTGCTGCCGAAGCGCGCTCAAAGTGTCGTCAGTCTCGAGAAAATTGATCAAAAAGCGGGAGGGACCCGGGACTTTAAGGTCGTCCTTTGGGGGGGGAGTTTTGAAAATCGCCTCAAAGCTGCCGAAGCCTTTAAAAATTTTTTAGAAACTCAAGATCCACCTTTTGCCAAATCCGTTCGCTTCAAAACGCCTAAGGACTTTTTTGAAACGCATAAGTTTAAGCTCATCCCCGTGGATTCGTTGGATTCGATTTTGTCTCGTATTGAGAGAGAACGAAAAAAGAATGCAGCAGTCGTCGATCCGTTAGGACTCGAAGCGACGATCGATGCCGAAAAGGGTTCAACACCCGCGACGAATCCGCAGAGCCCTGCCTCCGAAGATGAAGGGATGGATCAAGCAAAGCAACTTCTGCAACGGCTCGAAGACATGCTTCCGTATTACCAAACAAAGGATGAAAAATTCTTAGCCATTCGCATTCTGCCCGCGGGGACTTCTTTTAATATCGAGTCCAATCGAAAAACTCTCAAACAGCTGGATTTGTTTTTGAGGAACTTTAATTGGAGTGAGTTCGATCCCCAGATTAAGTACGAGATTTTGGGGAGTATCCCCAATCATATCAGTCGATTTGATTCGATATCGCGCGATGTGCAGGTCGGCGGGTTAGGAATTCTTGTTATTTTGCTCCTCGTGTCGCTTTACTTTCGAACTCCCTGGGCACTTTTGACAACGGTTCCTCCACTCGTGGTTGGCTTGTCCGTCGGGATGGGACTCGTGGCACTCTTTGAAGGTGCGCTCAATTCTATCGCCATTTTTTTGGTGTTGGTAGTTTTTGGAGTCGGCATTGAATTTGGAATTCATCTTTGGGCGCGATTTACGGATGAACGACGAAAGCTCGCTGTAGGGGAGGCCTTAGAAAAAACTTGGCGATCGACGGGGCGCGCTACTCTCACATCGTCGACGGCACTTCTTTGTGGATTCGCGTTGCTGACGTTGAGTTCGTTTCAGGGATTTGCGCAATTTGGACGTGTCGCAATTATATTGGTGATGACCGCAGCGGGCGCCTTTGTGATTTTTATGCCGGCTTGGATTTTGCTGACCGAAAAATTGCGGGGATCTCGAGCCTGGACGTTAAATTTTGCAGAATGGCTGCTCGAAAAAAATCCGACCAATTTTTGGCCACCCTCGTTGCTGACAGTGCTGCGATGGACATCGGCAGCACTCGTCATTGGAGGAGCGATCGCTTGTTATCAAAAATTTAGGTTTGATTATACGTTTGAAGAAAGCGTCAAGGCGCGGATCACCAGTCCTGCGAGAGAAGCTTTAGGAGAGATATTTTCGGAGCGCTTAGCGCCCTCAGCTGTGGCGGTTTTTAAGTCTGAGGACGAAGCCGCTCAGTTCATGGAATTTTATAGAGCGCAAGGGAAGTCGTTTCCTGAGATCCATTTGATGTCTGGATTGTCGAGCTTTTTGCCGCGGGATCAGAATCTTCGAATCGAAAAAATTCAAACAGTTGCAGACGAGCTCGAGCCCGAGTGGATTGATCGGTTTGAAGATCCCTTAGTGCGTAAAGCCCTCAAAGAAATGAAGGTCAAAGGTTACGATCAAGTTCCCATTCAGCTCTCCGACATTCCGCCAGAAACTCGTGAACCTTTTATGGCGAGCGATGGCAGTGGCGATTCGATGGTCTTTTTGTTTGATGACGGAGGCGCCGCAGACGGCCGACGCGCCATGAGATTTAGAGCGGATGTTGAAAAGTTCATTGCCGCGACAGGCCTTACCGTTTTGATGTCGGGTAATGAGATTATCTTTGCTGATATTGTATCGCGCGTCGTCAGCGAAGGCCCCTGGCTTGTCCTCGGAATGTTTATCTTGGTTTTTTTGATTTGCTGGCTTGATTTTAGAAATCTCAAAGACGCGGCAACGACTCTGGCGCCGGTGGTAGCAGGATTTGTCTATACGGGATTTGTTTTGGTGATCGAAGGCACCATGATTAACTTTTTTAATATGGTGGCATTGGCTTCATTGGGAGCGATGGTTGTGGATAATTCCATCCATACGTTTCATCGATTTAAAGAGTTTAGAGATGAGGGGGATCCTCAACCTGATCGCTCGGCCACTTTTGCTGTCGGACCCACGGTCTTTTTGTGCACGCTGACATCCATTTGTGGTTATGGAGGGATGGCATTTGCCAATCACAACGGAATTGCGTCACTGGGTTGGGTGGCGATTGTGGGACTGCTCGCCTGTTTTATCAGCGCGATTGTGTTTTTTCCGGCGTGGCTCTCATCGCTCAAGAGCCCTGTCGCCGTTCTTTCTCCCACTGCTGGAGAACAGCCAGTGGAAAGAGCTGGAAGTTGAGTTGATAGACTCGATCGGGTGAAGGGTCGTTGGAAAAGAGCTCGTTCATCTCCCGGTTGAATTCAAAAATTTTCTTTCGCATTTCTTCGAATCTTTCTTTGGAGAGGGAAATCGTCAGCGATCCGAGTTCACGCTGATCGGCAGGATAAGTATCAATCGATTCGAGAGCTTTGCTGATCATTTCTCGATGGAATTTTCTCACACTCAAGCTCCTCACTTGGGGTTCGGTTTGGTGCATGGTATCCAAGCGACGCCACCCCGTGGGCGTCTTCTCTATGAATTTGAGATCTTGCAAAACCTTGAGGCCTGATTCGACATCGTGGGCCGAAACTCGAATGGCAGTTGCGATCTCGTCGATCGATGCATCTTTAAGATTGGTATCGAGTACTTCTAAAAGAGCAACGTAGTACCAATGCGAAAAGAAATCATAATTGCTGGCGTCGAGTTTGCGAATCTTTCGGTAATTTTTTGACGATAGAAGATCTTGATAGGCGGCGTCCTTGTCCTCGAGTTTGTCGAGGGAGTTAAAGTGAACGAGCTTCACAAAAAATTCGCGTTCGCCTTTTGTCAGTTTGAGGGCATCTGCCACTCGATCGGCGGCTTTGGCAGTGAGGTTTCGTTCGCCCTTAAGGATCATGGTGATATAACCGATGCTTCCAAAGCCCGCTTGTGCGGCAAAAGATCGCGCCGAAAACTTTCCGCGCGATCTCAAATGCTGAAAGAGGTCCGAAAGATACTTTCGGTAATCCAGATAGTCATAAATGGATGGTTTTTTCTCTTCCACTCTTCCCTCACTCCCCCTGTATTCATGGTAGCACTTGCGTCAGGACTTGAGAGGGCCTCAGAAGTGAACACTTAAAATCCACTCCTGGAGCCAATTTGTCTGTATCTATATGAAAATATTAAATAATTATTCGATTTAAATTCTCACGACTGGGGTTGTTGCTTTGGGACCAAATTTGTCGCTTTCAAAATGTGAACGCGACAATCTCGGGATGT
>JACCDG010786710.1_pt1 | contig 12672 bp, 20 predicted proteins | sample 7442471 | NCBI WGS metagenome assembly JACCDG01 (sample SAMN15323444, study PRJNA562643) | freshwater metagenome | isolation source: river surface water | place: USA:Blue River Watershed | collected 2017-08-17 | reverse complement strand
GTTTGCCATTCCACAGTGCAGCGAGAACCTTCTTTGGATCTGCATGGTGCTCGAGGAGTTTGGCCGCAGGCGTTCCTGACTCTACTTGGTGCTCATGACCTGCGATTGTTATTCTGATGGTGGACATACCGTTGCGAAGCCTGCAAGGGTTTTTAAGAATTGTGACTCGCAGATATGTACGCTTACAGGCACAAACAAAGGAGAAATTGAAAAAAGAAAGAAAAAAGATGCTTTGCCTTACTTCAGCCACTTCTTGAGTGCTTTTTCCTCAAGATCGTAGGTGAGTGGAACCATGATGTGCTGTTCTTGCTCGAGTTCACGCAATTCCCGCTCGAATCCGATTGGAAGCTTTGCGCACACGTGTTTCGTGAGTAGCACTGCAGCTTCTGGTTTCTCAAAATGCCTTTGCGCAAGCAAGTTCACGTAGCGAACAAACATGAGCTTTTGGTTCTCATCGTACACCACGGTACATGGCTCTGGAAACGAAAGCCCACGATCACGCAGCACAACGTACACTCGTTCAGGAATGTCCACGGTTTTCATGCCACCGTACTTTGCGACAAGCTTGAGCAAGTCTTTATTGAGGCGTGAGGCAAACTCAACGAACTCACTGGAGTTCTCCTCTAGCTTTGCGAATTCGCGCTCGAGCTGTTCCTTGCTTCGATGCAAGTTTAGCTCTCGCGTAAATGAAAAGCTAAAAAAGATTCGTGGTCCGGCCATATCAGCGTCGCTTGCTCAGCACGCGCTTCTTTGCCTTCATCGGCTTGCGTGCCGATTTGAGGATCTTGCGTGGCTTCGCTTTCGGCTTGGCGCGTACAGTTACCTTCTTTCGAGCAACTGCTTTCTTCTTTGCAACACGCTTCACGACGCGCTTCTTTGCAATCGTCTTGCGTGGCGTTGGCTCGCTTGGTTCACTATCGTCATCACCACCCATGAGGACTACTGCGTCTTCATCACGGCGGCGCTCACTTGCATCTGACTCATCTTTCCCACGGATGACACCGTAGAACGTTTGACCACCTAAGTATGTGTGCTGGTGCACAATCTTTGGTTTAATCTTTACCTTCACCTTGATTGGCTCGTTCATGTGCTCAGCCATTGGTGTGGTGCGTTCAGCAAGTTTCGCAGGTTCACTTTGTACCATGTACTGGAAGGTGTTTCGCTTACCAGTGTTGCGGTACTTGATGATGTTAGTCTTGCGCAACTTCTTGAGTGACATTGTCACTGATCCAATAGAAACTACCAGCTGTTCGCTGATCTGTTTGCTTGTGTACCAGTGATCCGGGTTCTTCATGAGAAAATCGTAGACTTCTTGTTGGCCCATAGAAAACAGTAAGTTTCGGATCGTATATAACCCTTTGCGCGAAATCTTATATAGGGTACACTGTCGTTCTCCGACGGCAGTGACGGTTGTTTAAAATAAACTGTTGTAAATGATCATTTTTATTGCGTGCTTCTAAACTGTTTATTCTTAAAGAAACTGAAAGCACAATACCACTGTGAAGGAATGAAATATCCTTGCTCTACCAGAGAACGCCGAGCACAACAAGCACAATGCCAAGCAAGAGCACACCAAGGCCGATGAGCAAATAATGAGGTGCTTCATCGAGATGTTTCACATCAATTTTTTTCAGATCGTCAAGTGACATGACTGTTTCTTGTTTTTATTATTATTAAACGTATCGCGCATTTAATAAAATCCAGCTGATGCCAATTTGTATGCCTCACATCCATGAGAAAATCGATTTCACTGCCGATGTCTTTGTCGTACATGCACGAAAAGTATTACTGCGAATGCACGATAAATACCATAGGTGGTTTGCGCCTGGCGGACATATTGAGCTAGATGAAGATCCAAATCAAGCTGCTATTCGCGAGACAAAAGAAGAAGTTGGGCTCGATATTGAATTGTACACTCCTTATGCGCTTGCACCAAACTCAACAACCAACGTTGATCTTATTCCGCCCATTTTTTTGAACCGACACCGAATTTCAGCAACGCACGAGCACATCAGCTTCGTTTACTTTGCAACTACAAAAAACCCCACCGTTCGAGTTACGTACGACGCAGATCGCAGCGATACTTGGAAATGGTTTAGTGCAGCTGAATTGTTGGATCCTGTATTTGACATTCCAATAACCACTCAGTTTCACGCACTTGAGGCTTTGCGCCGACTGGGAACCTATCGTATGTGAAGTTCAAGTACGTCGGTGTCTTTGAGCACGTGATCTAGCATTAATTTCTGACCGGAGAATTTTGTTGACGGTCCGCTGACTCGTGCGAACTTAAAGTTCTTTACGAAGTCTTTGTGCAATTTCTCACAAACTCGTCGAATACTATCACCACGCTGCATAATCATAGGAATGTCCATGTCTGCTGGTTTGCCTGGTTCTTTCATGAAGATGCGAATAAAATCTAGTCTATCGAAGACTTTATCCTTGAGAACTTCCATGTTTATTTTTTGTGAAGCGCTAATAAATAAATCTGGCTTAATCTCTTTTATGATTTCCTTCTTCCCTTCTTCAGTGAGTAAATCCATTTTATTCACGACTAAGAGCATCGGCATGTATTTTTTGTTGTCTTCAATGCGGTCAATGAGTTGGTCTGCATTAATTGGCGTGCGTATGACAATTTGACAATTGTGCAGACGGAATTCTCCACAGATTGCTTTGATCGTTACATCATCAAGTTCTGGCGTGTCAACAGTTCGCCCAATATCGATTCCGCCTTTTGCAGTTTTTACTATTTTTACATCGGGCGGGCGTTCGTTGAGACGTATGTGCGCATCACGCGCTTCACGAAGTATAACTGGTAACTCGTGGATACGAAGCGAATCAAGTAATACTATTGCCATGTCGGCAGAACGCATTGCTGCAAGTACTTCTTTGCCACGGCCACGGCCACTTGCAGCGCCAGAAACTATTCCTGGTACGTCAAGAACTTGGATTTTTGCGTGCTTATATTCCATCAAGCCTGGAATACACGTTAAGGTTGTGAAAGCATAGGCACCCACTTCAGATTTTGCGTTTGTTATTGCATTGAGCAGTGTCGATTTTCCTGCGCTTGGAAAGCCGAGCAAAATAACTGTGGCATCGCCTGTTCTGCGAACGACGAATCCATCACCAGCGCCTCCGCCTCCACGCGAAGCTTGCTTTTCTTTGAGCTTTGCAACTTTCGCCTTGAGTAATCCAATATGGTGCTGCGTTGCTTTATTGTACTTCGTCTTGCTAATTTCAGCTTCAATATCTTTAATCTGGTCTTCGTAACCCACGCAGACTGAAACAGCAGGTGCTTTATAAAAAGAATGTAGAAAAAACTTTAAACGCTAACGCACGCTGTAAAAGTATGAACAAACGCGTCTTCATCGTACATCGCTGGTACGGTTCACCCACTGCTGATTGGTACCAATCTGTCAAGCAGGCACTCGAAGAGGCAAGCTTCAAGGTGGATGTACTTGCGATGCCCTACGCAGATACGCCAGATATTCTGCGTTGGACTAGCACGCTGCGCAAACATGTTGGGCAGCTTGACAAAAACACGTTCTTCATCGGACACTCAATTGGGTGTCAAACAATTCTTCGTTACCTACAACATGAACACACTTTGGCGGGTGGTGCGGTTTTTGTTGCACCGTGGTTAACGCTGCACCCGGCTGCAATGACGACTGAAGATGAAGAAGATATCGCACGTTCATGGATTGAATCACCAATTGACTTTGAGAAAATCCACGTACCTTTAATTGCATTTTTTTCAGAAGATGATCCGTACGTGCCACTCGACAATATTCCTGAATTTGAGCGGTTGCTCAAAGCGAAAATTCATCGCGAGAAAAGTAAGGGACACTACACGGATGAAGATGGGGTAACGTCTTTGCCGCATGTTGTCGCAGCGATTCGAGGACTTGCGACAAAGTGAGGGCACAACAATAATTTAGTTTTGGCGCATCCAAAGCGCAACAAATTCTTCTTCAACCGCGTTTAATTGCCCAGGTATGATTAAGCTATGCGGCTGGGCAGGCCACGCATGGCTCTCAAGCGCTTCTGCGCTCCCTGCTTTGATGTAATTTTCAGTACCAAGGCGCGACACACCAATAACTATCTTTGGTACATGTCCTCTGAGTAACGCGAGTGCTTGCGGGATTGTCATGTAGCGATCTTCATCTGCTTTGATGTCGAGCAAACACAGCGTGTGCAAACCTGCTTCATGGTTCGAGCTTATTTTTTGCAAGTATGACGTCGGAGTAAAACTCTCCATCGGATAGGGAATTGAAACAGTTTGCCCGAACTTGTACAGTTCTAATCCCGTCATGCCCACTGCGTTCATGATTCCAACGTTCTGATACACACGAACAATGATGTCACGACGCAAGCATTCTAAATAAATGACACTGTGCGTCGTTGCAGTGAACACGTCACCGATGACGCAGAGCGCAACATGCTTCTGCGTTGCTTCATCAAGTAACGAATCGTTCTCAACAACTGTGCGTGGCGCTGCTTTCACCGGTCGTTTGAGAAACTCTGCAAGTGCTTCTGCAGAGATGCCTAGGTTCGTGTACACTTCCAGATACACAACATCGGCACTCTGCAGCGTTTCCCATGCTTCGAGTGATATTGATCCCGGTGGTGCAAGGCCAAGCCCGATGAGTGAGAGCACGTTACTTGCGCGCTTGGAAAGCGAGTAAGTCTTCGGTTGTCAGTTTTCTGCCTTCCTTGACTTTAAGCTCTACTTCCGCGGCTTTCTCCTTGAGCACTTGTTCATCTTCTGCGCTTGGTTGCTGCTTTTTCGGCTTCTTCGTGGGCAATACGTCGCTCTTCGCGTGTATTTGCTCTTTGAGTTTGCCGTACTGCTCTTGCAACTGTGCATCGCGTGCTTTCCAGTCTTCAATCTGCTTGCTCAATGCAAGAATTCGCTCGTGCTCTTCTTGGCTTTGTCGAGCTGATGTTGTAACTGCTTCGTGTGCAACATCGGATTCTTTCTTGAGTTTGTCGATTTCTTTTGAAAGCGCTCGAATGGTGTGGTCGAGTTCGTTCTCTCCGCCCATTTTTGCGAGCTGTGCTTTTTTCTCTTTGAGAATCTTGGTGAGCTTTTGCTCTTCAGTGAATTCCATTGCGCTGGTTTCGAGTTTGTGCTCGATGCGCTGGATTTCCATCTTGATTTTTGCTGGCGAATCGCCGCGATCACGAGGATCTGCAACGCGGACTGGTTTGTCGCCGCGCTTTGCTCGAAGTACTTTTACTTCTGCAATCTTTTCTTTGATAACTTTGGAGAGGTCCTTGCGTAGCTGCTTCTGCTCCTGCGCGTGTTTTGTAAGCTCGTTGCGCTTGTCGCGTCGCTCTTTGAGTTCGCGAATAGCGGCACCGATTTGGCGCGAGAGCTCATGAAGCTCTTGGTAGGCTTTCTCTTTGTGTTCGTGTAGAACGCTCGTGTCGTTGTCTGTCATGGTATGAATGGGAAAAAAGATATTGGAAAAAATTAAGGAGAAAGATTTAACCGAAGAGGCTGCCAAGACCCTCGGCTGCTGCTTCTTCGTTCTTCTCTTCTTTCTTCTCTTCCTTCTTTGCTGCCGGAGCTGCGCCGCCTGCTGGGGCTGCGCCTGCTGCTGGAGCAACTGCTGCATTGCGGATTGCTTCTTCGATGTTTACGCCATCGAGTGCTGCAACAAGTGCACGCACGCGGCCATCGTCAGCTTTTACGCCTGCTGCGCTAAGTACTTTCGTAACTGTGCTTTCGTCAACTTTTCCACCTGCCTTGTTGATGAGCAGTGCTGCGTAGATGTATTCCATGGTATTCCTCCTAACCGAAGAGGCTGCCAAGTCCTTCGGCTGCCGATTCTTCGTTCTTCTCTTCTTTCTTTTCCTGCTTTGGTGCAGGTGCGTCGGACGCGCTGGCAACTGGGCCAGCGGTCATCATTGTGTATACTGCAAGTTCTGCCTCGCTCATGTTGTACTCAAGCTTTGTTTCGGCTGCAAGTACTGCACCTTCGCGGCATGCACGAGCAATTGCGATGTCTGTGCTCTCCTTGGTGAGGAAGCCAGTTTCCATACTGAGTTCAATTGCTTGTGCAAATGCAAGGCGCGCCATGTTGAGGTATGCTTCTTCGTCGACGTCAAGGACACTCTTCGTGAGCACGCTTCCGTCTTCGAATACTGCGGTAACATCAAGGCCGACGCGCATTGGTTCAATGCCAAGTCTTGCAAGCAAGCCTGCAAGTTTTGCACTGATGACGTCGCCTTCGTGTGCTACGGTGCTATCGACTTTGATTGCGACTTTCCCGCCTTCAATGCCGCTCTTAATTCCGACAGAACCAAGTTCTCCAATAACTGGACCTGGTGCAAAGTTGGTTGGACCTGCAGGAACGACGATATCGCCTGGGGCCTTTTGACCTGCTTTTGCAGCTGCCTTTGATTGGTTCTTCTTGATGGTCTTAAAGAGTGTGAACGGGTTTTGGTCCGTGAACAAGAGTGCAGTCATGCCTTTCATGTGCGGCTCGAGCTGTGTCAGGCCTGGCTTCTTCGTTGCTTCGATTGCCTTCTTCATGACACGGCGCTTTGCCATGCGTATTTCGCATGATCCACGAAGCTTTTCGCGCATGCTCTGCAGCTGCTTTGCCGGGAGATTCTCGAGGTTTACTGCTGCAATTATTGGATACTTTTGGAGCAGTGCAACGAACTCTTGTGCTGTTGCGAGTTTTTCAGCGGATGCGTGTGCACTCATTGGAGCTTCACCGGTTTCCCCATGGTGAGTTTTACCATGGCATTGCGCACGTTGTTTGCTTCTTGTGGCAAGTGGCTCTGCACTTGTGTGAATGCATAGACGATGTTCTCAGCGAGAACGTCTTCTTTCATATCCTCGCGACCGAGGAGCAGGTGTACGACTGGGTCCTTCTTTGCCTGCACGCGAACAGTCTTTTGTAGGCGTTCAACGAGTGGCTTGAGGGTTGCTTTTGGCGGTACGACGCAGCCTGCCTTTGGGTTTGGCATTTTTCCGCGCGGACCAAGCACACGACCGAAGGCAGTTGCTACCTGCGGCATTATGTTTGCCTGAGCAATGAAATAGTCGTGAGCATCAGCGAGCTTCTTGACTTTCTTTTTGTCTTTTTGGAAGTCAGCGAAGTCTTCTGCAAAGATTACTGTATCACAGGTGTTCTTTGCTTCCTCTTTGAGTTCAGGTCCGACAAGGGCGCATACCTTTACTTTGCGTCCGTGACCGTTCGCAAGGGTAAGGTAGAAGTCAACTTGGTTGTCTGTCTTCTTGAGGTCGAGATCTTTGAGGTTGACAATGAGGTCCACTGATTGGGTGAACTTCCTGCCTTGGCCAGCTTCTTTTGCTTGGCGCAGAATTTGGAGTGCGTGGTTTTTATCCATTCTTGACCCTCCTACCGAAGTAGTACGTATGGGTAGGTGCTCGGAAAGATGGTTCTTTTATAAAGCTTACTGTGCGCATTCATCGACTAAGAGCTACTGCTATTGCAAGCTTGACAGTGCGGAACTAATCAGAAACCATGAAAGAGCAGAGCTACAACAAACAGTCCGCTATTTCATTGTGCCTTGCGCAACACTATTCGTAGCGAACTCGTAACGACACCGCCGCCTCACCAATAAGGTCAGGCAAAGTTGCCGTAATACTATACGTCGCATTCTTCGGCCAAGCAAGCACAGCATCAATAGCAGGGTCCGCAGCATCAAATGGCACCCAGCAGGGCGTTGCAGCGGGAATATATAATTCACTCCAGGTGTGCCCAAAACGCCCTTCGTCACAAGTAAGGAAGCCCGCCACTCGCCGCGCAGGAATGCCTAGCGCAAGACCCAATCCTGTTTGCAACGTGGAAACACTCTTGCAGTCTCCTGAATAGCTCCCCGTCGAATAATACTCATCGAGTATATGTGGTAAGCTCCAATAGTTAGCAAACCCTGCAGTCTCAATATCCGCTCTATCGTGTCCGCTGTGCATTTCTTGAACAAATTCGCATACTGCAACAAGCTGCTGTTCGAGTGTGACACTCATCGACGAAATGTTCTCGACAATAGCAACTGCCCGAGGTTCTGCACTCAATCGTGTGCTCTGTGCTACCTGAGTTTGTCGATGCTGCTTGGCAGCCGGTAATTGCAGTTGCGACCTGGATCGATGAGTGCCGTAGTGCGCGCGATATGTGTTTTGTTCGCAGTTTGCTTCAGTGAAGAGAACTTCAGCTTGTGGGAACGTTGTATTAGCGCTTTGCCACTCCTTGCGATAGGTCCGAGTCCCGTCGAACTCTACGTCAACGGCAATATCTGCACCCAGACGAGTGGGAATTTCTAAATAGTGCGGTACGGGAATTCTGAAACCGCCAATTCGCGACTGACGCAGTGGAAGCGTAGTCCATTTGTTCTCCTCAAGTGAAATTGAAACAGGATCTACGATCCCCTGCGTGAATACAATCGACCCCATATGAGAGCGGATTCTTTCTTTATATTTAAACTCAGAATGTTCTTGCTGGGGTCTTGCGAGGGAAAAATTTTGTGAGAGCGATCCTAGGCATAAGTGAGGGCATTTCTACTAAAGATCGCATTGCAACTTGGTTAAAAACGGGCGAGATACATGACTTTAAAAGAGACTGAGAAAAGCGTTCTTCGCATCTCAATTGAAGCGCTAGTAAAAGGCTACGAGAAAACGCTGAAAAAATTAGGCAAGAAGTAAATACTCGTACAAATCTCCCCTTAAAGATCAGCCAATGACGTACCTCATTCGACCCATGCGCGACGATGATTTATATGCTGTGCTCAGCATTCTTATACCAGCAAAAATGAGCATGTTCATAACACCTGAATTGTTCCCTCAAATTCGTGCGAGTAACCCTTCGCTGTGTTTGCTTGCTGAGCACGAGGGAGCCGTGATCGCGACCGCATTTGGCTCGGTGGATAGTGTCGTGTATGGTAACATTCGCAAAATCGCTGTTGATCCGCAATACCGCAAACAAGGTATTGGAAGGACCCTCGTTGAGACGCTGTTGGGCGAATTCCGTGCTCAAGGCGTGCGACAAGTTTCGTGTCGAATCGCACCAACAAATGACGCTTCACAAGCATTGTTCCGCAGTTTTGGCTTCGATGATGCGACCAAACTCGACACGTATCGATTGAATCTGTAGTGTAGACCAACAGGTTTTTATGATACTGCAAACTCCCCTTGCCATGTTGCACAGCTTTGTACCGCCAACATTCATAGAAGAAGTGGAGGACATATTCAACGGTACTGCCGATCGTTCACGTATGGTCGACACTGTCACAGAATATTTTTTGACTAATGGTAGGCGCGATAAAGTAGTCTGGCGCGACGTAACAGAGCGTGCTCAGCAACTTCCATTCTCTCACCAAGTACGCGCTGGGATTCTTCTTGATGGCATGGACAAGTACATGCGCGAACTGAATGGAAAAAATGGGTACGAGACAATGCAGGAAAGAATGATTCTCATGGAAGATGCCAGGCTCGGCCTAGTTCACGGAAGAATGCACACACCAAGTATAGTGCAGCATGACGGCACCGTTGCCTTTGCAATGCAAGGACGTTTGGGTTTGCGAACCACTATCGGTTTTGGCAAGTTCTTTAACCTAGATGACCGCTTAGTTCGCGTTAGCCTCGAAGAACTTGATGAAGCTGGCGACACTGTACGCGATCCACAAGTGCTGCGTGCACTGCCTCGCGAAATTGGTGCACAGGCACGCTACGAAACTGTGCCAACGTCGTACGCGAGCAATTTCCCAGGTCGCAGGCCTACCCTGTAAGATTCACGTCATGCGAAATAAACAGCTCAATGCCGCATATCAACAAATTACTCTTGATTTTGCATTAATCCAGAGAAATTTCAATGAATCTGAACGGCAGAAATTTCTCAATGCAGGCAACGATAGCGGTTAACCTGTGCCACAAGTTAACATCGTTACACAATTCTGGGCTCATTTTGGTATTGATTTATATAATGTGGATCAATACCGTAGCGTAGGGTGATTTCCCAATGGTAAAGAAAGCACTCGGCGTAATGGCCGAATTTAAGGAATTTCTCAACGAGTACAAAGTACTACCGCTCGCAATTGCGTTCATCATAGGAGTAGCTGCAACCGCGCTTGTCAAGAGCTTGGTTGATAACATCATCATGCCACTCATCTCGCCATTGCTTCCTGCAGGTGACTGGCAATCAGCTGTTTTGAAGGGACCAATCCCTATTGCATATGGAGCATTCATTAGCGCAGTTATCAACTTCGTTGTCATTGCGTTTGTAGTCTTCATGATTGCAAAGACCGTTTTCAAGGAAGAAAAGGTTGCAAAGAAGTAAACTTTTATTCCTTCATCTTTTTCTTTTTTTATGGTACTTGATGATTCGCTGAGTCAGGAAGAGCAATTCTACCGCCGAGTTGCGCATATAGCGCACACCTACACCGCCTAGCGCATCGGTACGAATCCGTGGTCGCGCGCAGTTATCTGCGGCGTCCTCAGCCTCGAGCAAGCACTGCAAGCATGTATGATGGATGTCATGGTCGATGCTGCACATCAAATACAAGTACAGAAGGCAGGAAGTCCGAATGCAAAGGTATACTTTACGCAAGAGCAGCTCACTCAACTCGCTACTCTGATTGCACCGACTGCGGGCGCTTCACCCCAAGACGTGTTGCAAGCCTATGAAATCGGCCATCGCGCCATACAAGAAAATGAGGAGCGCATCAATCGTTCCAGTACTGCGCATGAATTAAATTGACTCAACAAACACCCCTTTTGAGTGCTCACTGAACATATTTAAAGCGAGTTTTGGCCGTTTCCACTGTGGTAGTTACCTACACTGTCGAGCAGAAAAAGCGCCCCCGCCATAAAGTATGGTCAGTGACAGGCGCGCTCATTCTCATCGTGAGTTTCTTGCTTGCAGTCGATATGATTCGTTCACTCTCGGGCATTTCAAGCGTATTCGCATATTCGAGCGTCTGGTGGCCCCAAGCAGTACTGGGTTTTCTCGGGGCACTGTGCGGTGCTTCCATGCTTCGTATTCGTGCTCCTGCATGGAAACACCCATGGACCATTCATTGGACTGATGAAGGGATCCGCGTCACTCGCGATGATGGTCTGACTGAGTCAGTTCGCTGGCACGACGTGTGTGCAGTTGAAGAAGATCCTGCAGAACATCGCGCTGATGCGGGCCTTCTCATTCCGCTGCGAGAGCACGTTACCGGCCCCGACACGCGCACACTTGAACTTCGAGTAAATGTCGGCGATGATACTTTGCACGTGTTCTACTGTCAGCTCGACGATGGAAGAATGATAACCGTACCTGTTCCTTCAACGTACATTCGCGCGGTGCGACAAATTATTCTACAGCACGCGCCAATACTTCGCAGCGAGCCACGCGCAGTCATTAGCAAGCGCTGGAAAGCATACATCTACGCTGCCACCATACTAGGAGTTCTTGGTATCATTTTCAATTTGATAGCAGTAATGCTCCTCTTGCTCGTTCTCATTTTCCTTGCGCATTCACTCTTCTCCGTTATTCGCTATGGTCAAACTTTTGTTGCTGGCAGCATAATTCGTGGTCGCGCTGCTTGCATTGTGGGCTGCCTTGATCTTGTTCTCTCTGCCGTCGTGTTGGGTGTCATCCAAACACTCCTCATGCGCCTCCTCGCGTGAAACCGTTCGCTTCAAGAATTCTCAGATGGTATGCTACAAACAAGCGCGAGCTTCCCTGGCGGGCAACAACTGACCCGTATAAGATACTGGTTGCGGAAATGATGCTGCAGCAAACGCAAGTGTCGCGTGTGCTTCCCATTTATTCGGCATTTTTGCAGCGCTTTCCCAGCGCAGAAACACTTGCCAAGTCCGAATTGGGCGATGTCCTGCACGCGTGGAAGGGATTGGGCTACAATCGACGGGCGAAGCACCTTTGGCAACTCTCGCGTTTACTTCCATATAGCAACAATAGAAAACGAGTATTCCCCACCTCCTCGGAAGAATTGCAAAAACTGCCGGGAATTGGGCACTATACGCAAGCCGCCATACGCGCGTTTTCGTACAATGCAGACGTTGTAGCTCAAGACACGAATGTGCGTCGCATTCATGTACGAGTGTTTGGTGATGCCTCTGAAACAACACTCTTGGCGCAGCTGCCACTTGGTCGAGGCAGGGAGTGGAATAATGCGCTCATGGACTTTGGTGCGCTCGTATGCCAAAAGAAGCCGCGCTGCGAAGTGTGCCCACTGCGCTCGGAGTGTAAAGCATACAAAAGCAAACAATTCGATGTCCCACAACCCCGGCAAAGCCCTTTTGCTGGCTCGAATCGATTCTATCGAGGCCGCATCATAGACTCCCTCCGTGCAGGGCCAAAAACCCTCACGCAACTCAAAGCAATAGGTGATGAAGCCAAGCTCAGCTCAGCACTTGCACAGCTGCTCGCAGAAGGACTGCTCAAAAAGAAAAGCAACAAATACTGCCTTTGAGTTCATCGAGTATGTACCAGAAACTCGCAGATAGGATGGAGCAATATGCAGTACAAGAATACGATGCGCTTGATACACAGCGCATCTCTGCTGTTCGCGAAAGTCAAAGACAAAGCTATCTCGAAGAATTAGTGCACAGCAGAGTATTTGAACAAAACGAAGGCATTCAACGTTGGCAACATGATTGACGTACCACCACTCAGTACAGCACGACTAAAACTT
>JACCDG010689884.1_pt1 | contig 12674 bp, 9 predicted proteins | sample 7442471 | NCBI WGS metagenome assembly JACCDG01 (sample SAMN15323444, study PRJNA562643) | freshwater metagenome | isolation source: river surface water | place: USA:Blue River Watershed | collected 2017-08-17 | reverse complement strand
GGCGGCATTGGAATTTCAGCCGAAGCGATCCACGGATTCCAAATTAGCCGGCATTCTCCTGACCGACGGGCTGCGGCCGCAACCGGGTCTCATCAAAATGATGAACGAAAAGGGAATTCCCAGCGTGGCAGTGTCGGCGGACAGTTATTCAGTCACCGCTAAAATCGAGCGGATGACCGTGAAGACAGATCCGGGGGACGAGGAAAAGATCAAGGTCATCCAGCAAACCGTGGGGAAACACATCAATCTCGATGTGATCTTGGGCAAAATCGGCTCGCCCAAGCCTGCGCCAACAAGTAAGCGCTAAGCCTCGACCGAGCCGGCACCGGCGCGAGTCACCGGAGTCACGGCCGGCCGCGGCATTTCCAGTGGCGTGGCGGTGTAGTAACGCAGAAACTCCTCTTGAACCCGATGGCGCACAGCCCCGTCGGGCCGGAGGATACGGGTGTAGTGACCCTTCGAATCTAGGACGCGGGCCTTGGTGTTATCGGACCAATACGAGGGGACGATACGGTCCATAATCTGGTGCTTGAGATCGGGATCCAAAACGGGAAAGACGACCTCCACCCGCCGGTGTAGATTTCTGGGCATCAGATCCGCGCTGCCGAGATAAAGGAGCGGATCGCCGTCATTGTGGAAGAGGTAAATCCGGCTGTGCTCCAGGAAGCGGTCCACGATGCTGCGCACGCGGATGTTATCGCTCAGTCCAGGAACGCCGGGACGCAAGCAGCAGATGCCCCGGATGAGCATGTCGATCGAGACGCCCTCCTGGGAGGCGGCGTAAAGCGTATCGATGATTTGCTGGTCCACGAGGGAGTTAACTTTTATGAAGATGCCGGCTTTACGCCCGGCCCGGAGGTAAGCCCGCTCTCGGTTGATCATTTCGATAAGACGTGGGGCCAGGTTGAAAGGGGCGACGAGCAGTTCGTCAAAGTGGGCGGTTTCCGACATGCCGGTGAGAACGTTGAAGAGGGCGGCGGCCTCGCCGGTGAGGGAGGAGCGGGAAGTGAAAAGACCCAGATCCGTGTATAGCCGGGCGGTGCGGGGGTGATAGTTGCCGGTTCCCAAATGCAGGTAGGAGCGGAGGTGACCGCCTTCGCGACGAACCAGAAGAAGGGTTTTGCAGTGGGTTTTGAGGCCGACGAGGCCGTAGACCACATGGATGCCGGCCTCCTCCATTTTTTTGGCCCACGCGATATTGTTGGCCTCATCAAAGCGGGCCTTGAGTTCGACCAGCACCGTGACCTGCTTTTCGTTGCGGGCGGCCTGGATCAGGGCATTGATCACGGGAGAGTCGCCGCTCGTCCGATAGAGCGTCATTTTAATGGCCAAGACATCCGGATCCTCCGCGGCATTTTCGAGCAAGGTGACGATCGGGGTGAAGCTTTCGTAGGGGTGATGCAGGAGAATGTCTTTTTGCGAGATGGCGGCAAAGTCCGCGGCTCCGCCCGGCAAGGAGGCGGGCTGGGCCGGGGTGAAGGCGGGGTCCCGCAAAGAGGGATCGTTGCGACCGGCTTCGGTGAGGGAGAACAACTGGGTCAGGTTGACCGGTCCGACGACGCGATACACGTCCTCCGGGCTCAGATGGAGCCGTCCCAGAAGATAATTTTCGATTTCCACCGGGCAGTCCTCGGGAATTTCGAGGCGGACAGCCGCGCCTCGGTTCCGTTTCTGGAGTTCCTCCTCGATGGTGAGGAGGAGATTCTGGGCTTCTTCCTCGTCGATATAGAGTTCGCTGTTGCGGGTGATACGGGTGGGCCAAGCCCCCACGATTTTCATGCCCGGGAAGACCTCGCCAACAAAGTGGCGGACCAGGTCTGAGAGAAGGACGAACTCCTTGCGATCCGGGTTGTCTGTGGGGAGGGCGAGGATGCGAGGGATACCCCGGGGAACCTGGACGAAGGCGTGGCGGGTGGATTCGTGGGCACCCGGTTTGGTGTAAAGGACGGCGAGATTGACCGATTTATTGAGGAGTTGAGGGAAGGGGTGGCTGGGATCGACCGCCAGCGGAGTGAGAATTGGCAGGATATCCTTGCGAAAAGTATCCCGGGTCCAGGCGAGGCGCGTCTCGTCCAGTTCCACCACCGGTCGAAGGAGGATATTTTTATCCTTCAGAGCGGGCAGGAGAGTCTGGTGGAGGAGAGTGTACTGATCCGAGACCATCTGCTGAACACGTTGGCGGATCGCGGCGAGGGTTTCCCCGGGGCGCAGGCCGTCCGGCCCGTGGGCATCGCTGCGATTTTCCAGCAACTGCTTGAGAGCGGCGACGCGGATTTCAAAGAACTCGTCGAGGTTAGAACTGACAATGGTGAGAAATTTTAACCGCTCCAGGAGAGGTTGGGTGGGGTCTTGGGCCTCCTCCAGGACGCGCTGGTTGAACTCGAGCCAACTCAGCTCCCGGTTGATGTAATTTGAGGTCGAAAGAGGCATCGAAAAATTATCCCTAAAAACACGTAAAAAACGAGCAGTTCGGTGTTTTGAGTAGCTTGGAGTCAGGGGTCATGCAAATACATAACCATTAGTAGTTTGTGTTTAGAAAAAACAGGCTTTGGGGTCAGAAGTCAAAACTTAGGATCTGTGCGGTTGGCTAGGGACCGCCGTCCCTACTGGAAGAGATCTAGGGGATTCTTAAGGACCCCAAGAGGAGCGCAGGTCTTTGAGGAGAGCGTCGGCGGCATCGACACGAATCAGGCCGAGGCGGGGGTATTCAAGATCGAGAATCACGTAAACCGCCAGGGTGAAAGTCAGGACGAAAAGGGCGACGTGGAACCAGCTCCGGCGCGCGGCGGTGGACATCTGGTAACCGGCGAGCATGGCGGCGATGAGGGAGAGGATGGCCAGCATGATGAAGACGATTCGCGGAGGATGGAACTGGGTCACGGCCAAGCGGGTGGTGGTGATATCGATCACGGCGTTGAGGGCCGGAACCAGCTGAATGGAGGCGTAGGCCGTCCCGGTCTTTTGGGCGGCCTCCACGGAACGGGTCCAGATCTCGGACTGGAGTTGCTGGGAGTGGTCGTATTCCGCCAAGGCGGCCTTCACATCCGGCAGGACGGCATACGTTTTGATTCGGGAGTCAAGGTACGTCTTGAAAAGGGTGCGCAGCGCATCCCGATCCTCGGCCCGGAGAAGATCGAGCCGGAGATAAGCCGTCCCGATGTGGTTGGTTTCCTCGACAATGAGGTCGCGACGACGTTCGAACCGCTCCGCCGCGCCAAAGAAGGTGAAGCCGATGAGAAGACCTAAGAGGGCGAGGATGGGGGCGTCGATAATGCCAACAAATTCCTTAATGGAGCCGCGGCCGACCCTTTGGTGCCAACGCCCGATCCGGTAGCCAATTTCCATGGCAAGGAGCAGGGCCAGCGCCACCCCCAGAAAAACAGGGAAGGAAAGAAGAGAAGTGGCGTCGGGGCTAAAGAAAGTAACTAAGACCATAAGAGGAAAGTTTAGGTTGAAGTTTAAGTCCGAGGCGAGCGAGGAAGCCTAGGAAGTGGCAACAAGATAACCTCGGCTGAAGGAGACGAGGGACTGGTCCGAAGGATCGTGCCACTGGACGGTGGGCTGGATCTCGGCCTTGAGTCTCTGGCCGGCCAAGAGGGCATGGAGGACGCCCACCCCGTCGAAATAAAAGGCGTTGGAATTAGAGGCAAGGTGATGGAAAAAGTCCGGCAAAGTTTCAGTGGAGGCCACCTGCCAAAGCTGTTTTTCCCACGAGGCGACCCGTTGGCGGACCTTTTCATCGGCTTCAAAGGGATGTTGGAATCGGGGGCCGACATGACAGCCGTCGATGCTGGCCACCCAAGCAGTGTCTGGATCATTGGCCCCCGGGAGGGTGGCGAGTGCCTTGGCGAAAACAGCCGCGGGATCCGCATCCCCCGGGGGTTGGCCTTTTTCCACAAACTCCTGCAGTCCGCCGCACAGAACCGGCAGAATGGTGAAGGAGCGGTCCGGGAAAAAGAGATCACGCAGGATCTGGAGCCAAACCACGACAAATTCAATGGAGTGTTCGCCTTGAAAGGCGCGGGCATCGCGAACAAGGGGGAAGGGGCAGCGGGAGGCGAGGGCTTGATGAAAAGCCTGGTCCGGTTCGACCTCGCCCAAGGGCGTTTTATAGCCAGCGGGCAGACAGGCGAACTCGTCGCGGGAACGGTGGCCGACGCCAAGAATGATAATACGGGAAGGGAACCAGCCGGCATCCCGCCACTGGGCATAGGTTTCGGCGTAGAGGCCGAGGTTCACCCGAAAATCAATGTGAGGAACAATGGGACGGCGCAGTTCCCGGTTCCGGCCCTTCGCGGGTGGGACTTTTTGGAGGGCGCAGGCAAAGTGGTTCCGCGCCTCAGACGGGTCAGCCGGATAGCAGGCGCCGGCGCAGCGCGCAGTGAGCTGGGTAGGCGCGGAGGTCAGGCCTTCGGCAGGAGAGCCTCGACGGCTTTCCAGTCCACGAAGTTGAGGAACTCGTCGATATAGGCACCGCGGTTGGTGTAGAAGTCCGCGTAGTAGGCGTGTTCGTACACGTCGAGACCGAGGATGGGGGTTACGCCCCAGACAGGGTAGGTGTTTTGAGCGTCGCCGATATAGTTGAAGAGTTTCTTGGTGCCGTGGTCGAACCCGGTCCAGGCCCAGCCGCGGGCGGCAATGCCGGTGGCCTTGAGGTCCTTCTTGTAGTTTTCGAAAGAGCCGAAGTCCTGGTCAATGTGTTGGGCGATTCGGCCGGCGGGTTTGCCGTCCCCCCCGAGGATCGAGAAGTAGAGCTCGTGGTTCTTGAGGCCACCGACCGCAAAAGTGAAGTCGACCTTGAGGGCGCGGACGGTGGAGTAGATCTGGTTGGCGATGGCGGGGTTGGCGGGATCGGGCACACCGAGTTTTTCGATCTCGGCGAGGATACCGTTGCTCTTGTTGACGTAGCCGGTGTAGAGCTTGAGGTGCTCCTCGTGGGTCTTGTCGGAAATTTTTCCGGTTTTTCCCTTCACCTTGGCGAGAAGGGCTTCTTGTTGGTTGGGATAGGTGTGGGGCATGAGGATTCTCCGGTTTGAAGTTAAGCCAGAATCATAAACTTGGCTCAAACAGCGTCAAACTTAAGGTTCGGTTTCTCGTTTCGGTTTACGTTTAAGTCCACGAAACTGCCTGATTTTGGGCTGCCGAGCGCGCGGCGAAGGCGATCACAGTTGGGGAAAGGCCGGAGGAGATGGCGAGGCGGCGACAGTCGTCATCTTCCGGGTGAATCTGGACGAGTTTGTCGCCGAGATAGCCAAGCTTCACCCGGACGGGGCCGTGGGGGGTTTGGACCATTTTTTCCTCCCGGCGGAGGGTTCGACGCTCCACCCGATCCATCCGTAGGCCAAAGGCAGTGGTTTCACGGAGAACAATGGCAGCGAGCTTTTCGGAGTCAGCCGGAAGGGCAAGGACGGTGAGAAGATGGCCGGGCCGTCCCTTTTTCATGACCAGCGGAGAGGCGGCGGCGTCGAGGGCGCCTTCAGCCATCAGTCGGTCGATGGCATGAGCCAGATGCTCGCCCGTGATGTCATCGAGGTGGGTGCGGATTTCAAAAACAGTTTCCGTGGCATCCCGGGAAACCGAGGAAAGATGTCCCAGAAAGGCTCGCAAGACGTTGGGGCGATCGGGCAGATCGCGGCTGCCCAGTCCGTAGCCAATCAAATCCGCCGCGAAGGCATCGAGAAGATCGAAGCGCTTCACTAAGTGGGCGAGAATCGCGGCCCCGGTGGGGGTGGTCAGTTCAAAGGGCACATCAATCTGGCGGATGGGGATGCCGCGGAGGATTTCCGCGGTGGCAGGGGCGGGGAGAGGGAATTTTCCATGGGCGCATTGAATCGTCCCCGTGCCGTCCACGGGAATCGTGGCGGTGATTTCGCGGACCTGGAGGTGATGGACGCCAGCGGCGGCACAGACCAGATCGACAATGGAGTCCACCGCGCCCACCTCATGGAAGTGGACGGTTTCGACAGGGACGCCGTGAAGCTTGGCTTCGGCCTCGGCGACGCGCTGGAACATGCCAAGGGCGGAGTCGCGCACCTCCGGGGCGAGTTTGGATTTTTTCAGAAGATCACGGATTTCCGCCCAGTTGCGGCCGTGATGGTGATCATGGTCGTGGTGAGGGTGGTGGTGGTCGGGTTCCTCGACGAGGAAGCGGGTGCCGGCCAGTCCGCCGCGGACCGCGCGCTCGGTCTTGAGGTAGACCTTTTCCGGTAGGTTGAGGCAAGTCACGGCTTCCTGAAAGAGGGCAAGAGGCACGCCCAAATCGAGGAGAGCAGCGCAGAACATGTCGCCGCTGATGCCGGAGGGGCAGCCGAGATGGAGGTGGGTCGACGGCATGAGTTGAGGATAGATTGACGCAACCCATCCCCCTTTACAAAAGAAGATATGAGCCCACGTGACCGCCAAAAACTCGCTGCCGCCCAAGCGGCCCTCCGGGAAGTGCCCAAAGGCTGCTGGCTGGGAGTGGGTACAGGATCGACGACCAATTTCTTTATCCGACTCCTACCCAAACGTTGGGTGCGGGGGGCGGTAGCGAGTTCGGTTGCCTCGGCCAAGGCCCTGCAGCGGCGGGGAATCCGGGTGGTTCCGATGGCGCCCTCGCGGAAGCTGGCGGTCTATGTCGACGGGGCGGATGAGGCGGATGGCAAACTTCGCTTAATCAAGGGTGGGGGCGGGGCGTTGACCCGGGAGAAGATTGTGGCGACGGCCTCCCGAAAATTTGTCTGCATTACGGATGAGTCCAAAATGGTGCGGAGACTAGGACGGCACCCGGTACCGTTGGAGGTGGTGCCGATGGCCCGGGAGCAGGTGGCGGCCCAAGTGCGGAAATTGGGAGGCCGACCAGTTTGGCGGAAGGGGTTTGTGACCGACAACGGGGGGGAGATTCGGCATGTGCCCGGGCTGCGGATCTCCGATCCGAAGAAAATGGAGACGCGCCTCGAGGCGATTCCGGGCGTAGTGTGCGCGGGGATCTTTGGGAAACGGCGGGCCAATCTGCTGCTGCTGGGGACGCCGGCGGGTGTGCGGCGGATCAGAGCCGGCTCAAAAATTCGGAGGTAAGCTGGCGATAGCTGGCGGCGGCGGCGCCGGAGTTATCGTACTCATAAATCGTCCGACCGTGGCTGGGCGCCTCGGCGAGCCGGACGGAACGGGGGATGATGGTCTGGAACACCTGCGGGCCGAGGTGTTGGCGGAGGTCATCGCTGACCTGCTGGCTGAGGCGGGTGCGGGCATCGTACATGGTAAGAAGTATGCCCAGAATAGAGAGGTCGGGATTCAGGCCGCCTTCGCGGATTTTTTCAATGAGGTTGAGGATTTTGCCGACCCCCTCCAGGGCAAAGTATTCGCATTGGACTGGGACGAGGATGCGTTCGGCGGCCACGAGGGCACTGGTCATGAGGAGGCCGACGCTGGGGGGGCAATCGAGGATGACGAGGTCGAAGGCGGGGTCGTGTTTCAGGGGGGTGAGGGCCTCGCGGACGCGGAGGAGGGGGTTCTCAAGGGAAGCCAGTTCGATCTCGGCCCCGGCCAGATCCAGTTCCGAGGCCAGCACCTGAAGGTTGGCCTGGCGTGCAGGTTGAAGCATTTCCACGGCGCGGGCCTGGCTGAGGAGAACGGGGTAGAGGCTTTTTCCGGGGATGGACTCGAGGCCGAGTCCACTGGTGGCGTTGGCCTGGGGGTCGAGGTCGACCAAGAGGACGCGGCGTCCAGCCTCCGCCGCTCCAGCAGCAAGGTGAATGGCGGTGGTCGTCTTGCCGACGCCACCTTTCTGGTTCACAACGGCCACGATGCGCACAGGACAGGAAACGACGGCGGAGGGAGGGTTGTCGAGAGCATTCCGAGCCTCGTTCTCTTGACCCGGCCGGCTCCTTTTTCTATTTTCTTACATTTACCCATGATTTCCGTCGAAAATTTATCCAAACGCTATGCGGGGGGAGAGGCGGTCAAGGGCATCACCTTTTCGGTGGAAAAGGGGGAGGTGGTGGGTTTCCTCGGGCCCAACGGGGCGGGCAAATCCACGACGATGCGGATGTTGACGGGATACCTGCCGGCAACGGACGGAAAGATTGAAATTGCCGGGGCAAAGCTTCCGGAACAAAGCCTGCTGGTCCGGCAGCGCATCGGCTACATGCCGGAGAATGTCCCGTTGTACCCGGAAATGCGGGTCGAAGAATTTTTGGAGTACCGGGGGCGGCTGAAGCGGGTGTCCCGGGGCGAAATTGCGCACCGAACCGGGCTGGTGCTGGACCAGTGCGGTCTGACCGATGTCCGCCATAAGATCATTGGGACGCTTTCCAAGGGGTTCCGGCAGCGGGTGGGGTTGGCGGATGCCCTGATCCATAATCCGGTGCTGCTGATTTTGGACGAGCCCACCGCTGGGCTGGATCCCCACCAGATCCGGTCCTTTCGGGAGCTGATCAAGGAGTTGGGCAAGGATCGGACGATTCTTCTCTCCACCCACATTCTCTCCGAGGTGGAGATGGTCTGCACCCGGGCCATTATTATCAATCGGGGACGGATCGAGGCTTCTGACACGCTCGCCAACCTGGAGAAACGGGTGCAGGCGGGGGCGTTGCAGGTTGAGGTCAAGGCGGAGGCCGGTTCCGCCAAGGAAAAGCTCAAGGCGCTACCGGATGTGAGTCTGGTGAACGAGTTGAACCGGGCGGGGGAGTGGATCTCCTTTGAAGTCATGGCCGTGCCGGGGAAGGATATCCGGGGTGAGGTGGATGGTTTAATCAAGCGGGAGAACTGGCCCCTGAGGGAGTTCCGCCGGGAGAAGGCCCGTCTGGAGGATGTGTTTGTGGAGCTGACGCAGGAGTAAAGACATGACCCGCGCATTCTGGACTCTTTGGAAGCGGGAAACGGGGGCTTTGCTGCTCTCGCCCATCGCCTGGGTGCTTTTGACCTGCATGGCGCTGGTGAGCGGATTCAGTTTCAGCCAGTGCGTGGCTTACCTAGGACAGGGGGTGCGGGAGTTCACGGTGATGCAGATCTATTTCTATATTTTCCATTTTTGGTTCCTGCTGATCATCCTGGTGCCGGTTCTGACCATGCGACTGTTTTCGGAGGAGTACAAAACCGGCACCATTGAAATGCTGCTGACCGCGCCGGTCCGGGATGGTGACGTGATCCTCTCGAAGTTTTTTGGAGCCCTCACTTTCTATCTCCTTCTGTGGATTCCCTCCTTGCTCGGGTTGGTCGTCTTTCAAGGTGTGACGGGGAACGCGGTGCCAGTGGCTTGGATTCCTTTGAGCCTCTCTTATCTCATGGTGACGATGGTGGGGATGTTTTACCTCTCGATCGGGCTCTTTGGATCGGTCCTGAGTCGAAACCAGGCCGTTTCGGCGATGATCTCCTTCACGATCATCGCCTTATTGTTCTTTGCCGGTTTTCTCAGCTACCTCGTGAAGGATCCAGGGTGGCGGGAAGCGTTGACCTATGTTTTTACCCTGGAGCAGATGCGCTCCTTTAGCGCCGGTCTGTTCGACTCGCGTCCGGTGGTCTTTTACCTGAGCGGAACGATATTCTTTCTGGTGCTGACGCACCGGGTGATGGCCGGGCGGAGGTTGAAAGGATAAGGCGATGGCGACGACTCCTCCGACCCTTTCCGAGCTCCGCCAGTCCCGCCGGACGCAGACGCTCAATCATTGGCTGTTCCTGCCGATCCTGCTTTTTCTTTTTGCCGGAGCCAACTACATCAGCTGGCGGCACTACGTCCGGGCGGACTTTTCGCTGAATCGTTTTCAGGAGTTATCCGGACAGACCCTGAATCTCGTCCAAAACCTCCCGGGAGAAATCACGGTCACAGCCTTCTTGGCGCCGGAAGGGGACTCCACAGGGAGCCTCATCCAGGATGACGTTCTGAAGCTGTTGGATGAGTACAAGTACCGCTCGGGGGGCAAGGTGAAGGTGACCGTGGTCCAGCCGTTCCTTGATTTTCAGTCGGCCCAAAAACTGGCGGAAAAGTTTAAGCTCACCAGCAACGAGAATGTTGTGATTCTTGAGTACGGAGAGCGGTCACGCGTGCTGAAGGTGGCGGAAATGGCGGAGATTGATCCGGCCATGATGATGACGGGTGGGGCCGCCCGGGTGAAATCCTTCAACGCGGAAGAGAAGATTTCCTCCGCCATCAGCGGCCTGGTGCAGGGCAAGCCGGCGAAGGTCTATGTGGCTGAGGGGCATGGGGAGTACAATCTTCACTCAAACGACCGGGATCCCGCGGGCTACTCGCTGCTGGCTGCCCGGCTTGGCTCGCAGAACCTGGAATTGGTGCCCTGGAAAGCCGGCGAGGAGGAAGGGGTGCCGGCGGATGCGGACGCAATGTTGGTGGCGGGTTCAAAATTTCCGTGGCCACCGGCGGCGGTGGCGGCCCTGCGGGCCTATTTGGGGAAACCGGGGCGCTTGGTGATTGCGCTGGATCCCGGAAATCCAACCGGCCTGGAAAGCCTGCTGGAAGAACAAGGGATTGTTTTTGATAGCAACAAGATCTTCCGGAAAGTGGCGGTGCTGAGCACCACCGGACTGACCCAAGGCGTCAACGATGAGACTGTCGGCACGCGGTTCGCGCTGCATCCAGCCATCGCGTGGATTGAAAATGTCGGAGGATCCCTGCGTTTCGGCCCGGCGCGTTCACTGACCCTGAAGCCTCTTCCGGTCGGCTCTCCGCAAAAAGCCGAGATGCTGGTGGAGACCTCCGACCGTTACTGGGCCAAGAGTTGGCCCGCGGGCGGCAATAAGAAAACAGATTTCGTGGAAGGGGAAGACCGCAAGGGTCCATTTACCGTGGCGGCGGTAATCGACGGTTCGGCTCCCGGAGATCAGGGGAAGGAGGCTTCGTCCCTGCGGGTGGTGGCGATCGGCTCGGCGGCTGCTTTCGCCAACCAAAATCTATCTCCCTTGGAAGTCGATTTTATGGTGAATGCGCTGCAGTGGTCCCTAGGTCGGCAGGAGGCCTTGGGGATTTCGCCGAAGGCGCCGTTGGATTTTGCGGTGGCGCTGGATGACCGGCAGCAGCGGATCATCATTCTGGCAGTCTTTTTGGGAATTCCCTTGCTCGCCTCCGCCGCGGGATTATTGGTTTGGTGGCGGCGGCGCCACTAGAGCGTGGTTCCATGAGTACGCGAGGATTGTTGGTCGCCACCGGCCTGATGGTGCTCTTGCTGGGGGCCCTTAGTTTTCTGCAAAAACGGACCCCCGGCACGGAGCGGGGTGAGCGAGAGTCTAAGCGGATGACACTTTTACCGGTGCGGGACGCAGACCGAATTGAGCTCAAGACGGCGAAAGGCACTTTTTCCTTCCGCAAACCCAAGGACGGGGAGTGGCAACTCCTGCAACCTGTGGTCACCGGGGCGGACGCGGCGACGGTGGGGCAGTTGCTTTCCGAGGTCCAGTTTGTGGAAACCCTTCAGACTTTTCCCAGGGAGGCAAAGACCGAGGCGAATCTTCAGAATTTTGGATTGGGTCAACCCACCCGCACTTTAACGATCGGGACCCCAGAGGGGGAGTTGGCCGTGGAAATTGGGAGGGAAACCCCGATTCCCGGAGGTGTGTACGTGCGGGCCCGGCAGCCAGGTTCCGGCGAACGTTTGCTGGTGGTACAAAACCAACTGGCGGAGATGATGGATAAGGATTTGAGCGCTTGGCGGGAAAAGAGGATGTTTCCCTTGGTGGTGCCGGAGGTCACGGAATTGTGGATGCGGCAGGGGACTTTGGAAGTAGAGGTGCAAAAGAGCGAGGAGGGGAATTGGGGAATTCGCAAGCCGATCGAAGCTCCGGCCGATCCTTCGGCCATTCATAGCGTCTTGGGGGAAATTTCCGCGCTGAGGGCGGTGGACTTTGTGGCCGATTCCGAAGGAGATCTGGCGCTCTACGGCTTAACGGCTCCGAACCAGTCGTTCGAGGTGAAAACCAAGGCCACGAACCGAATTCTGCAAATCGGCCAAACCAACCCTAAGGAGACGAACCAGGTTTTTGCGCGGATGGCGGACCGCCCGTTTGTTTTCACGCTGGCAAAAAGCTCGGTTGAGCCGCTGGGGAAACTTCCGGATCGGATTCGCGACCGGCGATTGGCCACGTTCGGTGCGCCGGACCGGGTCACCCAACTGGAGTTTGGGGGTCGAGGGGGTGAATACCGGCTGGAGAAAAAGAACGAGGGATGGACGGCCATTTGGGGTGGAAGCAATCGCGCGGCTGATCCTGCCCGGGTGAACCGGTGGTTGGATGCGGTGCTTAACTCCCGGGCCAACCGGTTTCTACCGACAGAGGACCCGACCAAGCTCGGCTTCGCCAAGCCAAGATTGACGGCGACACTTACCTGGTCTGTTTCCTCGACCAACGGGACAGCGGCCAAGTCGGAGACCCTGAGTTTCGGCGAGGAGACCAAGGACGAGGTATATGTGCAAAATTCGGCTATCACCGGAACGATGGCGACGACGGTGGCGCTGATCCGGGAGACACCGGAGAACGGCATGGGCTGGCTGGAGCGGAGACTGCTCCCGCGCGAATTTGGGGTGGTACGTGGTCTGGTTTGGTCCGCGGGGGGGCAACGACGGGAATATCGGGCCGGCGAGGATGGTCGGTGGCGGGCGGCGGGGGGGGAGGGCGATGTTGCCCCGGCGGCGGGTTATGCCACCCGCATGGAGGGGCTTGAGGTTGTTCGCTGGACCGGGGCGCCTGGG
>JACCDG010521571.1_pt1 | contig 12674 bp, 10 predicted proteins | sample 7442471 | NCBI WGS metagenome assembly JACCDG01 (sample SAMN15323444, study PRJNA562643) | freshwater metagenome | isolation source: river surface water | place: USA:Blue River Watershed | collected 2017-08-17 | reverse complement strand
TTTTGAGGTTTGGTCAGTCCAACAACGTTTTTTTAGCAAGGTAAGTTATGAGCGGCAACAACATCGTTCTCAACGTCAATGGCATTGAAGTCATTTACAACCACGTCATCTTGGTGCTCAAGGGCGTATCGCTCAATGTGCCCGAGGGCAGCATCGTCTCATTGCTTGGCGGTAACGGCGCTGGCAAAACGACCACTTTGCGTGCTATTTCTAATTTGTTGCAAGGTGAACGTGGAGCCGTGACCAAGGGCAGCATTGAGTTGCGCGGCGAGCGCATCGAAAACCTCACACCCGCCGATCTGGTTAAGCGTGGCGTGGTGCAGGTGATGGAAGGTCGTCACTGCTTTGCCCACTTGACCATCGAAGAAAACTTACTCACAGGCAGCTACACCCGCACCAGCAAGGGTGAGATCGACGCCAACTTAGAGAAGGTCTACAACTACTTCCCCCGCTTGAAAACACGTCGCACCTCGCAAGCCGCCTACACATCAGGCGGTGAGCAGCAAATGTGCGCGATTGGCCGCGCTTTGATGGCCAACCCCAACATGGTGTTGCTTGACGAGCCCTCCATGGGCTTGGCACCACAAATCGTGGAAGAGGTGTTCAATATCGTCAAAGACTTGAACGAGAAAGAAAAAGTCACGTTCTTGATTGCTGAACAAAACACCAACATGGCTCTGAAGTACGCCGACTATGGTTACATCATGGAATCGGGCCGCATTGTGATGGACGGCGCAGCCAACGACTTGGCCAACAACGCCGACGTGAAAGAGTTTTACCTTGGTGTGGGTGGCAACGAACGCAAGAGTTTCAAAGACGTCAAGAGCTACAAGCGCCGCAAGCGTTGGTTGGCTTAAACCGAGGAGTCCTCATGTCTCAACATTACGACGCGCTGGAGACTCGTTCTCCAGCCGAGCGCGAGGCTACGCTTTTGGCCGCTTTGCCCGCACAAATTGCACATGCGCAAAAGCATGCGCCCGCATTTGCACAGTCATTGGCAGTCGTGAACGCATCCAGTGTCAACAGTCGCGAAGCGTTGGCCAAGCTGCCAGTGATTCGCAAGTACGAGTTGTTGGCGCAGCAACAAGCCCAGCGAGGCGTCAATGCGTTTGGTGGTTTTTCCGCCATCGGTTTTGGCAAAGCCATGCCCCGCGTGTTTGCCAGCCCAGGCACCATTTACGAACCCGAAGGCGCACGCCCAGACTACTGGCGCATGGCACGTGCCATTTATGCCGCAGGTTTTCGCGCTGGTGATTTGGCGCACAACTGTTTCAGCTACCACTTCACGCCTGCTGGCTCGATGATGGAAACAGGCGCACATGCCATTGGCTGCACGGTGTTTGCAGGCGGCACAGGTCAGACTGAGCAACAAGTGGGCGCGATGGCTGAACTTAAACCTGCGGGCTACATCGGCACGCCGAGTTTTTTGAAAATCATTGTGGAAAAAGCGGCCGAGATGGGCGTGAAGTTGCCCAGCGTGACCAAAGCCTTGGTCTCGGGCGAAGCCTTTCCTCCCAGCTTGCGAGACTGGTTGGCCGGGCACGGCATTGCTGGTTATCAGTGCTACGCCACAGCCGATCTAGGCTTGATTGCTTACGAAACCGAAGCCCGCGAAGGCTTGGTTTTAGACGAAGGCGTGATCGTTGAAATCGTTCGCCCCGGCACTGGCGACCCTGTGCCCGAAGGCGAAGTGGGTGAGTTGGTCATCACCACGCTCAACCCCGACTATCCGCTCATTCGTTTCGGCACGGGTGACTTGTCGGCCGTGTTGCCTGGACAGTGCCCCACGGGACGCACCAACACCCGTATCAAGGGTTGGATGGGGCGAGCCGACCAGACCACCAAAGTCCGAGGCATGTTTGTGCATCCCGGACAAGTCGCTGAGGTGGTCAAACGATTCCCTGAAATTCAACGCGCTCGCTTGCTGGTGACCGGTGAGATGGCCAATGACCAAATGTGCCTACAAGTTGAGGCGACAGCCGCGGACGATTTGGCTCAAAAAATTGGTGAAGCCGTGCGTGACATCACCAAACTCCGCGCGGATGTGAATTTTGTTGCTGTGGGCAGTTTGCCCAACGATGGCAAAGTCATCGAAGACGCTCGCACCTATCAATAATTTGAGCTGTATCAATCTCCCTTCATAAAGGGGGAAATACGTAATTTCCGATGTGCAAAGGGCCTGTCATGGGCTCTAATAAGTGTTCCGTTATTAAGGAGACTTCATGAAAAAACTATTCGCTTTGAGCGTGTTGGCTGTTGCCACTCTGACTGGCGCTAACGCTGCCGACTACCCCGTTAAAGACAAGCCTGTCACCATCGTGGTGCCATTTGCTGCGGGCGGTCCAACTGACCGTGTGGCACGTGACTTGGCAGAGGCCCTGCGCAAACCCTTGGGTGCTAGCGCCGTGGTGGTTGAGAACGTGGCAGGTGCAGGCGGCACGATTGGCGCCAACAAAGTAGCCAAAGCGCCTCAAGATGGCCACACCATCTTCTTGCACCACATCGGCATGGCCACATCGCCAGCTCTGTATCGCAAACTGCCTTACAACACCCTCGAAGATTTCGAGTACTTGGGCATGGTCAACGATGTGCCGATGACTCTGATTGGCCGTCCCACATTGCCAGCCAACAACTACAAAGAATTGGCCACGTGGATCGAGCAAAACAAAGGCAAGATCAATTTGGGTAACGCTGGGTTGGGCGCCGCATCTCACCTGTGTGGCTTGATGTTCCAAAGCGCTTTGAAAGTGGACATGACGACTGTGCCTTACAAAGGTACGGCACCTGCGATGAATGACCTGATGGGTGGTCAGATTGATTTGTTGTGTGACCAAACCACCAACACCACAGGCCAAATTGAAGGCAAAACCGTCAAGGCTTTTGCGGTGACCACCAACAAGCGTTTGACAACACCTGCACTCAAAGATTTGCCAACCTTGCAAGAGTCTGGCCTCAAAGGTTTTGAAGTCACCATTTGGCACGGTTTGTATGCCCCCAAAGGCACACCTGCTGATGTGACTGCACAAATCAACAAAGCCCTCAAGGCTGCGTTGAAAGACCCAGAGTTCATCAAGAAGCAACAAGCCTTGGGTGCTGTGGTGGTGAGCGACAAGCGTTCTGATGCGGCTGAGCACAAGAAATTTGTGGCAGCCGAAATCGCCAAGTGGGGCCCTGTCATTCAGGCCGCTGGCGTGTACGCTGACTGATCAAACCAGCTCGGTACTCACCAAAAGAAAAGCCACCTTCGGGTGGCTTTTTTGTGTCTGCAGCACAGAACTTAATCTGTGCCAGATGCGGTAGATCAGTAGGTGTAAACGCCCTGACCAGTTTTGCGGCCCAAGTGGCCGGCCGCCACCATTTCTTTGAGCAGCGGGCAAGCGCGGTATTTGCTGTCGCCAAATTCTTGCAAGTACACGTCCATCACGGCCAAGCACACATCGAGGCCAATCATGTCGGCCAAGGCCAATGGGCCGATGGGTTGGTTGCAACCGAGCTTCATGCCCGCGTCAATGTCTTCGGCACTGGCCACGCCTTCAGCCAACACAAAGAAGGCCTCGTTGATCATGGGCACCAAGATGCGGTTGACCACAAAGCCGGGGGCGTTCTTGACCGTGATGGGGCTCTTGCCTAAGCGTGTGGACAGGTCATGCACCGCGGCGTGTGTGGCATCTGACGTTTGCAAGCCGCGGATGATTTCAACCAGCGCCATCATGGGCACGGGGTTGAAAAAGTGCATGCCAATGAAGCGATCCGCACGTGTGGTGACCGCAGCCAACTTGGTGATGGAGATCGACGAGGTGTTCGATGCAATGATGGCTTCAGGGGCCAACATGTCGTCGAGTTGTTTGACGATTTTGACTTTGAGGTCGTAGTTCTCGGTGGCGGCTTCGACGACCAACTGAGCACCTTTGAGGTCGTCGTAGCTGGTGCTGGTTTTGATGCGCGACAAGGCAGCCGCTTTGTCGGCTTCGGTAATTTTCTCTTTCTTGATCAAACGGTCCAAGCTACCCGCCACAGTGGCGAGGCCTTTGGCCACAGCGGCGTCAGAAATGTCGACCATCACCACGTTCACGCCAGACACGGCACATGCTTGTGCAATGCCATTACCCATGGTGCCAGCGCCGATGATGCCTACGGTTTGAATGCTCATTGGGAAATCCTTGTTTTGTCGGTTGAATTAAAAGAAAAGATGTTAGCGGGGGAAGGGTTGCAATTGGCTGACGCTTGTCAATTTCTGTCGCATCTGTTTGCATTTGCTTGGGGGCTACGGCGAATAGGCTTGGGGCGGCTTCCTCATGCTGGAGTACCAGAAATCGTCAGCCGCCCCAAGCCCATTCACCTGCGAGTGTTTGTTGCGGCACTTCGCTTTGCTCGTGCCGTCTGCATCAGGTCTTGAAGCGTTTTTTGGTCAGATGCAAGGCAATCTTCCATCCGACCAGTGCATAGACCGCCAATACGCCCAGGTGCAGCGCAGCATCGGTAGGCCACTGGTCCATGAACAAGGGACGTACCAAGGCGATGGCTTGGGTGAGGGGTAGCCACGTGGAGATGTCACGCACGAGGCCCGGCAGTTGGTCACGCGGGAAAAACACACCGCTCAAGAACATCATGGGGGTGAGGAACAGCGTGAAGTAGTAGGTGAAGAAGTCATACCCCTTGGCCAGCGCATTGAAGATGAGCGCGATGCAGCTGAAGGTGATGCCCACGCACAAGAGGATGGGCCACGCGGCTAAGAGCTTCCAGCTCTGCGTGATGCCCAGCGTTGCCATGACGCCCAAGATGGCGGTGATGGTGAAGAGCGATTTGAATGCCGCCCACAGCATCTCTGCCAAGAGCACATCGTCCAAGCGCATGGGGGCGTTCAAGATGCCGTCCCATGTTTTTTGCACATGCATGCGCGAGAAGGCGGAGTACAGCGCTTCAAACGTGGCGGCGTTCATGGCGCTCATGCAAATGGAGCCACTGGCTAAGAACAAGATGTAGGGCACTTGGTCGTCACCCAATTTCACATCGCCTACGAGGGCTCCTAGGCCGTAGCCAAAGGCCACGAGCCACATCAAAGGCTCCGCAATGTTGGCCACGAGGCTGGGAATGGCGAGCTTGCGCCACACCAACAGGTTGCGCAAGAAGACGGGCCAAAAACGGAAATAGGTGCGCATCGTTTTAGCCTTCCTCACGGATTTGGCGTCCGGTCATTTTCAAAAACAAATCTTCCAAGTTGGCAGGGCGGTGCAATGTACGCAGGCCCGTGTGGGCGCTGAGGGCTTGCAACAGTGGCGCCGCATCTTGGGTGTAGAAGAACACGGTCTCACCGCTGGTCTCTACGCGTTGCGCCAAGGCCGCGATGGGGCTGTCAACCAAGGCCAGTGCGCCATTGCCATACACCTCCACCACATCGGGCTCGAGGTGCTCCGCAATCAAATCACGCGGCGTGCCTTCGGCAATTTTTTTGCCGTGGTCGAGCACCAACAAGCGGTGGCACAAACGTTCGGCTTCGTCCATGAAGTGGGTGGTCAACAAAATGGATTTGCCCTGTTGCAGCAGTTGCTGCAAACGCTCCCACATCAGGTGGCGAGCTTGCGGGTCTAGGCCGGTGGTGGGCTCGTCGAGCAGCAGCAAGTCGGGGTTGTTGATGAGGGCGCGCGCCAAGCTCAAGCGACGCTTCATGCCGCCCGACAATTCGCCCGGCTTGGCGTTGGCTTTGTGTGAGAGTGCCGCAAACTCCAACAGCTGCGGAATGCGTGCTTGGATGTCCGCCTTCTTCATGTCGAAATAACGGCCAAACACCAGCAGGTTTTCAGCGCAGGTGAAGTCGGGGTCGAGCGTGTCGAATTGGCTCACCACGCCTAATCGCGCTTTGATCGCGAGTGCGTCATCGGGCATCGACAAGTCAAAGGCATTGATGTTGCCGCCATCGGGTTGTGCAAGGCCTAAGCACATGCGCAGCGTGGTGGTTTTGCCGGCGCCGTTGGGACCAATGACGCCCAGGCATTCGCCAGGGGCGATGCTGAACGACACATCGTTGACCACGGTGTTGTCACCGTAGCGTTTGAAGAGATGTTGACATTCAAAAAGTGGGGTGCTCATGGCACAACATTGTGCCTGCGTGTGGCGCTTGCGTAAGCCAGAAGTGTCACTCGAGCGCGGGTGGTGGAGCACCTAAAATCTTTGCAACTTACTTCAAGGCTACGACGTGTCTGATACCTTATTTGTTCTCTCTCAATATGTGATGCCCAAGCAGTTGCTCACGCAATTGGCTGGCGCCGTGGCGCGTGCGAAATGCGGCAAATGGACACATGCCCTCATCAAATGGTTTGTCGGCAAGTACCAAGTCAACATGGACGAGGCGGCGCAGCCCGACATCACGCAGTACGCGTGCTTCAATGACTTTTTTACCCGCGCCTTGAAGCCCGGCGCACGCCCTTTGGCCGATGCCGCCTTTGTGTGCCCCGTGGATGGCGCCATCAGTCAACTCGGTCACATCGACGGCGACCAAGTGTTTCAAGCCAAAGGCCATAGCTACAGCACACAAGCGCTCGTAGGCGGCGATGCAGATTTGGCCGCGCAGTTCCAAGACGGCGAGTTCGCCACCATTTATTTAAGTCCCAAGGACTACCACCGCATCCATATGCCAAGCAGCGGCCGTTTGCGCCGCATGATTCATGTGCCTGGCGATTTGTTCTCGGTCAACCCTGCGACGGCGCGTGGTGTGCCTGGTTTGTTTGCACGCAACGAACGCGTGGTGTGCGTGTTTGACATGCCAGCACCCGCTGGCGAAACACCTCACCAATACGTGTTGGTGCTGGTCGGTGCCACCATCGTGGGCAGCATGGCCACGCCATGGCACGGCGTGGTGAACCCTCCCCGCCCTGGCAAGGTGCGTGAGTGGACGTATGACGACCAAGACCTGAGCTTGAAACAAGGCGACGAAATGGGCCGCTTCTTATTGGGCTCCACCGTGGTGTTGCTGTGGCCTAAGAACACGATTGCTTTGAACCCTGCTTGGCAAGCCGCACAAGGCGTGCGTTTGGGCGAGAAGATGGGTGATGCAGTGCACGCTTAAAGCCGTACCACTCGCATGTGAAAACCGCCTCAACTGAGACGGTTTCTTTTTTGGCGATTGACTTGAAATAAGCGGCTTACTGGAACGCCACTTCCGCAAAACTACGCAACTTGCGGCTGTGCAACTGTGCAGGCCCTTGCTGGCGCAGCAATTCAACGGCTCGCATGCCAATGCGCAAATGTTGGTCGACGCGCTCTCGGTAAAAGTGGTTGGCCATGCCCGGCAGTTTGATTTCGCCGTGCAGCGGTTTGTCGCTCACACACAGCAGCGTGCCATAGGGCACACGAAACCTAAATCCGTTGGCGGCAATCGTGGCGCTTTCCATGTCGAGTGCCACAGCGCGGCTTTGGCTGAAGCGACGTTGCGGTGTGTTGTCTGGCAACAGCTCCCAGTTGCGGTTGTCGGTGCTGGCCACCGTGCCTGTGCGCAAGATGCGTTTGAGTTCGGCGCCTTGGCATTGCGTCACGTCTTTCACCGCTTGTTCCAGCGCCACTTGAATTTCGGCGAGTGCTGGGATGGGGACCCACAGCGGCAGCTCTTCGTCCAACACATGGTCTTCGCGCACATAGCCGTGGGCCAGCACGTAGTCGCCTAATTGCTGCGTGTTACGCAGGCCGGCGCAGTGGCCCAACATGAGCCACGCATGCGGGCGCAACACGGCAATGTGGTCGGTGATGTTTTTGGCATTGGCGGGGCCCACGCCAATGTTGACCATGGTGATGCCGGTGCGGTCGGCGCGCACCAAGTGGTAGCCGGGCATTTGCGGCAAACGTGGCGGCACTTTACCCAGTGCATCGTTCGTTTCTGCGGACACGCCCACGCGGCGTGTGACCACATTGCCGGGCTCCACAAACGCGATGTATTCGCTGTTCGGGTCTTGCATGGCCTCGAGACCTAAGCGCACAAACTCGTCGATGTAGAACTGGTAGTTGGTGAACAACACGTAGTTCTGAAAATGCTCGGGGCTGGTGCCGCTGTAGTGGCGCAAGCGCTGCAACGAATAGTCCATGCGCGCCGCAGTGAACAACGACAAGGGCTGTGGCTCGTTAGGCTTGGATACAAACGTCCCGTTGGCAATGCCGTCGTCCATCGCGGTGAGGTCGGGCAGGTCAAACACCTCGCGCATGAGTTGGCGGCGCTCCGCATTCATCTCGCCTTCGATGTGATCGTTTTCGGCGAATGAAAAATGCACAGGGATGGGTTGATGGCTCACACCGACCTCTATGCTGCCACTATGGTTTTGCAGCAGCAGCCGAAACTGTTCGCGGTAATACGCGGCAAACATCTCGGGGCGAGTGAGCGTGGTTTCGTATCGGCCAGGCTCAGCCACAAAACCGTAGCTCAAGCTGGCTCCCTCGCTACCCGCCTGCAATGCACCTGTCTTGGTGTGAATGCGCACAAACGGATAAAACGCCCGCACACGCTGCTCAAACTGCTTGCCTGCGACAAACTCGCGCATGGCTTGGCGCAAGTGATCGAGGCTGGCTTGGTACAGCGCTTGTACTTGCGTCAGAGCGCTGTCCGCATCGGTGTGACGGGTGGGGGCGGTGAAGGGGGGACGAATGCTCATAAGGCAATGTTAAAGCGCGGATATGACTTGACGGCAAGTTGAATGTTGGCATAATTGCCAACATGAAGGCTAGGTTAATCACCCGTACCAAAAACATCACCACAGATGGTGCCATTCTTGAAGTGGTGATTTGGCGGGTGCCAAAACCAGTGCCGCCGACGGAACATGGCTACAAATACAGCGCGGTTTATATCGTCGATGGCATTCGCGTGGTTGGCTTTGATAATGAGCGTGGTAAGGGTGACCACTGCCATCTTGATGGCATCGAAGAGCCTTATGTCTTTAAAACGGTAGACCAGTTGATAGAAGACTTTATTGCAGCGGTTGACGCTAGGAGAGCACCATGACAAATCGCTATCTCACCATCACTTTGCAGCCTGATTGGAAGTCGGCATTGCGCTCGGTTGCGCAAGCTGCTAAGTCAGATACATATCAAGGTGAAGTGTTGAATTTTGAAAGTCCTGCACATTTCTTTGGCCAGTTGACTGAAAAGCGTTGGGAAATTGTGCGCGCGGCCCAAGGCAAAGGTGAGTTATCCGTGCGTGAGTTGGCGCGGGTGGTGGCACGCGATGTCAAACGTGTGCACGACGACGTCGTGGTGTTGGCCGAGCTTGGTTTGCTGGAGAGAACGGATGTCGGCGGCGTGCTATGCCCTTACACGTCGATGCACATTGACATGTATTTGAAAGCGGCTTGATGACGTGTTGACTTCCTTGCAAATCAAACATGGCATGTTCAATTTGCAAGGATTAATATTGGTGCCGTTACATATTGCGGCGGTACTGCCCACCCACCTCAAACAAAGCGTTGGTGATTTGACCGAGTGAACACACGCGCACGGCATCCATCAACACCTCAAACACGTTCGCGTTGTCGATGACGGCTTGTTGCAAGCGCTTAAGCTGCACATCGGCTTCGGCCTTGTGACGTGCGTGGAAGTCGTTCAAACGTTTGAGCTGGCTTTGCTTTTCTTCTTCGGTCGAACGGGCCAATTCCAGCTTGTCCATCACCTGTTCACCGTGTGGATTGCGGAAGGTGTTCACGCCGATGATGGGCAGCTCGCCGGTGTGCTTGAGCATTTCGTACGTCATCGATTCGTCTTGAATCTTGCCGCGTTGGTAGCCGGTTTCCATCGCGCCCAACACGCCGCCGCGCTCGGCAATCTTTTCGAATTCGGCCAACACGGCCTCTTCCACCAACTCGGTGAGTTCTTCGATGATGAACGCGCCTTGGTTGGGGTTTTCGTTTTTGGCCAAGCCCCACTCGCGGTTGATGATGAGCTGAATCGCCATGGCGCGACGCACCGAGTCTTCGGTGGGCGTGGTGATGGCTTCGTCAAATGCGTTGGTGTGCAAGGAGTTGCAGTTGTCGTAAATCGCAATCAGCGCTTGCAGCGTGGTGCGGATGTCGTTGAACTGAATCTCTTGCGCGTGCAACGAACGGCCAGAGGTTTGAATGTGGTATTTCAGTTTCTGTGAACGCTCATTTGCGCCGTATTTCTCTTTCATCGCCACAGCCCAAATGCGGCGTGCTACGCGGCCCATCACGGTGTACTCTGGGTCCATGCCGTTGCTGAAGAAGAAGCTTAAGTTTGGCGCGAAGTCGTCAATGTGCATGCCGCGCGCCAAGTAGGCTTCCACAAACGTGAAACCGTTGGACAGCGTGAACGCCAATTGCGAAATGGGGTTCGCACCCGCTTCGGCAATGTGATAACCGCTGATCGAGACGCTGTAGAAGTTGCGCACTTGGTTGTGCACAAAGTATTGGGCGATGTCGCCCATCACTTTCAATGAAAACTCGGTGCTGAACAAACACGTGTTTTGACCTTGATCTTCTTTCAAGATATCGGCTTGCACCGTACCGCGCACGTTTTGCATCACCCACTCTTTGATCTTCGCGGTCTCGGTTTCCGTTGGGTCGCGGCCGTTGTCCTTTTTGAACTTCTCGATGTTCTGGTCGATGGCGGTGTTCATGAACATCGCCAAGATGGAGGGTGCTGGGCCGTTGATGGTCATTGACACGCTGGTGGTGGGGTTGCACAGGTCAAACCCGTCGTACAACACCTTCATGTCGTCAAGCGTGGCCACGTTCACACCTGAGTTGCCCACCTTGCCGTAAATGTCTGGACGTGGGTCTGGGTCGTTGCCGTAGAGCGTGACCGAGTCAAACGCGGTGGACAAGCGCTTGGCATCCATGCCCTCGCTCACCAGCTTGAAGCGGCGGTTGGTACGGAACGGATCGCCTTCGCCCGCAAACATACGGGTTGGGTCTTCGCCTTCGCGCTTAAACGCGAATGTGCCAGCGGTGTAGGGGTAGCTGCCGGGCACGTTGTCGAGCATGAGCCACTTCAAAATTTCACCGTGGTCTTCGTACGTAGGCAGCGCCACTTTGCGAATTACTGTGCCGCTGAGGGATTTGGTGGTGAGCGCGGTGCGAATTTCTTTGTCGCGAATTTTCACCACGTACTCGTCGCCTGCGTAGGCGGCTTGCATGTCGGGCCATTGGGCCAAGAGCTTGCGCTCGGCTGCTCCTAAGTTTTCTTCACGCGCAAAGGCCAAGTCGATGGCTGCTTCCGAGGCTTTGGCACGGCCCGGCTTGTCTTCTGACAGCATGCGTGCCGCTTCGCGCAGCTGTTGAATTTCGCGGGCCAGTTTGGCTTGTGTACGCGCGCGCTTTTTGTACCCGCGCACGGTGTCGGTGATCTCGGCCAAGTAGCGCGTGCGTGCAGCAGGCACCACAGGTGTTTGGTTGCTGCTGTGGCGCACATCCACCAGGGGCAAACGGCCTTCTTTGAAGGTCAGTCCCAGCTCGTTCAAACGGCCTTTGAGGGCTTGGTACAGCGCAGTCACGCCATCGTCGTTGAAGCGCGCGGCCATGGTGCCAAACACCGGCATTTGCTCGGTGGGGGTATGCCACGCTTCTTTGTTGCGCTGCACTTGCTTGGCCACATCGCGCAGCGCATCGCTGGCGCCTTTGCGGTCAAACTTGTTGATGGCGATGAACTCGGCAAAGTCCAGCATGTCGATTTTTTCCAGCTGGCTGGCTGCACCAAACTCGGGCGTCATCACGTACATCGGCACATCCACGTGCGGCACGATGGCGGCATCGCCTTGGCCAATGCCTGAGGTTTCCACAATGATGAGGTCAAAGCCGGCGCACTTGGTGGCGGCCAACACATCGGGCAGGGCGGCGCTGATTTCGCTCCCAAAGTCGCGCGTGGCGAGTGAGCGCATGAACACGCGCTGGCCGCTGCTCCACGGGCCTATGGCATTCATGCGAATGCGGTCGCCCAGTAAAGCACCACCGCTCTTGCGGCGAGATGGGTCAATCGAAATCACAGCTATGCGCAGCGCATCGCCTTGGTCCAAGCGGATGCGGCGCACCAGTTCGTCTGTCAGCGACGACTTGCCCGCACCGCCTGTACCGGTGATGCCGAGCACGGGCACTTTGTGGTTGAGCGACTCTTTGCGCACGGCTTCGACCACTTTAGGGTCAGCTCTTTCGTTCTCCAGCGCAGTGATGAGCTGCGCCAATTTGCGCCAAGACATTTCGTCATGGCCTTGAATCTCTTTTACGTCAGATGGGGCGTAGCTCGACAAGTCTTTGTCGCAACGCATGATCATCTCGCCAATCATGCCTTGCAGGCCCATCTTTTGGCCGTCTTCTGGACTGTAAATGCGGGTCACGCCGTAGGCTTGCAGCTCGCGAATTTCTGGTGGCACGATCACGCCGCCGCCGCCGCCAAACACTTGGATGTGCTCACCGCCGCGTGCGCGTAGCAAATCGACCATGTACTTGAAGTACTCCACGTGGCCGCCTTGGTATGAGCTGATGGCAATGCCTTGCACATCTTCTTGCAGCGCAGCTGTGACCACTTCGTCTACCGAGCGGTTGTGGCCTAAGTGAATCACCTCGGCGCCCATGCCTTGCAAGATGCGACGCATGATGTTGATGTCCGCATCGTGCCCGTCAAACAAACTGGCCGCGGTCACAAAGCGCACCTTTTGCGTGGGCTTGTAGTTGGCGAGGGCTTTGAATTCT